>Ga0335074_10006420_pt1 | contig 16311 bp, 14 predicted proteins | sample Lox_Sample_23_FD_206715 | JGI IMG/M metagenome (GOLD analysis project Ga0335074, IMG submission 206715) | Soil microbial communities from Loxahatchee National Wildlife Refuge, Florida, United States - Lox_Sample_2.3 | ecosystem: Environmental > Terrestrial > Soil > Wetlands | place: USA...
GAGAGGCGCGGCACTCGCTCTGGGCCGATTTTGATCTGCATCAATGACTTCTGCCCGCTGCCGGAGCATCGCCCGGATCGAAGCAGCCGCGTATGACCGGTGCCGACTGCGCCGATCAGGGAGATTCGATTCCAATGCAGATCAAGAAGGCTGTTGAGGCCATTCCGGGTGGGCTGATGCTCGTCCCGCTCATGCTGGGCGCGCTGTGCAGAACCTTCGCGCCGCATGCGGGCGCCTATTTCGGATCGTTCACCAACGGCCTGATCTCCGGCACCGTGCCGATCCTTTCGGTGTGGTTCTTCTGCATGGGCGCGACGATCGATCTGCGCGCCACCACCACGGTGCTGCGCAAGTCGGGCACGCTGCTGGTCACCAAGACCATTGTCGCGTGGCTTGCGACTCTGATCGCCGCCATGTTCATCCCGGACGGAGGCGTCAAGACGGGCCTGTTTGCCGGCCTGTCCGTACTGGCGATCACCGCGTCGATGGATATGACGAACGGCGGCCTCTATGCCGCCGTCATGGAGCAATACGGCACCAAGGAGGAGGCCGGCGCCTTCGTCCTGATGTCGATCGAGTCGGGGCCGCTGATCTCGATGCTGATCCTGGGCGCCGCGGGCGTGGCGGTGTTCGAACCGCGCCTCTATGTCGGTGCGGTGCTGCCGTTCCTGGTTGGTTTTGCCCTCGGCAACCTGGACCACACGTTGCGCGCATTCTTCGGCCGCTGCGTGCAGCCGTTGATCCCGTTCTTCGGCTTCTCGCTCGGCAACGGGCTGGACCTGCATGTCATCGCCGCTGCGGGACTGCCCGGCGTATTGCTTGCGCTCGGCGTGATCGTGGTGACAGGCGTGCCGCTCATCATCGCGGACAGGTTGATCGGCGGCGGCAATGGGGCGGCGGGGCTGGCCGCGTCGTCCACGGCCGGCGCGGCGGTCGCCAACCCGGTGATCATCGCCGACATGCTGCCGAGGTTCAAACCGGTGGCACCGTATGCGACGGCGCTGGTCGCAACATCGTGCCTGGTGACTGCACTGCTGGTCCCGGTGCTGACCGCGCTATGGCAGAAGCACGTGGCGAACGTGGTGCCAGAAGAGGCAGGCACGCAGGGGTTGGCGGGCGCGGCGCCGCCCAACGAAGCGGCCGCGGATTGAGCGTTTCAGCGGCGCCGGTTTCTCGCGTTCGTGCCGCTTGCTGTCACGGCTGCTATCCTCGCGAAACCGCCGCCCGGCGTCGGGACCGGCGGCCGACCGAGGGAGGTACTTGCCATGCGCGACTACCGTTACGACCACGTGCATCTGCGCGCCACCGATCCCGATGCGATGGGGCGGTTCTTCGAAACCATGTTCGGCGCCGAGGTGACTCGCGGCGTGTATCCGCCGGGCACGCTGTATCCCGGGCAGATGCGGGTCTCGATGCGGGTCGGCGGGCAGAAGGTGCTGGTGGCGCCGGCGCATCCGCACGATCCCACCGGCGCCGCGCCGCGGTTCCCGTATTATGGCGTGGAGCATATCGGGCTGACGGTGGATGACGTGGATGCGGCGGTGGCGGAACTGCGCGCGAAAGGGGCAGAGATCGCGATCGGGCCGCTGACGCGCAATCCCGGGCTGCGATTGGCGTTCGTGCGCGGGCCGGACGGGGTGATGGTGGAACTGGTGCAGCGCTGACGCCACTGTCCCTGCCGGCGTGACCGCGTCAGTCCGCGCAATGGTCGTGGGCGGTGATTGCGTGACCGTGCAGACACCGCACAATCTCGGAGCGAATCAACTAGCCGCTGTGGGTTGCTGTCCGTTGCACGGTGCCCTCGGCGGATGGCGCACCCGACGCCGGGAGAATGGCGGCGCCGGCGATGCGCAGGTCCTGCGTCTGTAGCAGCAGCGCGGTGCCGCGGCCGGGCGGCGTGGCCGGCAGGGCGAGACGGCGCGGCGCCCCCTGCATCGTGCCCAGCACCACTTGACTCCGCACGATGTTGAACTCGGTCAACCGCCGGCCACCGTTCTCGCCGGCGCCGACGGCCGTGGTGCGGATCGGGTCGAATGTGACGAGCAGGGCGGATGCCGGAGCGATGGTGGCGCCGATCTCGGCGGACAGTCCGGTGGCGTCGCGCTGGAGGGTGACCGGAACTCCGGCGGGTTGCGTGCTGGCGATGGCGCTGGCGATGGCGGGGCGGTCCGAGCCGACGACGATCCGGCCGCCGTTGACCACCAGGGCAGGCGTGTAGACCTCGTCGTGCAGCCGCGTCGCGTAGGCGCTTTGGCGGTCGGTGGCGAAATGCGTCGCGTAAGGGTCGTGCCAGCCGAGGCCGTCCCAGTAGTCGATGTGCCAGGCCAGTGCGATCACGCCCGGCTGGCGGGAGAGCTCGCCCAGCAGGGCGTCGGCGGGCGGGCAGGAAGAGCAACCTTCGGAGGTGAAGAGTTCGAGGACGACCGGGGCCGGCGCGGCGTAGGCGGAGCGGGCCAGGGCCGCGGCGGCGGCGGACAGAAGCAGGTGACGGCGGCGCATGGGTGGTTCCTGCGTGGTGCTGGACGTTGGACTCCGCAGGCCGCGATGGCGTTACGTACCGACCCGATCACCCCCCGCCTTCGCAGGGGCAGGCCTCACCCTCGACGCCTCCGGCGTCTTGACCTCTCCCGCTGCGCGAATAGCGCAGCGTGGGAGAGGTTTTTATGGGGCTTACGCGTGGAACTGGTTGCCGGCCGGGGTCGCGGCGACGACGCCGGTGCGGATGACAAAATCGGAGAAGCGCTCGCCCCAGCGGCGGTCTTCGGCGTAGGCACGGAACAGGGGAGACAATGCCTCGATGATTTCGTCGTGGCCGATCTGCTTGCAGTACAGCTTCGACAGCCGCGTGCCGTCGAATGCGCCGCCGAGATACAGGTTGTACGAGCCGGGGCCGGTGCCGACCAGGCCGATTTCCGCCAGGTACGGGCGGGCGCAGCCGTTGGGGCAGCCGGTCATGCGGATGGTGATCTCGTCATCGCGCAGGCCGGCCCGCTCGTATTCGGCTTCCAGCGCGGTGATCAGGTCGGGCAGGTAGCGCTCGCTTTCCGCCAGCGCGAGGCCGCAGGTGGGCAGCGCGACACAGGCCATGGCGTTGCGGCGCAGGATGCCGGGTTCGGTCAGGCCGTGCTGGCGCAGCAGCGCGTCGAGAGCTGGCTTGCGATCGGCGGCCACGTCGGCAATGACGAGATTCTGGTTCGGCGTCAGGATGAAGCGGCCGTCGTGCTGCGCCGCCACCGCTCGCAGCCCTTCCAGCACCGAACCGTGCACGCGGCCGTTCTCGACGAACGTGAAGAAATGCCAGCGCCCGTCATCGCCTTCCACCCAGCCGAGCGGGTCGCCCGACCGCGCGAATTCATAGTCGCGCGCTAGCGCAAGGTCGTAACCCAGCCGGGTGTTCAGTTCGGCCCTGAACTTGTCCAGGCCGTGCGTCTCGATGGTGTATTTCAGCCGCGCGTGCTTGCGGTCGGAGCGGTTGCCCCAGTCGCGCTGAATGGTGACGACCTTCTCGCACACATCGACCACCTGGTCCGGCGTGGCGAAGCCGATCAGGTCGCCGGTGCGCGGGAAGGTGTCCGGCTCGCCATGGGTCATGCCCATGCCGCCGCCTACCGCAACGTTGTAGCCGACCACCGCGCTGTTCTCGACGATCGCGATCAGGCCGATCTCGTGGGCGAACGCGTCCACGTCGTTATGCGGCGGCACTGCCAGCGCGATCTTGAATTTACGCGGCAGATAGGTGCGACCGAGGATCGGTTCGTCCTCTGCTTCGCCGCCGGCCACTTGTTCGTCGCCGATCCAGATCTCGTGCCAGGCGCGGGAATGCGGCAGCAGGTGCGTACTGATCGCCCGCGTCGTCGCCAGCACCTGCTCGTGCACCGCCGCGTGTTGCGGCACCACCGAGGCGATCACGTTGCGGTTCACATCGCCGCACGCCGCGATGGTGTCCAGCAGCGCCGCGTTGATGCCCTGGATCGTCGTGCGCAGGTTGGACTTGATGATGCCGTGGAACTGTATGGTCTGCCGCGTGGTCAGGCGCAGCGTGCCGTTGCCATGCTCGGCGGCCAGGTCGTGCAGCGCGATAAACTGCGCCGGGGTCAGCACGCCGCCGGGAATGCGGGTGCGCACCATGAAGATGAAGGCCTTTTCCAGCTTCTTCTTGGCGCGTTCCGCGCGCAGGTCGCGGTCGTCCTGCTGGTAGATGCCGTGGAATTTTGTCAGTTGCTGGTCGTCCTCGGCGATGCCGCCGGTTTCCGGCCAGCGCAGGCCGTCGGCGATGGTGCCGCGCAGCAGGTTGCTGTCGCCCTTGATGGTTTCGTTGCGTGACAGAGGTGGCATCAGTAAACGTCCCGAAGATAGCGGCGCTCACGCTGCATCTCGTGCAGGTAGGCTGCGGCGTTGTCGGCATCGCGGCCGGTCTGGTCGGCGATGATCTGCAGCAGCATGGCGTGCACGTCCTTCGCCATCGCCTTGGCATCGCCGCACACGTAGACGGACGCACCATCCTGCAGCCAGGCGAACAGCTCGCGGCGGGCATCCCATAGGCGGTGCTGCACGTAGATCTTCTGGCGCTGGTCGCGGCTGAATGCGACGTCGATGCGCGACAGCAGGCCGGATTTCAGCCAGTCCTGCCATTCGAGCTGATACAGGAAATCGTGCATGAAGCGCCGCGCACCAAAGAACAGCCAGTTGCGGCCGGTGGCGTTGGTGGCTTCGCGGTGCTGCAGGAAGGCGCGGAACGGCGCCACGCCGGTGCCGGGGCCGATCATGATGATCGGCGCGGCGGGATCGGCCGGCAGGCGGAAATGCGGGTTGGGCTTCAGGTATACCGGCAACGTGGTGCCGACACCGCGGCGCTCGATCGCGTCGATCGACGCGACGCCGTGACGCGCGCGGCCGTGGCTTTCCCACCGCACCGCACCGATCAGCAGATGCGCCTCCTCTCCCACCGCGGCACGGCTCGACGCCACGGAATAGAGGCGCGGCGGCAACGGACGCAGCAGCGCGGTCAATTGCTCCGCCGTCAGCCCGTGCGGCGCGGCCGCCAGCAGATCGACGAACTGCCGGTCGCGCAGGAATTCCGTGGCACGCGTGGCGTCCTCGGTGATCGCGTGCAGCGTGGCGTCGCCGGTCAGCCTGGCGTAGTCGGCGATCTGCGTGCGAGTCAGCGTGGTGATATCGAAACGCTCGGTCAGTTCGGTGTGCAAGGCCGCATCGCTGTCGAGGCCGGAAAGCCGCAGCACGTCCTCCACCAGCGCCGGATGGTTGCGCGGCACGAAGCCGAGCGAATCGCCGGGCTCATACGCAATGCCCGACCCGGCCAGCGACAGTTCGATATGATGCGTCTCCACATCCGAACGGGTACTGTTCAGGTTCACCTGCGCCGTGATCTCGGCATCGAACACGCGGGCGCGGTCGTCGGTCGCTGCCGGGCGAGCGAAATCCACGTGGATCACCGCCGCGCCTTGCTCCTGCGCCGGCGCGATCTCGCGCAGGGTGGAGTCGATCCAGCCGGCGGCGGGCTTCTGGTAATCGAGATCGCAATCGATCCGGGCAGCGATGCGCGTGGCGCCAAGCGCTTCCAGGCGCGTGTCGATCTGCTTGCCGGTCTCGCAGAACTGCGCATAGGCACGGTCGCCCAGCGCCAGCACCGCGAAACGCAGGCCGGGCAAATGCGGCGCGTTGTCCGCCATCAACGCCGCCAGAAAAGCCTCGGCGCGCTGCGGCGGATCGCCCTCGCCCCAGGTGCTGGCGATGACGAGCAGGTTCTCGGCATCGGCGATCTTTTCTGGCGTGGTGTCCGCCATGTCGACGGCCTTGGCGGCGAAGCCCAGCCGCGCCGCCGTCTTGCGCGCCGCGCCCGCCAGCGCCTCGGCGTTGCCGGATTCGGTGGCGTACAGGATCGTGAGCTTGGCCTTTGCCGCAGGTGGCGCGGCAAGGGCAGCCGGTGCCTCGGTCGCGGCCTGGAACCCGGCCACATAACCGCTGAGCCACAGCCGTTGCTCCGCCGTCGCATTCGCCAGCAGTCGGCGAATTTCGCTGAGCTGGTCTTCGGGAAACGGCGTGGCCAGCGCATTGCTCATGGGACGTCTCCTGTGGCGGCGCGCGGCGTTGGTGCCAGCGTCATCGGTTCCGCCTGTTGCAAGGGGGTGATCATGTCGCGCAGCGCCAGCACCGGTCCGACGACGATCAGCGTCGGGGCGTGCGGATCGAGGCGCTGGGCCACGACAGCAGCGGAGGCGAGCGTGGCCGCCGTGACGCGCTGCCGCGGCGTGGTGGCGTCGCTGATGAAGGCCACGGCATCGCCCGGCGCACGGCCGCTCGCGATCAGGCGCTCGGCGATCGTGCCGGCGTGGCGCAGCGCCATGTAGAAGACCACCACGTCGATGCGTGCCAATGCGGCGAAGTCGATATCATCAGGCAGTTCGGCCGACGCCGCGGCATGGCCGGTGGCGAACACCACGTTGCGGGCCAGCGTGCGATGCGTGAGCGGGATGCCTGCGCCGGCGGTCCCACCGATGCCGGCGGAAACGCCGGGAACAATGCGGAACGGGATGCCGGCCGCCGCGAGCGCCAGAGCTTCCTCGCCGCCGCGTCCGAAGATCAGCGGGTCGCCGCCTTTCAGCCGCAGCACACGCAGTCCGTCCCGTGCCAGAGCAATCAGCTTCTGATTGATCCGCAATTGGTGCGTACGGGCGCCGCAAGCCCGCTTGCCCACATTGATCAGGCGCGGCGTCGCGCCGAGCGCCAGGATCTCCGGCGGAACCAGCGCATCGTGCAGCACGACGTCGGCCGTGTTCAGCGCGTGCAGCGCATACAACGTCAGCAAGCCAGGATCGCCGGGCCCGGCACCGACCAGCCAAACGGACCCGGGCATGAACTCGGGCGCCTGCAGGCGGGCAGCGGTAGAAAGTCTGGTCGGCACGAAACGGAACCTCGAAACGGCGGCCAGGGCCGCGGACGAGGAGAGAGAAGTCTATTCTATCGCAGCAGCGCAATAGGAGCCTGAAAGAAAGATTATTCTTTCATGTCCGCGTAAACGCTGGCAAGACTTTCCTATGGCCTTGCATGTTCGGAGGGCATTCGCGAACGCCCCTGGACGGGCCCGCAACGATCGGGGCGGTTACGGCGACGACCGGTGCGGCAGCACCGCGGCGGGCAGCGCCGGCAACGGTCCCGCGACACGCCAAACGGAAAATTGTTGCAGCGCCCTGCCCTGTCCGTAGCGCGCGACTGCGCCAATGCGCTCGGCATCTTTCCATTCAGCCGGGGCGACGTCGCCGGGGCGACGCAGCAGGAGGCACGCCCTGGTGCCGCGTGCCGGCGCGGGCAGAGAGAACAGGCGCCAGCGTGGCCCCTCGCCCAGGACCGTGACATTTTTCGGCAATCCGCGGGCGAGTTCCGCAGCGGTGCCATACTCGTCCGACGCGACGCATTCCGCAGCCTGTTGGACCCGGAGCGCATTGACCGATCGGACCAGGTCCGGCCAGCCGGCAAGCTGTCGCGCAATCGGGTCCGCGCGGGCGGGCAACGGCAGTGCAGAGGTGGCGGCCTGGACGTAAACCAGGAGCGTCATCGCCAACCCCAGCGCGACTGCCGGCGTGCGCAGCCGCGTCCAGCGCTGGCCCTCCAAGCCGGCGGCGGCGATGGCCGCGGCAGGATACAGAATGGCCGGCCAGTTCCCTTGCACCCGATCGCCGAGCGCATGTTGAAAGAACACCGCCGCACCGGGCAGTGTCAGGGCACACAGCAGCGCCGCGGCCGGATCGCGTTCGCGCCACGCACGGCGCCCGGCGGATGCAACCCCCGCCACGAGCAGAAGGAAAACGATCGGTGTTGCCAGGCCGAACTGGCCACCGATCAACTCGCCAACGAACTGAACTGCGCGCGCCGGATGCCAGGCTTCCACGCGGCCGCCCTGACGCAGAAAGCTGACCCAGCCGTGGTCGGCGTTCCACAAGACCACGGGCAGGAACACCAGCGCGCCGATCAATGCGCCAGCCCACAGCGCCGGTGATCGCCACCAACGGCGCAACGCGGGGATCGCCAACAGCCACAGCCCGATCCCCAGCCACAGCAGAGCAGCGGTGTATTTGCTCGCCAGGGCCAGACCGGCGAACAGGCCGATGGCCAGCCACCAGGCCGGACGGTCGCTGTGCAGCAGCCGTGCCAGTGCCCATAGACAGGCGGTCCAGAAAAACAACAGCGGCGTGTCCGGCGTCATGACCACGGTGCCGACGCCAAACAGCAGCGTCGCGTTCAGGCACAATGCCGCGGAAACACCTGCGCTGCGTGCGGGCAATAGCAGTTCAGCGGCGTCGTACAGCAGAAGGGTGCCAATCGCGCCGGCCAGCGGCCCGAACAAACGGACGCCAAGGGCGCCCTGCCCCGCAAGATCGGTTCCCGCGCGGATCCAAAGCGCCACCATCGGCGGATGATCCAGGTAGCCCGGTGCCAGGGCGCGCGAAAAAACCCAGTAATAAGCTTCATCGGGTGCCAGCGGCGCCGCGGCCGCGACGACCAGCCGAACGATGGTCAACGCCGCCAGCGCACTCAACAGGACGGCGCTTGTACGGGCGGCGCTTGTGCCGGCCACATTTGTGCCGGCAGCGGGGACGCTCACCCGAATGCGGACTGGCTCCGCCATGCCTCCAGCCAGATTGGCACCGCAGCCAGCGGCAGCGGGCGCGCAACAAGGAACCCTTGCGCCAGATCCGCGCCCAGCGCCTGCATGCGCTGCCACGTGGCGATGTCCTCCACGCCTTCGGCGACGACGCTCAGCTTCCGGGCCTTTGCCGTCGCGATAATCCGCTGCACATAGTCCAGGATACCGGGCACGGTGTGGACCGCCTGGACCACGTCCTTGTCCAGCTTCACGGCAGAGAACGGCAGGTCGAGCAACTCCGAAACGCGCTTCATGCCGGGACTGACATCGTCGATCGCGACCGAATAGCCGTCAGCGCGCAGCCGCTCCAGGACGGCGCCCAGCTGCGCCATATCCTCCGCCGCCTGGCTCTCGGTCAGCTCGATTTGCACCCGGCCCGGCGCGAGGCCAAATGCCTGCCGCTGTGCGTCCAGCCGTTCCAGCACGTCCGGCGACAGCAAGACATCCAGTGGAAAGTTCAGCGTGACGTCGAATGCGTGAGGGCCCAGCACGGGCCCTGCGATGTCGGCCATCGCGCGGGCGGCGACAAGGTCGGTGAGTTGCGCGGCAAGCCCGGCGCCTTCCATGGCTGCAACGAACACATCCGGCGACAGCGTGCCACGCATGGGGTGATTGAGCCGGGCGAGCGCTTCCAACGCCACGGGCTGGCGGTCGGCCAGACGCACGATCGGCTGGTACCGGGTCTCGATCATCGCGCCCGAAAGCGCTTCACGCAGCTCAGTCAGGCGCATGGGCGGTTCGTGCGGCGTGCGCTCCGGCAAGGGGACTGAGAGAGCCTGCCGCACCGTTCGGCGGTCGGCGGTTGGGATCGTTCCGGTTCGCGGCGGCCTCTGCGCGGTGCGCCCCAGCAACAATATTTCGGTCCCCGACTCACGGGCACCGGCCGTGAGTTGCACCAGTTCATCCATCAGCCCGCCGGCACTGCCCGGATGCAGCAGCAAATGGGAGTAGCGCGGCGCACTGCCAGCCAGTCGAAGCACCGCATTGCGGGCATCGCACCGAGAAAGGTCGCAACCGAGCTCTGTTGCAGCCACCTGCACAGCCTTGGCCCACCGCTGGCTTTCGCTGACCAGCAACAGGTGACACGCCGGCGGGCTTGCCGCCGCCGGTGCGCAGCCGGATCCAGACATATCGGCGCCGCACGTCATAGTCGCATACCTAAAGCATCTTATCAGACGGCGCGAGTGGACAAACCTGCGCCCTGGCCGCATGTGGTACCGCTTTACCGTTAGACAATCGTGAATTGTCTCCCCGTGTGGCCGCCGGGCGCCAACAATGGCGGCAGTTGTCGTTTGCCCTTCGTCACCCCAGGCGGAAGGCCGGCTTCCGTTTCTCGACGAAGGCGGCCATCCCCTCCTTCTGATCCGGCGTGCCGAACAGAGGCAGGAAGAGGTTGCGCTCGTGGCGGACACCTTCGGCGAGGGTGGTTTCGAAGGCGCGATTCACCGCCTGCTTGGCCAACGCCAGCGCCACCGGCGACATCCCTGCGACGCGTTCGGCGATCTTCAGCGTCTCGGGCAGGAGCTGCTCGGCGGGGAATACGCGGGAGACGAGGTTGGAGCGTTCCGCTTCGGCCGCGTCCATCATGCGGGCTGTCAGGATCATATCCATGGCCTTGGATTTGCCCACCGCGCGGGTCAGGCGCTGGGTTCCGCCGGCGCCTGGGAAGATGCCCAGATTGATCTCCGGCTGGCCGAATTTCGCGGTGTCCGCAGCGAGAATGAAATCGCACATCATGGCCAGCTCGCAGCCGCCGCCGAGCGCGAAGCCGGCCACCGCCGCGATCACCGGCTTTTTCACCCGCAGCACGGTTTCCCAGCCGCGGCCGATGAAATCCTCCATGATCGCCTCGGGGTGGGTGCGGTCGCGCATTTCCTTGATGTCGGCCCCGGCCGCGAAGGCTTTTTCGCTGCCTGTCAGCACGATGGCGCCGATGCCGTGATCAGCGTCGAAGGCCAGGAGTTGCTCACCTAGCTCCGCCATCAGCGCGTCACACAGGGCGTTCATGGCTTGCGGGCGGTTGAGACGGATCAGCCCGACCCGGCCATGGGTCTCGACAAGGATGTTCTGGTAGTCGGGCATGCGTTTTTCCTCCGGTGGGGAGAGCCTGGGGGCAACATTATGCGGCAGGCGGGGGCAGCAAGAAATGGCGCCGCCGGCATGGCTGCCAGCCCCTGGTCCCTCCCCTCGACATCTGCTTCAAGGCGCACCCATGCTTCGCCTGATCCTTCTGATTCTCCCGCTGCTTGCACTGGCCGGCTGCGGCGACCTTCCGCAACCGTTCCTGGGCAATCCCGGTGCGGTCGGCCGAGTGCTGGCGCAGCCGCCGGCGCCCAGGCTGGCCGTACCTGCACCCGGCAATGCGCTGCTGCCCGACGCGGGCAGCAAGGCGCTGGCCGGCGACCTCGCCACGGCACTGCAGGCGCAGGCGGTTCCGGCGGTTGCCGCCAACCCGGGCCGCACCGACTGGCGCCTGGTCGCCACCGCGTCGGTGCAGGGATCGACAGTCCTGCCCACCTTCACCGTGGAGGACCCGCAGGGCAAAGACCGCGGCCACACGGACGGCACACCGGTCTCCACCGCCGCGTGGGCCGCTGCCGGCGCCGCCACGTTGCAGGACTCCGCGACCGCCGCAGCCCCGAAGATCGCCAGCCTGTTGACCGATATTCAGACCATGCAGGAGATGGCGGACCCGAACAGCCTGTACAACCGCCGGGCGAAGGTGGATGTGGCCGATGTCACCGGGGCACCCGGCGACGGCGACCTGTCGCTGACCAAACAGATGCGCACGCACCTGGCGCTGCTGGGTCCGGCCGTGCTGACCACGGCCACCGGCGCCGATTTCACGGTGCAGGGCCAGGTGCGCGCCGTGCCGATCCCCGGCAACAAGCAGCGCATCGAGATCCAGTGGATTATCAAGAACGCCAAAGGCCAGGATCTGGGGCGCGTGATCCAGCTCAACGAAATTCCTGCCGGCTCGCTGGACCACTACTGGGGCGACGTGGCCGTGGTGGTGGCAACCGAGGCGTCCGGCGGGGTCAATGACGTGATCAAGAAACAGACAACGCCGCCGCCTGACCAGAAGCCAACCGCACAAAATCCGGCGGTTCATGGACAGGCCGGGGGGCCATTGGTAGAAGGCGCCCGTTACGGCGTCGAACGGCCTGTTCAATGACCACCAGCTCGGGTCCCGACCGCATGAAAATCGTTGCCTGCAACGCCAACCGTCCGCTCGCCGAGGCAGTGGCGGCCCAGTTGAACCTGCCCTTGACCAAGGCCTCGATCCGCCGCTTCGCGGATATGGAGGTGTTCGTCGAGATCCTGGAGAACGTCCGCGGCGAGGACGTGTTCGTCATCCAGCCGACGTCGTTCCCCGCCAACGACAACCTGATGGAGCTGCTGATCACGCTGGACGCGCTGCGGCGGTCGTCGGCTCGGCGGGTGACGGCTGTCATTCCGTATTTCGGCTATGCGCGGCAGGATCGGAAGACGGCGTCGCGCTCGCCGATCAGCGCCAAGCTGGTGGCGAACCTGATCACCGAGGCCGGCGCGAACCGCGTGCTGACGATGGATCTACATGCGGCGCAGATCCAGGGGTTCTTCGATATTCCGGTGGACAATCTGTACGCCGCGCCGCTGTACAGCCGCGATATCCAGGAGCGCTACAAGGGACGCGACATCATGATCGTGTCGCCGGATGTGGGCGGCGTGGTGCGGGCGCGCATGATCGCCACGCGGTTGAACTGCGACCTGGCGATCATCGACAAGCGGCGGGAACGCGCGGGCGTGTCCGAAGTGATGAACGTGATCGGCGATGTGGAGGAGCGCGACTGCATCCTGGTGGATGACATGGTCGATTCCGGCGGCACGCACTGCAACGCGGCGGATGCGCTGATACGGCATGGGGCACGGTCGGTGAGCGCCTATGTGACGCATGGCGTGCTGTCGGGCGGGGCGGTGGCGCGGGTCACGGGCTCGCCGATCGAGATGATGACGATCACGGATTCCATCCTGGCGACCGATGCGGTGAAGAAGGCACACAATATCCGCGAGCTGACGATTGCGCCGCTGCTGGCGGAGGCGATGCGGCGGATCAGCGAGGAGAGTTCGGTCAGTTCGCTGTTTGATTGAGGTCTTGGGGATGGCGAAGGGTCACAATTCGGGAACGAATGTGATAATTTCGCCCGATGTGTTGCGGCATGGAAAATGAATGCGAACTTGGATGCCACCAGTTTCAGCCGCCACGACTGCTGGCCTTCTGAACACGGCTTGGCAAAAGTCTCGCAAAAGTCCAGGCGCTGATAAACTGATCCATGAGCAAGGTTTCCTCGGCGAGCGCCGCCAGAGACGCAACAAACGCCTCGTCCGGATATCCTTGCGGTGACCTGGCCACGATATGACCTAGTTGGCCAAAAACCTTATGGAAGATTTCGTTGAATCCCCGCATCTTCTGCTCTGCGTCGGGCACGGGATTACGATCCGCATACAGTTCCCGCGAAAATATTGTCAGACGCGTCCCCAGGCGACAAAGGAATCGTGCCTTTGCCGTCGGACCAAGTTTCGAAAACTCTTCGGCCATTTGCTCCGCCGACAAATGAGCCGGCTCACGGGATGACAATGCGTGGGAGGACATCGACATCATAACCTCGCTCCTCAAGCACCTTGATCCTGGTGTTGCGATCGAAGATACGCCCGTCAGGCTTGACTGTAAGCGGCTCGGGCGCTGCGGGCGCGAGGGATTCTACAATCGCGTCCGTTGACATGCGACGAATGGATTCCAAATCGACCCGCGCAGACCCGCTGCGATACACGCTGTCGTCGTGAATCCGTCGCAGAGGCGGCCAAGCTGCGCCGGTCCGATTCTCGCTCATACCCGCAACTTACGGTAGTGCCGCCCGGACACCTACCACTTTGTCAAGTTATGCTTCCGCCGACCGTGCCGCAACCGAGCGTTTGGGCGCCACGCCTGCGGCCATCCAGGCCAACGTATACGATCGCACCCGACGCCCGCGTCACGGCTGCCGCGGCCGTCGGGTGTTGCGTGCCGACCCGATCACCCTCACCCTTCCGTCGATCCGCTTCGCGGCTCAACCCCGCCATCGGCGGGAGAGGGAGAAGTAAATGCGCCAGATGACCCTTGTCGGCTTCCTGCAGGCCCAGAACTGCACCAATTTCGTGGGATCCTGGCGCCACCCGGAAGCCGCCCCCGATTTCATGTCCGCCGAATATTACCGCCGCGTCGGCCGCGCCCTGGAAGCCGGCAAGTTCCACCTCGGCTTCTTCGACGACCGGCTGGCCATGCCGGACCGTTACGGTGGCGACCACGCCCATACCGTCGCCAACGGCATCCGCTGCGTGAAGATGGACCCGGTGACGATCCTCACCGTGATGGGCATGGCGACGGAAAGACTGGGGCAGGGGTCCACCTACACCACCACCTATTACGAACCCTTCCACGTCGCCCGCGTGTTCGCCACGCTCGATTTGATGACCAACGGCCGCGCCGCCTGGAACGTGGTCACCTCGATGAACGACGGCGAGGCACTGAACATGGGCCAGGCCTCGCACGACGAGCATGACCGCCGCTACGACCGTGCCGACGAGTTCATGGAAGTGGTGCTTGGGCATTGGGATTCGTGGGATGACGACGCCATCGTCTGCGACAAGCAGACGGGGTTGTTTGCGCATCCCGACAAGGTGCGGCGGCTGGATTACCAGGGTGATTTCTTCCGCTCCCGCGGGCCGTTCACCGTGCCGCGTTCGGCGCAGGGCCACCCCGTGATCATCCAGGCCGGGCAGAGCGGCCGCGGCCGCCGTTTCGCCGCACGCTGGGCCGAGCTGGTGTTTGTGAACTACCACAATCTCGCCTCGGCCAAGGAAGACTATGCCGCCTTCAAGACTCAAATTGCGGAAGCGGGCCGCGATCCGGACAAGGTGAATGTCGCCGCCGGCACCTACTATGTCGTCGCCGAAACACGCGCCGAGGCCGAAGACAAGGCGGCGCTGATCGACAAGCTGCCCAAGGAAATCGACCAGCTCTCGTTGCTGTGCGAAGTGCTAAACGTCGATCTGGCGAAGAAGCCGATCGACGAGCCATGGACCGAGGAAGAAATCCAGACCTGGACCGGTGCGCAAGGCCTGCGCGACCGCGTCTACCGCGTGCTGGGCAAGCGCAACCCGACCACGCGCGATTTCATGGAGGTGTCGCATCGCGGCACGTTCCGCGATCATCCCCGTTTCGTCGGCAGCCCCAAAGACGTGGTGGACGGCATGGAGGAATGGTTCTCCGGCCGCGCCTGCGACGGCTTCGTGGTGGCGGCGTCGCATGTGCCGGGCACTTATGAGGATTTCGCCCGACTGATCACGCCGGAACTGCAACGGCGTGGACTGCTGCACAAGGACTATGCGGGGACCACATTGCGGGAAAACCTGGGCTTGGACCGCCCGGCGATTGGCGACTGGCGGCGCGCCCGGTAAGGCCGTCAGCGAGCACGGGGGCTGTCGGCCTCTCGCCCCCTTCTGCGGCACAGGCCGCCATCAGAAAGCCATGCCGCTTCAAACGATGGTTGATCGGCCGTCAGCGCCGGATCGGCGCGAAAGGACGCAGGTCAATGGACCGATTGATCCTGGCAGCAGTTTTCTCGGGCCTGCTGCTGGCGGCGCCAGTGCGCTGTCCTGCCGCATCGGCGCAGGGACCAACATCCCGGTTGTCCTGTAACGGCTCCATACTGAAATTCGAAAAGCTTGGCGACCACCGGCTGGTGTCCTACCAGGACAGCTATGGGCACCACATCGAACTCTGGTGCACCAGGCGCATCTTCGACGCCCAGTTCGATCTGCGCGTCGCCATGGCGCCGGCAGCGGGGAAGAACGATGACCCGCGAGATCCGGTGCCACCGGAACGGTTGGCAACCGTCGGGGGCTGTTTCTTTGATAACGGCGTCAACGAAGGCCCGATCATCCTCACCGATACGAACGGTGCATACACCAAGGTTGAATGGGTTACCGAGGACCCGAGCCATTGGCGAAAATACCGCTTCAGCTACGATTTCAACACGAAGCTGGTTACGGTCACCTCGATGGTCCAGGGCTGTGCGCCGGTAACGAAGCGCCTCGCGCCGCAGGCCAGCTATAAGAGCCTGGCTGCGCTGCTTCCCCATCCGGAGAAAGATGCCTGTGCGGCGGGTCCTGTGGGACACGTCAATCCGGCGGCCCCAACGCCTTAGACCTGTGGCGCATCATGGCCCGTTGATCACCGGCCAGGTCGGCCCACCCGCGACTGAATGAAACGGCCTGCGCTGTTATGTCGTTGCGAGCAGCGAAGCGACGAAGCAATCTCCTCCGGGAAAAACGCTTGGGCAGGTTCGTGCGCCCATGCGGCCGAGGTTGCTTCGTCGCTTCGCTCCTCGCAATGACATGTTCCTCGCAATGACATGTACGGTCGATGCACAGCGATGCCTGCCTCGCCCCACGCCTGAATCCCGTTGCGCCGCTCCGCATGGGCTGCCAAGTTGCCGCCCGGATCCCGGCGGGACGGCCGCCCCATCGCCGTCCGCCAAATGACAACGAGGAGAACCGCAATGAAGCTGATGTACTCTCCCGGCGCTTGCTCTATCGGCATCCACCTGCTGCTGGAAGAAATCGGCAAG
>Ga0335074_10006422_pt1 | contig 16306 bp, 14 predicted proteins | sample Lox_Sample_23_FD_206715 | JGI IMG/M metagenome (GOLD analysis project Ga0335074, IMG submission 206715) | Soil microbial communities from Loxahatchee National Wildlife Refuge, Florida, United States - Lox_Sample_2.3 | ecosystem: Environmental > Terrestrial > Soil > Wetlands | place: USA...
TACGCCGGATCGTGAAACCTTCGAGCACCGAGGGCGAAGCTGCCTTTTCTGCACGCCGGCACCCGAACCTGACCCGCGATAATGGAGATCTCTGTCCGCCGTGCGGCGCGCAGCGCCTCATTGCCGGAGGCGGCGCAACCTCCTGAGTCCTGAGTCCGCACCGCGCCTCACCCTTTCGACGCCATCGCCCTCTTTCCGTAGGCGGTGATCAGATAGAAGGACGCTCCAAAGGAGATCACATCCTTGTAGAGAAACAGTCCCAGAAGGTTCATGTAGTGGATCCCATGCACCACAATCGTGGTTCCGGGAGTCGTAATGAGCATGCTGCTGGTGGTGAAGAACATGCCGACGGTCATGCATCCACCCACGATTCCCGCCTGCGGTTTGAAATAGCCCACGATGAACAGCAGCGCTGCCGTTTCCTCGGTGAGGCCGATGATGTCGGAGCCGATATAGGGGCCAAACACCCTGAAGTGCCAGCTGATCAGAGGGCTGTGCGTAACCAGAGGGATGATCCCCTCCGCGCCGGGGGCCGTCATCTTGAAGGCTCCGGCCCAGACCAGCATCACGATCATGCCGACGCTGATGACGACGAAAGGAACGTCGCGATCGCCGATCCATGCAGCCAACCTGGTCAGGAGGCTTCCGGCTCTTCCAGAACGTTCGCTCGTGGCGGGTTCTCCGTTTGCGGCACCGGTCCCGTGCACGGATGAGATCTGAGTCATAAGCTGCTCCTGACCGGGGTTGACGTGGCGGCTGCAGGCGCGATCCGCCGGCATCATGCTGAGGTCGCGACCCGCATCTCCTGTCTGGTGCATCTCGAGCGCCAAATGCGAAGGGGCTGTCTTCGTCCGCAGGCGCGTGCCGCTAAGTGATTTCTGTTCTGTGGAGTCGGCGGAAGGATGTCAATGCAGGCACGGTCTTCATCGAGCCGAAGCCGAGGCGAATCGTTGACGTGACGAAATAGCGACTCGCGTTCTGCAAGCGCCCCGCACGATCAGCTGCGCGGCAAGAACTCGATCGGCCAATTATCCCGCCGTGTGCTGCAGATCCAGCTGCAGTTGGTCCTCGCCCGCAACCGGATCCGGTGTTCCGGGCTCCCAGACCGGCTGGACTTCTACCCGGTTTCGCCCCTGCCGCTTCGCTCGATACAGCGCCTCATCGGCGTAGTAGACCAGCGTTTCCAGCGGCAGATCCCGGGCCGCTCGCGCCGGCGCGACACCAACGCTCAGGCTCACTCTGCCCTCAGCGGCAGCAAAGCCGTGCGCAATCAGGAACGCCCGCACCTCTTCGGCCATCGCTGCCGCCTCCTGTCCGGCCAGATCCGGGAGCAGCAAGGCGAATTCGTCGCCGCCCAGCCGCGCGCAGTGGCTCCCGGCCACGCGTTCGGCAACGGCCTCCAGTTTTCGCGCCAGGGTAACCAGCACCGTATCGCCGTGCTGATGCCCGTGACAATCGTTAGCCCGCTTAAACGAGTCAATATCCATCATCAGCAGCGACAGCTCTTTCTGGCCCGCTGCCTCGCGCAACCGCTCATAAGCCCCGGCCAGCGAGCGCCGGTTACCAATGCCGGTCAGTGGGTCGCGTACCGCCAGCCCCTCGAGATGCTCGTTCCGGCTCTCCAGCCACGCCCGCTCCCTGATTGCCTGCGCGTGTAACAGGGCGGTGCGCGCGACATAGGAGACCACCGTTATGGCAATGGCCACCGCCGCCAGCCGCATGGAAATCCGCAGCAGGAACAGCCCCAGCATCAGGTTCACCAGCGCCAAGAACGACGGCATCAGGCTCCGCACGGCCACACCCGGGCTGCGCAGCGCCACCGCTTCCGCCGCCTCGGCCTTCGCGGTGTTGCGGGTCCAGAGCAGGTACAGTGCGAAGCAGGCGAACAGCACGTCCCCCACTACATCCCACTCGCTGCAGTGCAGGTGATGCAGCCAGATATAAGAAACCTGGTCCGCGGTGATGAACGCAATCACCCGAAGCCCGAAGAACCACGACAACGTCTGCAGGAACCTTTGTTCCGCGCGCGATGCCGCCCCCAGGCACGCCACCAGCGCCGCCAGAAACAGGAACAGCGCCATCGACTGACCGACAATCAGATGGATGTGCGTGAAGTGATCCCGAGTGTGAGACGAGTAAACGAGGTTGAAGCGCAGAACGACGAATACCAGCGCCTGCAGTGAATCCGCAATAACGATGGATCGCGCGACGCCCGCGTAGAACAGCACCGCAGCCAGAATGAAAAGGGCTTCGCCGGCGTTGAAGCTGGCCGTCTGCAGCACCCGCGCGGCGCCGGTGTGCAGAAAGCACTCCGTAAAGGACGGCACGAAGCCGATCGACTCCGACAGGACGGCGGCTGTGAATACATACCAACGAATTCGCGTCACGCCCTGGGCCGGGCGCAGGCATGTCCAAAGCGCCAGAGCGCAGCCGAACAGGACCAGCGCGTCGCACAGGTACCCGATCCCCGAGGCAGGCACGTTGTCCGCGCTGGCTACGGCCGCGTGCAGGCCGCAAACAAGCAGGGCCGCCACAAGGGCCGAACCCAGTAAAACGGGCTTTCCTGTCTCCTGGATGCCTTCCCGGTCGGCATCACCTGATGCGAACTTGCGGGTTATCGGCACAGCGTCGCTCGATCCGGAAGTGTCTTTCATAAGCAGGTTCCCAGGATCGCGATGCTCCTGGGGAGGGAGCAGTCCGGCACGGCCAAATCCTACAAACGTAATCTCTTGTGAGGTACTGTACCGTAAGCGAAGAGCCTGCAAAGTAGCACAAAAGGACCACGGCGCCGGCAGTTCAGGCCAGCTGGTCTAGACTGTTCGGGGTTGTCACACCGGACCCCACACCGTCCGGGATCAGCACTTCACGCGAAACCATCCAGCGCAACAACAGAGTCGATGCCACACAACGAATCCCTGGCAGACGCACCGATCTCCGCTGACCCCAGGCGAGCCCGCCGGTGGAATATCGCGGTGCTTCTCACCATCGGCATTCTCGTCAACTACTTCGACCGCGTGAACCTGACGGTCTCCCATGATCCCATCGTCGCGGGCTTCCACATTTCCGAGTTCACCTTCGGCCTGCTCGCCGGCGCGTACAACTGGACCTACGCTCTGTTTCAGTTGCCCTCTGGCTATCTGCTCGATCGTTTCGGCATCCGGCGCGTCGGCAGCATCAGCACGTTCCTGTGGAGTGTCGCTTCCTTCGGCGCCTCGGTCACGCCGACGGTCGGCGGCTTCTTCGGAGCGCGCCTTCTTCTCGGGATCGGCGAAGCCCCCACGTTTCCCGCCAGCGCCAAAGCCATCGGATACTGGTTCCCGCCGCGTGAGCGCGGCTTCGCCACCAGCCTCTTTGACTCCTCGGCGAAGTTCTCTTCCGCGATCGGGGTTCCGCTGATCGGCCTGCTCCTGCTCCGCATCGGGTGGCGCCTCAGCTTCGCCGCCACCGGCCTCGCCAGCTTCGTCTTCTTTCTGTTTTTCTGGTGGATCTATCGCGACCCGCATCCCGATCACCGGTCGTTCGCGGAGGAGACGCCCACGCCGGAACCCCGGATCCGCCACAGGGTCCCACTGGGGTATCTGCTCCGGCGGCGCAAAGTTCTCGGCCTGGCTCTCGGCATGGGCTCCTACAACTACGTCTTCTACCTCCTGCTCACCTGGCTGCCCGTCTATTTGTCAGAGTCTCTGCATATCAATCTGGGCCGTTCCTTCCTTTACACCGGAGTGCCCTGGCTGTTTGCCACGGTAGCCGATCTTTTTATCGGCGGCTGGCTCGTGGATGCTCTGATCCGGCGGGGCTTCAGTCCCAGCGGGGTGCGCCGCGCAATCCTCATCTCCGGACTCACGCTTGGTCTTGGCATTCTCGGCGCCGCGCACGCGCACACGCTGGGGGCCGCGCTCTTCTGGATCAGCCTTTCGATCGGCGGCCTCTCGGCCGCATCCCCGGTGGGCTGGTCGGTCCCATCCCTGATCGCTCCGGGTGACAGCGTGGGCTCGGTGGGCGGCATCATGAATCTCTCGAATCAGATCTCCGGCATCGTCGCACCCGCCGTCACGGGCTATCTGATCGGAGCGCGCCACTCGTTTACGGCGGCCTTCGCGGTGGCTGCCGCCTATCTCATCGTCGGCATTGGCGGATATGCTTTCCTGCTTGGCGAAATCAGTCCCGTTCCCATGCCGTAGAGAACCCCGGCGTGATGGAGCGCCGCCCGCGCAGGATTACTTCGTCGCCGTTGCCCGCATCGCTCCCGTCGAAATGCCGCCGTCCACCAGCAGCGTCTGCCCGGTCACGTAGCGGCTCGCTTCCGATGCCAGAAACACCACGGCACCGTCGAGATCGTGGGGCTGTCCGGGGCGCTTCAGCGGAATGCGCTCCACCAGGTAGTGCACCCAGCCGGCATCCTCGTACATCACCTTGTTTTGCTCGGTGCGGAACCACCCCGGCGCCAGGCAATTGACGGTGATGCCATGTTTGCCCCAGTCGTCGGCGAGGCTCATGGTGAGCTGCCGGATTCCGCCGCGGCTCGCGCCATACGGAGCCAGGCCCGCGTAGCCGAAGACGCTCGTGACCGAACCGATGTTGATGATGCGTCCGTAGCCGTGTTCAATCATGTTCGGCACTAACGCCTGCGCCACAAAAAAGCTCCCGCGCAGATTCGTTTCCAGCACCAGGTTCCAGTCGTCCCACGTCACCTCGAGCGCCGGTTTGCGCACGTTGCATCCTGCGTTGTTGACGAGAATATGAATGTGAGCGAACGCGGCCCGCGCCTCTTCTGCCATGCGTGTGATGCTCGCCTGATCGCGCACATCCAGTTCCAGGGAAACGACGCGCCGCCCCAGCGCCTGCATCTCGGCTGCAAATCCGGCCAGCGATTCGCGTTTGCGGCTCGTGATGATCAGATCCGCGCCCGCTCGGGCCAGCGCCCGTGCCAGATACTGCCCGAGACCGCGGCTCGTGCCGGTCACCACGGCCACCTGGCCGGTCAGGTCGAAAGGCTTTTCCTCCGCAGGCCGCGCCTGGCTCATCGCGCCGCCCCAACCTCAGCCATATCGGGCGCCAGGACCACCTTCATCAGGTTCGGCTCGCCCTTGTGCAGGCGCTCAAACCAGCGTGGACCCTCTTCAAGCGACGCCACTGCCGTGATCAGCGGCCTGATCCGGATTCTCCCGCCGGCCACCAGTTCCATCGCCTCGGGATACTCGCCACAGGACGCCGCCGTTCCCTGCAGCCGGATTTGCCGCGACACCACCTTCTGCAACGGCAAGGTTACTTCCGCTGTGATGTTTCCGATCAGGACCACGGTCCCGCCCTTGCGCAAGCTGTCGATCGCGGCTGACACGGCTTCGTTGCGCCCCACGGCTTCAAACACGACATCTGCGCCGTGCCCGCCGGTCTGCTTCTGCACCTCCGCCGCCAGTTCGGCTCCAGAACGATGCAGCGTGTCATCCGCGCCCAGTTTCTGTGCCAGCTCCAGCCGCGACGCATCGAGGTCCGCGGACATCACCCGCCCGTAGCCCAGGGTGCGCGCCGCCTGCATCGTCAACAGGCCAATCATGCCTGCGCCCACCACCAGCGCGGTCCGGCCCTGGCCATCGCCGCTCAGGTGAACCGCGTGCAGCGCGACCGCGACCGCTTCGAGCATGGCGGCTTCGGCAAACCCCATCGCATCCGGCAGCGGGTACACAATGCGCTCCGGTACCGTTACATACTCCGCAAAGGCGCCGTGTCTTCGATAATCGCCGCACGACACGCCGACGACCTCCCGGCGATCGCACAGGTTCATTTCGCCGCGCCGGCAATAATCGCAGCCACCGCAATAGACCGTCGAGTCGAAAGTGACGCGGTCCCCGGCGCGAAATGTCCGAACATCGGCGCCCACCGCCGCCACGGTTCCCGCCGCCTCATGCCCCATCACCAGCGGCGGAATTCGCCGTCCCGACGAGCCATCGTAACCGTGCACATCGCTCCCGCAGATGCCGCATGCAGCCACGCGCACCAGGACTTCTCCAGGGCCTGGTTCAGGCCTTGGAATCTCCGCAATCTCCAGATGTCCGTATTCCCGGAGCAGCAGTGACTTCATCGCAACCGTCCTCTCTTCCGCTGCAGCAAGACGCGCAGCGTCCGGAGCGCACTCCGATTGTATGCGCGCCGGCGGCGGGAGGCGCTCCGGACTCTCCTCTTTCTGCGCTCTCGACGAACCTTGTCGTGAAGGCTGTGACTCGGATAGGGGTGGTTTTCAGATCAGGCCGACGCGCTTCTCCAGGGCTGCATAGCGCGGATCCGTGCGAATCGAATCGAAGAAGGGGTCGTACTGCAGGTACAGGATCTGTTCCTCATGTGCGTCTGCTGACTTCTCCAGCTCGACGATGGCGTGGTCCTTGTCGCTGAGCAGAGCATAGCCGATCGCCACCTGATAGGCGGGGGCGCCGAGCGCCAGCATCTGCCTGATCCGCCGCATGGCCTCCGCGCGATCGCCGGCGCACGCCGCCGCATACGCCAGCATCGCCTGCGTTGCCGGCACCGTGGGATAGTGCAGGTTCATCCACGTGGCTTCGCTGCGCGCCGTCCGGCAGTCGTTCTGTTGCACCGCAAGAACCAGGCTGAGCCCATGCGTGCCGACAAAGTCGGGCTGCACCCGCCGCATCTCGCCGATCATTCGCTTCTGGCCGGCCACGTTGTGCTCGAAGTTGTAGGTGAAGAACTCGTCGTACGCGGAACTGACCGAGAGAGGGTCCTGCTCCTCGGCCATCCGGAGTTGCTCGTGCGACTCGGCAAACCGCCCGCGCGTCGCCAGCGCCCATCCGTAGCTTTCATGGGTGCCCGCGCTCGCCCCCAGCTGCATGGCGCGCCGGAACTGCTCTTCCGCCTTTCCCCAGTTCCAGTCCCATGAATACGTGATCAAGGCCAGCGTTGCCCACGCCCCACCCAGGTTGGGATCAAGCTCGATCGCCTTTTGCGCTTCGTCCCGTACCCGCGGAATCCCCTCCTGCGCGGGAAGAGCCGTCATCGCAATCAGGTTCAGATTCGCGTCCCCCATCGACAGATACGCGCGCGCGAACGACGGATCCCTTGCGGCCGCCTTTTGGAAGAGCTCCAGGGCCGTCTTCGTCGACTCCGGCGTGTGCAGGTTCAGCTGATACTCACCCTGAAGATAGAGGTCGTTCGCTTCCGGATCGATCGTCGCCGCGTGGATCGTCGGCGGCGACCCGCCCTGGATTTCCCGAATGGCCTCCGCGATCGAGTTGGCCACCTGTTCCTGCACGCTCAGCAGGTCCTTCGACTCCGTTTCCCAGGAGTGCGACCAGAGGTGATATCCATCCGAGGTGCGGCTGAGCTGCGCCGTGATCCGGATGCGGTCGCCTTCCCGCGCAAAGCTGCCCTCCAGCACCGCATCTACCTTCAGTTGTTGACCGATCCGTCGCACGTCCTCGGCCTTGCCCTGAAAAGCGAACGCCGAGGTTCGCGCCACCACACGCAGATCGCGCCACTGGGCCAGATCGTTGGTCAACTCCTCGGTGATGCCGTCCGCGATGTACTCCCCCTGGTGATCCGCCGAGTAATTCTCGAAGGGCAGCACCACGATGGCATGAATCGGCTGCTTCGACGCATCGTTGCGCGCGTGCTCCCGCCACAGTGCGAACAGCGCCACCAGAATCGGTGCGAGCCCAGCCAGAACCAGGGCCGTTACCCGCCGAGCCAGCGACAACGCGGGGCGCGTCTTTGGCAGCGGCTGCGGAACTGCTGCCGCCGCCTCCTCCAGTTCCGCCGGGTTACGAAACGTAAAGGTCGCCGCATAGCTCCGCGGCGGAAAGTCGATGAAGATCCGGTCCCGCCGTCCCTCGTCGGCGTAATACTCCTTCAGCTTCTGGCGCAGCCGACTGAATTCGGTGCGCACGACCGACTCAATGCGCGGATCGAAGGAAGTGGGTTTCTGAAAGACGTCCAGCCCGATGCCGTACTCGGTGATCTTGTCGGCGTCGCCGGCCAGGGTGTGTTCGACCAGATACTGCAACAGCTGGCCGCGCCGTCCGCTCGTCGCAAACTGCTGTGTCGCCAGCAGTTCCGCCAAGTACGACCGAATCTCCCGTGAGCGCGCATCAGGAGCCCGGAACGAAACGTGGCTTTCAATGGTGCCCGGCATTGTGGGGCGGTTCCGCGGAAATTGGACAATCTTACCACGCGCGGTTTCCGGCCCGACATGCCGCAATCGTTCGCTGTTGCAGGGCATCGCTCGTTGCTCCTGGGTTGCCCGGGACAGGCCTGAGGCGAGCGAGGGAAGGGGGAGGGCCTTCGCCGAGAAGGCCCTGGTGATGGATTCGCTGCGGCGCGTCCTGGGCTGTGCCTATTTGAACGCGAAGTAAAAGCCGAGCCCCGCAGCAGCAGCGCCAGGAGCCAGGAACATAGTCCCCAGCGCATCGCGTTCGCCAGTGGCGGACGTCTTGATGGAGAAGATGTAAGCGCCCAGGCCCGCGGCTGCGCCGCCCACGATGCCCAGCGCGAGGAAGCCCGCGCGGACGTGGTGTTTCTTCGGCGTCGTCGCATTCGACGTCGTAGAGGAGCCCGACCCCTCGGCCGAGGCCAGCAAATCGGTCCGGGACGGCGCGATCAGACTCGCCGAGTCGGTTGCCTCCGGCGCCTCCGGCAGGGTGTCGGTGTCCGTTGTATTGGCGGTTGCGATCATGGGTAGAGCATCCGGGGCCTCGGCCGTGGTTGCGAGCGCAGCGGAGTCGCCGCCGTTGTGCGTGGCCAGAGCCGTCGGGTTGAAAGCATATGCAGGCGTGGCCAGCAGTCCGGCCAGCAGTCCCGTCAGGGCGCAACAGCTCAGATTACGAAGCTGCGCCCGTATCGCGTGTGTGTGATGCATGTGATCCTCCAGAATGGGATTGGCACGGCACCCCGATCCGGGCTGAATCATGCCGGGGACAAATCGGCCAAGCCGGTCGCCGTTGCACGCGAGATTGCTTCAGGTGGGCCGGAGATGGGTAGTCTCAACAGGCTACTGTAACGTTACAAGTGCGCGGATTTGGACTCCCGCAGCGCTGCGAGCTGTACGCTGTCCCTGATGGAACCCTGGCTCAGCGGTACGTATTCTGACCTGCCTCCCGTCGCGCGCGCGGTGATTCATGCTCTCGAACTGGCCCGCGAAGACGTCGAGACGAGGTGCGCGACGCTCACGGACGATGCACTGAACGCGCGTCCGGCGGATCTCGCGCCGGTGGCCTTTCACCTGCGCCACATGGTGCGGAGTCTCGACCGGCTGCTGACCTACGCCGAGGGCGAACCGCTCTCGCCCGGTCAGCTCGCCGGACTCCAGACGGAGCTGGACCCGGGGGCCACGCGCGCGGAGGTCTTCCGGGAGTTCCGGGAGGGGATCGCGGCGGCGGCGCGCCGGGTGCGGGGCATGGCTGCGGCGGATCTGGAGCAGCCGAGGGTGGTGGGGCGCAAGGCGCTGCCGACGACGGTCGGGGGGCTGCTGGTGCACTGCGCCGATCACACCCAGCGGCACACGGGGCAGGCCCTCACGACGGCGAAGATCGTTCTGGCGGGGGGTTCCGGCGAACACGCGGTTTCGACCCCACCCGCGACGCAGAATCAACAACTTCCGGAGGGGTAAACCCCCTCTTGTTGGCGATTCAGTTAACTCTCGGCAGGGCACAGAGTGCAGCGTTCAGCGCACAGCGATCAGCGTTCTGGGCACGGGGTACAGAGCACAGAGCGCAGAGATCGTCGCCATCCGATTTCAGCGAGGGAGTTCCTGGAAGCCGCGTCCGCTCAGGATCATCGGCACACACCTGGCCGCGCGGGCGGCTCTGGTTTTTGCCTGTTTAGCGCCGGAGATGTGGAAGCTGTACGACTTTCTGCGGCCAGGGGTGAGGGCGTTGAATGCCGTCATGAGACGCGCGTTCTCATCGAGCAGCGTCTGCAGCTCCTCAGGGACCGGGTAATCGGCGGGTTTCTTCATCTCCACTTTTCTGCCGGATTCCTGCAGTTCGACAGCCTCATACAGGTAGTTACGCAGGGTCGACTGAAGCGCGGTGATTTCCCGGACCGAGGTGAATTTGATCCAGCGTCCGGCCTGCGTGTGCTGGCCAGCCCGCTGGAGAATTCTTTTCGGGTCGCTGAGGAGAGCGCCCTTGAAAAACGCGAGCGCGCACGCGTCGCGCAAGGGAATGACGATGGCTACGTTCTTTTTTTGGAAGGTGAAACAGGGTTTGCTCCACTTGAGCTCTTCGGTGAGATAGCAGTCGAGCGCGATGTTGCGGAGCTTATCCGTCACCTTCTGCCACTTCTTCGCATAGGGAACCTGCATGGGTCCAGCTGATCCTCCTGCGTGTGCCACGGGCGATCTTCCAGGGGCCAACCCAGATTACAGGCATCCGCATGGCGACGCCCGGCCCGAGCCACCCAGGATTTCGCGCTCGGGTTCGCCCTCTTCGCTGCGCTCCGGTCACACGCACAAAACGGCTCAGTTTCCGGAACTAAAGGGCTTTGGGCTGCGTATGATTGCCCATGAGCGCTGGAACCATCACGTGGAATCTGGGAATGCTGGGATTCCCCGCCCGGCCGGCGTCGCGGGCGGAGGTGATTGCGCCGGGAGCGGGTGGGCGGTCCTCTCGGGGGCAGTACCGGGCGCCGGGGGCCGACGAGCGGAAACCGGCGGAACGATGGCAGCGCAAAGAGCACGAACGGGGCATTGAGAGGGTCGGGGAGAGGCCTGTGGAAGCGGAGTGGCAGGTTCTGGTCGAGCGGTGCCTGAAAGGGGACTCGTTCGCCTGGACCGAGCTGGTGAAAGCGCATCACAGGCGGGTGTATGGTTTGTGTTTCCGGTTTACGGGATCGTCGACCGACGCCGAGGATCTGACCCAGGAAGTATTTCTCAAGGTGTACGGCAATCTCGCGGCCTTTGACCTGGCGCGGGGAACGTTCCAGACGTGGATCACCACGATGACGCGCAACCTGCTGGTGGATCATTTCCGGCGGTCGCGGGCGCAGCGGGTGACGGATTCGATGGACGCGGGCTGGGAGGGCGACGGGGACGAGATGCCGCTGCTGCAGCGGCTGGCCGATAAGGGGCCGACGCAGCACGACCGGGCGGTGCGGAAGGAAATCGAAAAGATGGTGCAGGAGGCGCTGACGAAGATTTCGCCGGAGCTGCGGGAGGCGGTGATCCTGCGCGACCTGCAGGACATGGATTACAAGGAAATAGCGCACGTATTGCGGATTCCCGAGGGAACCGTAAAGTCAAGAATCAGCCGGGGGCGGGCAGAACTCGCGCGGCTGCTGGAACGTAGTAAAGGACAGATGGTGTAGCGGTGGCGGACGAGAGCAAATTCGGACAGATGCCGGGCTCGAGCTCTGGCGGCGGATTGCGCTGCGAGGAGTGGGAAGCTCTGCTGACGGATGCGCTGGACGGGCTGCTGCCGGCGGGGCAGGCGGCCGCGTTCGCCGCGCACGGCGAGAGCTGCGAGAACTGCGGGGATCTGCTGGCGCACGTGAAGCAGGGGCAGGAGTGGCTGGGGTATCTGCATGCGGAGCCGGAGATTCCGTCCGGCCTGGTCGCGAAGATTCTGGAAAAGACGGTCGGCGCGGGTGCGGTTCCGCTGCCGGTGGTTGCGGCGGCGAGCGCCGGCGGCGGCGCGGTGGCGGTGGCGATGCCCTGGCGGCGGAGCTTCCACGAGACGCGGCTGCTGATGACGGTCGCAATGGCGTTCTTCTCGCTGGCGCTGACGCTGAACCTGGTGACGGGCGGACATCTGACCACGCTGCGGCTGGCGGACCTGAAGCCCTCGCAGATCGGGAACACGCTGTCGCGGGAGTTCTACGGGGCGCAGAAATCGGTAGTGCAGTACTACCACAATCTGCGGTTCGTGTATGAGCTCGAGTCGCGGACACGGGAGCTGCGGCGCGATGTGGAGTCGGCGCCGGCGAACGGCAACGCGCCGAGCGGGACACAGCAGCAACAGCAGAAGCAGGGCGGCAAGGGCGGGAGCGCGAATGCGGGACAGAGCACCGGGCTGCTGGCCGAGCTCGGAGCCGGGAGCCGGGAGCTGGGAGTCGGGCAGCGTTCGGCATTCGGCGTTCCGCGTTCGGAAGAACAACCGTCAGAGATCGATGTTCAGAAATCGGAAGCAGGACAGACAACAGAGGTGGTATTGAAGTCGGTGAAAACTGGAAGTGCGATTTCCCTGGGTCATTCAAAAGCCGGGCTGCGGAGAGGGAAAGTGGAAAGGGGCCTGGTATGAACTGCGTCAATCATCCCGAGGCGGCGGTCACCGCCTTTTGTCAGAACTGCGGGAAGGGGTTGTGCGCGCAGTGTTCGCGTGAGGTGCAGGGCAACGTATTCTGCGAGCCGTGCCTGGCGGCCCGCGTGGCGGGCGGAGCGGCAGCGGGGCCCGGGCCGGCGGGTCCGGGGCCGGTGGGGCCAGGTGGGGCGGGGCCGTATGTGCCGCCGCCGGTGAGCGCACCCAATCCGGGAACGGCAACGATCCTGGGATTCATTCCCGGCGTGGGCGCGATGTACAACGGCCAATACATCAAGGCCATCGTGCACGTGCTGGTGTTCGTGGTGCTGATCTCGATCACTGAGCACTACGGAATCTTCGGGATTTTCGTGGGAGCCTGGGTGCTGTACCAGGTTTTCGACGCGCACCAGACGGCGAAGGCGCGGCGCGACGGGCTGCCGCTGCCGGATCCGTTCGGGCTGAACGAGCTGGGAAATGCTTTTGGCGGCCACACTCCTCCGCGGTATACGCCGCCGGTCGCGCCGCCTCCCCCGGGAGCCGGGACGGCGGGCGTTGGAGGCGTGCCGCCGGGAGCACCTGGAGCGATGCCGGGGAATCCTGCGCAGCCCTATGCGGACTGGGCGGAGCAGGTGCGGCAGCAGGCGCATGAGTTTGGCCGGCAGAGCGCGGAGTGGGGCGAACAGCTGCGGCAGCGGATTGTCTCCGAGACGCAGAGGCCCTTCACGCCTGGAGTTGGCGGGCCAGGGACGTGGGGCGCACCGCCGCCACCGCCGGGATTTGTGCCGCCACAGGGATTTGGGCCGCCGCCGGGATTTGTCGGCACACCCGGAGCCGTGCCGCCCGGAGTTGTACCTCCGGGAGCGGTTCCGCCGGGCGCGGGGTATGTGCCTCCGCAGCCGCCGCCGGGGTGGGCGCCGCCGGTGCCGCCGGACATGGAGCTGGAGCGCGCGCGCCGGGAACCGATTGGGGCGATTGTGCTGATCCTGCTGGGCATGCTGTTCCTGTTCAACACGCTGGGATTCTTTAACTTCGGATGGGTGCACCACGGGTGGCCGCTGATCATTGTGGGCATCGCGGTGTGGCTGCTGCTGCGGAATACGCACTTTGGCGGTGTGCCACGGGTGGGACCTCCGCCGCCTCCGCCGCCCGTGGGCGGAATGGGGAATCCTGCGGCGCACGGCAGCGGCACGACGGGCACCGCAGCGAGTAGCGCAGCCCAGGAGCCCCCGGCAGGAGGCGCGCAATGAACCAGTATTTGTTTCTGCGGAGGATGCGCGGGCCGATCATCCTGCTGACGTTCGGGGTGACGGCCATTCTGGATGAGTACGCGGGGATTTCGTATGCGCACAGCTGGCCGCTGTACATCATCGTGTGGGGGCTGCTGAAGCTGGCGGAGAACGCCATCCTCATCCAGAATCCGCCGGCGACACCGGCGCCGTGGCCGGGATATCCGGCGCCAGGACCGACGGGCACACCGGGAGCGACGACCTATACCGGGGTGACGCAAGGCGACGCGACGACGATGTCGTCGCCGATTGTGCCGGTGCAGGAGACGCCGGCCGACGAGGAAGGGAGGTAGCGAGATGGGGACGACACCTCCATCCTGGACATCGCGGGAAGCGCGCTGGCAGGCCAAACAGGCAGCGCGGGCGCAGCGGCAGCAGTGGAAGGCGCAGATGCGCGCGCAGAAGGACTATTACCGGAGCTACTGGCGGGGCTGGCACCGGCCAACGTTTGTGGGACCGCTGATCCTGCTGACCATCGGCATCCTTGCGCTGCTGATGTCGACGGGGCGGCTGGACCCGGGAGTTTTCTGGAGCTGGTACGCGCGATGGTGGCCGATGCTGCTGATCGTGATGGGGGGGCTGCTGCTGGCGGAGCACTTTCTGGACTGGAACCGTCCGTGGGGCGGGCACCGCTCGATGGCAGGGATCGTGTGGCTGGTGATCCTGATGATCGGGCTGGGGTGGGTTTCGCGCGAGGGGCACCTGATGGGGCCGTTCTCGTGGGAATTTTCCGACGACGGCGGGGACAACAATTTCTGGAACTGGATGGGTCCCGAGCACGACAACGACGTACAGATCGATCAGGTGCTGACGGCGGCGAAGCCGGTGGTGACGGTGGACGATCCGCAGGGAGACATCACGATCACGGCATCGACGGACAACGCGATGCATATGCGGGCACACCAGATGGTGCACCGAGATTCGGACTCCGAGGCGCAAAAGATTTTTGCGGAGCTGAAGCCGAAGGTGGACACGTCGGGCGGCGGAGCAGTGATCACGGTGCCGGAGAAGCAGGGGGCGCGGGTGGATCTGACACTCGAGCTGCCGGCTGCGGCGTACGCGACGGTGACGGCCGGACACGGCGACGTGACGGCGGATGGTCTGAACGGCGGCGTGCAGGTGACCGATAACCACGGCGAGGTGAAGCTGGAGGACATCGGCGGCGACGCCCAGGGGCATCTGGATCACGGGGACTTTTCCGCGCATAACGTGCAGGGGCGCGTTCTGGTGGATGGGCACGGCGACGATGTGACGCTGTCGGAGATTCAGGGCGCGGTCACGATCAACGGAGATTTCTTCGGGGACATCCATCTGGAGCAGATCGCGTCGGACGTGCATTTCCACTCCAGCCAGACGACGCTGGACATCCCGCATCTGATGGGTTCGCTGACGCTGGACAAGAGCGACCTGAGCATGAGCCAGGTGATGGGGCCGCTGCGGGTGATTGCGCGGTCGAAGGATATCGATCTGACGCAGATTGCGGGGGATGCGCATGTGGAGGACTCGGACGGCGATGTGAATCTGGTGGCGGCGGATCCGCCGGGCAACCTGCAGGTCGTCGATCACACGGGCAACGTGATTGTGACCATGCCGGAGAGCGCGAACTTCAGCGTGACCGGGAGCACGAGCAGCGACGAAGCGGTGCGGACGGACTTCCCGCTGAAGATGGCGACCGACGGCGGGCGGCAGACGCTGGAAGGATCGGTGGGCCGTGGAGGAGTGCAGCTGCAACTGGAGACCGACCATGGGAACCTGGAACTCCGCAAAGGCGAGGTGACGACCGTGACGCTGGCGCCGCCGAGGCCGCCGGTCCCTCCGGCCCTGGCCAGGCACTTCCGGGCGCCGGCGGGGGCGAAGGCGGAGGAGGAAGAACAGTAAGGCAAGGGATAGGGGATAGGGGACGCGCTCCTCACGGGGCGCGTCTTTTTATTTGTGAGGATGACTGTTATGGATTTGCCGATCCGAGTTGCCATCTCAGGAGCAAGAGGCCCGCGGCTGAAGCCGCTGCTCTTAAGGCGCCCCGTTCCATGGCCTGAAGGCCATGGCTTCTACCACCGCCGCCTCTTCCAGTGCCCGAAGGCCATGGCTTCTACCGCCGCCTCGCGTTGCGAGGCAGCAAGTGCGGTCCCAGAGATTGAGGCAACCCGGTTTGGATTTCGAGCTGGAGGTAGGACTGCGGACGGCGCGCCGGGTTTATCCTCGAAGCTTTTTATCGCACGAATCGTGCCGCGCCAGCGACAGGGAGTTCAGGCGCAACGGAGTGGGCTTCAGCCGACCTTTTCGACAGGCTGGCGGTTGAAGAGGGGCCGGACCAGGTCTTCGATGCGGGTGAGGACCTGGTTGAGGGTGAGGCTGGTGGAGTCGATGACGATGGCGTCGGGGGCCGGGTGGAGGGGGGAATTGGCGCGGGTGCGGTCGCGCTCGTCACGCTCCCGCAGTTCGCGGAAGACGACGGAGGGCTCGGCCGCGGCAGCGGCCATGACGCCGCCGTTGCCGGAGTTTTGTTCATAGCGGCGCTGGCTGCGAGCTTCCGGGGAAGCATCGAGAAACACTTTGACGTCGGCATCGGGGAAGACGACGGTTCCGATGTCGCGGCCTTCCATCACAATGCCGCCGGCGCGGCCGAGAGCGCGCTGGAGGTCAACCATCCGGGTGCGGATGGCGGGGTGGACGCTGACGCGCGAGGCCCCCTGGGTGACGTCGGAGTCGCGGATGCGTTCAGTGACATCCTGGCCGTCGAGGAAGACGCGGTTGCCGGAGCGGTCGGGCTCGAGGGTG
>Ga0335074_10006423_pt1 | contig 16304 bp, 17 predicted proteins | sample Lox_Sample_23_FD_206715 | JGI IMG/M metagenome (GOLD analysis project Ga0335074, IMG submission 206715) | Soil microbial communities from Loxahatchee National Wildlife Refuge, Florida, United States - Lox_Sample_2.3 | ecosystem: Environmental > Terrestrial > Soil > Wetlands | place: USA...
CTTGCGCGCCGCGTCCTTGGCCGGTTGCCAGTCGGCGTCGTTGGCGCCGCGCTCGACGTCGTCGATCTGCTGCCGGTCGAGTTCGAACGGCACGCGCAACTCGACAAGCGGCTTCACGCCGCGCTGGCGGGCGATGACGCCATCCCCCGGCGCATCGATCGTGCGCAGGTGCCCGGTGCCGACGGCCGACAGCATCGTGCCCGCCGGCCCCTGGACGTCGGCAACGCGGCGGCCGGCGAGGTAGCGCTTCAACGTGCGCGATACCTCCTCCTCGATCTGCGCCCACGCCAGATCGGAAATCGGCGCAAGCTCGCGGTGAAGGTTATTCATGTTGCGGGATTCCTTTGAGGGCGCCGATGCCGAGCGATCCGTCGGCCGCAGGCGGAGATGCGGAAGGTGCGCCGGCGCCGGCGCCGGCTGCGAGAAAGCTCGCCGAGGGAACAAAGAACAGGCCGCCGGTCGCGGCGCGGCTGAAGTCGAGTATCCTGTCATAATTGCCGGGCGGCCGGCCGACAAACATGTTCTCCAGCATCGTTTCGGTGATCCGCGGTGTGCGGCAATAGCCGATGAAATAAGTGCCGAATTCGCGCTCGCCGGCCCGCCCGAACGGCATGTTGTCGCGCACGATCTTCTTTTCTTCGCCGTCTTCGACGATGGTCGTCAATGCGTTGTGGGCGCTCGTCGGCTTGACGGCCGCGGCAAGATCGGCGTCATCCAGTTTGGTACGGCCGATGATCTTTTCCTGCGCTTCGGCCGGCAATGCGTTCCAGCCGTCGAGATCGTGCAAATATTTCTGCACGATGACGTAGCTGCCGCCGGCAAAGGCCGGATCCTCGTCGCCGATCAGCGCGGCATCGGCTGCTTCCTGATCGACCGGGTTTTCGGTGCCGTCGACAAAGCCGAGCAGGTCGCGGTTGTCGAAATAGCGAAAGCCGTGCACCTCATAGGTGAGCGCGACGGCATCGCCGAGCGCCGACATGACAAGCCGCACCAGTTCGAAACACAGATCCATGCGCTCGGCGCGGATATGGAACAGGAGGTCGCCCGGTGTCGCCGGCGCATGGCGCCCCTCCGCGCGCAGTTCGCGGAACGGATGCAGTTCGGCCGGGCGTGGCGGCCCGAACAGGCGATCCCAGGCTGCCGACCCGATCCCCAGCACGCAACAGAGGCCGCCGTCGCGCTCCCGAAACCCGACGGTGCGGATCAATGCGGCAAGCTCGGCACAGACGCCCCGTACCGCCGCAGCAGCACCCTCGCCCGAGTTGATCGTTACGACTAAAAAGATCGCCGCGCGGGTCAGCGGCGTCAGGATGGATTGCGGCTTCGGCACGTCTGGCATCGTCAAAAGCCGCGCTCCCCCCGCCGATCGCTGGACCCCCGGCGGGTTATGACGATTGCGGCGGACGGGCGCAAGTCATGCGGCGGCGGTCGCATCGCAGGCAAATACGGCTGCCCGTGGCGAGGTCGCGGATGATCCGATCGGCCTGCGCGCGCAGGCTCGCGGGCTGTTCGCTGACGGTTGGCTTATGGGTTATGCTCCGTCGTCGGGTCGATCATCTTCCTGACTTCGGTGATCTTGGTGGCCGGAAAGCCGCTGATCTCGGCGTGCTTCCTGATGATGTCCTCGTCTTTCGCGAGATAGACGCAGAATGTCTTATCGGCAGCGACAAAGCTCTCGACCCATTGGATGTCGGGACCGAGTTGGCGCAGCACGCCGTTCGACTGCGCCGCCGCGCCGCGCAGTTGCTCGCGTTCGAGGCTGCCGGCACCAGGGATGTCGCGCTCGATGATGAATTTGCGCAGGGCTGCCATCGTTTGTCCCTCCGGTTCGTCAATCCCGTTTTCGCGCCTATGTTATGGCTTTCGCGCGCGCTTGTCTCGCGTGTAACGGGGTAGGGGCATGGATTATACAACGCTCGGGCGCACCGGGCTCCGGGTCAGCGTCGCCGGCCTCGGCTGCGGCGGGTTCAGCCGGCTCGGGCTCGGCACCGGCGGGAGCGAAGGGGATGCGATCGCGATCGTCCGGGCCGCGCTCGATCTCGGCGTCACGCTGTTCGACACGGCGGCCGCCTACGGCACCGAGCCGGTCTTGGGCCGCGCGCTGCAGGGTGTGAAGCGCGAGGCGGTCGTCATCTGCACAAAGGCGCCGTTCGGCGTCAGCAATCCGAACACGCTGCCCGAGCGCGCCGTCGCCAGCCTCGACCGTTCGCTGAAGGAGCTCGGCACCGATTACGTCGATGTCTACCAGCTGCACGGCATCGCACCCGCCGCCTACGACCATGCCGTCCGGGTCATCGCGCCGGCGCTGCTGCGCGAAAAGGAAAAGGGCAAATTCCGCTTTCTCGGCATCACCGAGACCGCGCCCGGCGACCCCGGGCATGACATGGTGCGGCACGCCTGCGCCGACGGCGTCTGGGATGTCGCGATGATCGCGTTCCACATGCTGCACCAGAACGCGCGCGAACGCGCCTTCCCGCTGACCCGGCAACACGGCGTCGGCACGTTGCTGATGTTTGCGGTGCGCAACATCTTCTCGCAGCCCGGCCGCTTGCAGGGGACGCTGCGCGAGCTGGCCGCCGACGGGCTGGTGCCGCGGGCGGTCGCGGACGACCCCGACCCGCTCGGTTTTCTCGTCCATCCCGGCGGTGCCGTCGGCGTCATCGACGCCGCCTACCGCTTTGTGCGGCACGAGCCGGGCGTCGATGTCGTGCTGTTCGGCACCGGCGACCCGGCGCATCTGCGCAGCAACATCGCCTCGCTGCTGCGGCCGCCGCTGCCTGCGGCCGACCGCGCGCGACTCGCGGAATTGTTCGGGCATCTGGTCGGCGTCGGCCTCGATGCGCCGCATTTGACGCCGCGCCGCCGCTAACCGGCAGCCAGCGCGGCCGCCGGCGCCAGCCCGCGCAGACTCGCGCGAGCGCGCCAACAGAGCCGCACGGTCAGCGCGATCGCGACCGTCGCGAGACCGAGCGCGAGGCCGCTCCACAGCCCTGTGGCGCCGAGGCCCAAGGGAAACGCCAACAGCCAGCCGCCGGTAAAACCGATTACCCAATATCCGACCGCCGCAATCGCCATCGGTGCGGCGGTGTCGTGGTAGCCGCGCAGTGCACCGGTCGCGATCACCTGCGTACCGTCGAAGACCTGAAAGATAGCGGCGATCATGAAGAGGTGCAGCGCGATCGCGAGCAGGCCGCGATTGGCCGGATCGGCGAGATTGATATAGAGGCCGGCGAGCATTCGCGGCGCGATCCACAAGAGGACCGCCGTCGCGGTCATGAACGTGGCGCCGAGCGCCAGGGCGACGAACGCGGCATCACGGGCGGCCGCCGGGGCGCCGCTGCCGAGCCGGAAGGCAACCCGCACGGTCACCGCCTGCCCGAGGCCGAGCGGCACCATAAACGTCACGCCGACGACATTGAGCGCCAGCTGATGCGCGCCGAGCGCGTCGGCACCGAGCACCCCCATCATGATGCCGGTCGCGACAAACAGCCCGGCTTCGAGAGCGGCCTGCCCGCCGATCGGGCCGCCGAGCCGCACGATCCGCGCGATATCGCGCCAGAACCGGACGGCGATCCCGAGCGGCACCCGCCGCCGCGTCAGCGTCATGTAGCCGGCCAGGCAGAGGAGCATCAGCCACTGCATCGCCGCAATCGCGCAGCCGGCGCCGACGATGCCGAGCATCGGGGCGCCGCAATGCCCGAAAATCAGCATCCAGCCCGCCAGGGCGTTGAGCGGCACGGCAATCAACGGCACGACCATCACGACGCGGGTGCGGAACGCCGCGACCAGCACAAAGCGCAGTGTCGCGACGCCGAGCGCCGCCGGGACGCCCCACAAAACGGTCTGCAGGAAGCGGGCAATCTCCGCCACCAGATCGGGCGCATAGCCGAGCGCGGCAAAGAAGCGCGGCAGCACCGCCAGGAGCGTCATCACCGGGATTGCGAAAACGGCCGCGAGAACAAGGCCCGCACCGGCGAGACGGCCTGCCGCGACGCGGTCATCGGCCCCCAGCGCGTGCGCGGCGAGCGGCGCCACCGCGGTCAGCACGCCCTGGCAGATCAGCAGCAGCATCCAATACAGCCCGCCGCCGAGGCCGGCGGCCGCCAGCGCATCGGCACCGAGATGGCCGACCATGACCGTATCGGTCACCTGCATCGCCATCTGTGCCAAGTTGGCGCCGGCGAGCGGCGCGGCGATGGCCAGTGTGGCGCAGATCTCGGCGGCGATCGGAGCGGGTTCGCGGCGCATGGCCGCGACGATACAGGATCGTCAGTCGGCCGGCACGACAGCAGCAGAGCGCGCTTCCGTAGGCGGCCGGCGCAGCAACAGCAGGAGCGGGCTGGAGAACAGCACGATCAGCATCATCAGCCGATAATCGTCGAGATAGGCGACCATCGCCGCCTGGTGCGTTGCCGCTGCATTCAGCGCAGCGATGCCGGAACGGCTCGACAGGCTCCAGACCGGCCCGAGCAGCGGCGCCTGCGTCAGCGGATTATCCGGCCGCAATCCTTCGGCGAGCCGCGCATGCACGACCTGGGTGTTTTCGGTCAACAACGCGACGACGGCTGAAATGCCGATGCTGCCGCCGATATTGCGCATCAGACTGAAGATTGCGGTGCCCTGCGTCAGCAGCTGTCGCGGCAATGTCGAAAACGTGACCGTGCTGAGCGGCGTAAAGACAAAGCCGAGGCCGAACCCTTGCAGCAACCCCGAGGTGATGATCGGCCCCATGCCCATCTGCAGCGAAAACCCGGTCATCTGCCACATCGCCGCGACGGTCATCGCCAGGCCGATCAGAATGAGCAGGCGTGTATCGAACCGGCCGGCCAGGCGGGCGACGAGGAACATCGCCGCCATCGTGCCGATGCCGCGCGGCGCGATAACAAGCCCGGTCGTCACGACGGGGTAGTTCATCAGCGTCTGCAGCATCAGCGGCAGCAGCGTCATCGTGCCGTAGAGCGGGATGCCGACAAGAAACATCAGGACGGTGCCGATCATGCAGTTGCCGTCCTTCAACAGGTCGCGGTTCAAAAACGACCGGTCTGCCGCCGTCGCGGTATGAACGATGAACAGGTAGGCGCTGAGCGTGGCGACCGTCGCCTCGACCCAGATCTCGTAGGAGCCGAACCAGTCCTTTGTTTCGCCGCGATCAAGCAGCATCTGCAACGCGCCGACCGTCAGGCTCAGCGTCGCGAAGCCGAAAAAATCGAAGGCCTCGCGGTGGCCCTGGCGCGCATCACGGATAAACGCGGCAATGCCGATCCCGGCGAGAACGCCGACCGGCAGGTTGATGTAGAAGACCCATCGCCAGCTGTAGGAATCTGTCAGCCAGCCGCCGAGCGCCGGGCCGATGATCGGACCGAGAATGACGCCCATGCCCCACACCGCCATCGCCTTGGCGTGGCGCTCGGGCGGGTTGATCTGGAACAGCACGGCCTGGCTGAGCGGCACCAGCGCCGCGCCGCAGATACCTTGCAGCAGACGAAACAGCACAAGCTGCGCGAGGCTCGTCGCGGCGCCGCACAAGGCCGAGGTCAACGTGAAGCCGGCGACCGAGATCAGGAACACGTGTTTGATGCCGAACCGACCGGCGAGCCAGCCGGTCAGCGGCGTCATGATCGCGGCGGCGACGATGTAGGAGGTGACGACCCAGGCGACTTGGTCCTGCGCTGCCGACATGCTGCCCTGGATATGCGGCAGCGCGACGTTGGTGATTGTCGTGTCGACGCCCTGCATGAACGTCGCCAGCATGATCGAGGCGGTGACCGCGCCGCGGTTGATCGGCGGCGGTGGTCCGGATTGCCCCCGCATCGCAGTCCTATGTCGGCACGATCGCGGGCGGGCGCGGCGCCGGCGGCGTCAGCGGCGGTTTGCGCCCTGCCGCCTCGCCGCTTCGTGCGCCTCGGCGGTGCCAAAGACGCGGTCTGCCGCATGCTGCAGCCAGACGAGCCACGGTCGCCGGTAATGCGTATCGACATCGACATAGGCGCTCAAACCGGCATGCAGCGGCTGGTCCGGGTCGTCGTCGCTGATCGCCAGCCGCACCGGCAGCCGCTGCACGACCTTGACCCAGTTGCCGGTGGCGTTTTCCGGCGGCAACAGCGAAAAGGTCAGGCCGGTGCCGGGGCTGAGGCTTTGTACGGTGGCGTGAAACACCTTGTCGGGATAGGTGTCGATCTCGACCGTCGCCGTCTGGCCGGGCCGCATGCGGGTCAGTTCGGTTTCCTTGAAATTGGCCTCGACCCAGACGCGGTCGGTCGATACCAGGTAGAACAGCGTCGTCGGCGCCGCACCGGTGTTGACGCCCTGCACCCAATCGCCCGGCTGCAGCTGATCCACCTTTGTGACGATGCCGTTCTCCGGCGCGCGCACAACCGTGTAGCTGAGATTGAGCAAGGCCTGGTCGAGTGCCGCCTGCGCTTCCTGCACCGTCGGGTGCTGATCGACCGGCAGATCGGGATTGCCGTCGAGATTGGCGAGCGCGACCGCGACGTCGTGCTGGTCGGCCGCCAGTTCCGAGCGGCCGACCTCAAAGGCCTGTTCGGCCTGGTCGAATTGCTGCTCGGAGGCAAAGCCGCGTGCGACCAGCTGCTGCTGGCGGTCGCGTTCGCGCTGCCGGTAGGCGAGCGTCGCCGCCGCGGCATTTGCGTTCGACACCTTCTCGCGATAGGTCGCCTTCATCGCCGCGATCTGCAGACGCGCCGCGGCAAGTCTTGCCTTGGCCTGCTCGACCGCGATCTGGAACGGCCGCGGGTCCAGGCGGAACAGCACGTCGCCCTGTTTGACGCGCTGATTGTCGTGCACCGCGACGTCGATGACGCGGTCGGAGATCTCGTTGCTGATCTGCACCCGTGCCGCCTGCACATAGGCGTCGTCGGTCGCCACGTAGCGCCCGCTCGTCAGATACCACCACGCGCCGGCCAGCAGCACCAGAACCGGCCCGAACAGCATCAGCGGCAGCCGCAGGCGCTGGCGCAGCGGCCGCGACGGGCGCGAGGCCACGGGCGCATCGCGGTCCGCGGCGACGCGGCGAAAGCTGCGGACCTGGCTGTCCTGTTCCGCGGAACTGCTCATGTCGCCGCTCCCACCGCCGCGACCGCCGTATCGCCTGCCAGATCCTCGACAGATCGCGCGCGCGGCGCGGCAGCCGCGGCATCGTGCGGCGCGACAGCGATGACGCCGTCGCCGCCGTCTACGGGTTCGCGTTCGGACAATGTCGCGTGCACCCGGCACAGCAGATCGATCAGTTGCATGCCCTCCGCCGGCGTCAGCCGGGCCAACGCCTCGTCCCGCGTCTCGTTGGCGACGCTCCAGATGCGCCCGAGGATCGGCCGCGCCTTGTCGGTGAGATAGAGGCGGCGCGCGCGGCGATCGGCAGGGTCGGGGCGGCGTTCGATCCAGCCGGCCTCCTCCATGCGGTCGATCTGGCGCACCAGCGTCATCGGCCGGATTTCCAGGATGTCGGCAAGCCCGGCCTGGTTGATGCCTTCATTGCGGGCAAGATAGCCGAGCGTGCGGCACTGCGCCCGCGTCAGCCCGAGCCGCTTGCCGTGATGCGAGAACCGGCGGCCGAACAGCCGGGCAACATCAGTCACGAGAAACCCGAAACTGCGGTCGAGATCCACTGCACTGCCCCCTGCAACAGGTTCGCCTGGGTGATAGTAAGCATGTGATACTATCACCCAGGGCGATTGCCAGCGCCGAGTTCGGGGGTCTGCTCTTCGCAAATGCGATGGCTGCAATTGTGCGGCGCAACCGGCGGGGTGACCTGTCGCTCGCTTTCGGGAATCGTCAGATGCCTTCGAGGGCTACCCCCGCGAGATGGCCCAGGCGCGCGAGCGGGTGTTCGCGGCATGCCGCACAAATCGCGTCGCATTTCGCGAATTGGCATCCCTGGTCACGATCCGCCGCACGATCGGCCGCGACCACCAGCGGTAGCGGGCAACAAGCCGACGTGCCTTTGCCATCGCGGCGGCAATCTCCGCTTCGGGGGCGTAGACCCTGATCGTCGTCCAGCCGGTCACCTGCGGCGGGCAGGCCATGTCCTTGTCGCAGCTGATGTCGAAACGGGTATCGTACTTGCGCGCCAGGCGATCTTCGCACGTGTAGGTGGTGCCGCGGATCTCGACGACAGTGCCGAAACCGATCCCGCGCGGGCAGGCAACAGCGTCGCGGCGGCCGCAGATGTCGGTTCCGTCGGCCGCCGTGCACGGCGTGCTGCTGGTCTGCGCCGGCACCGTGTTGTAGCCGGTGACGTAGGCGCGCACCTGGTTGTAGGATGGCGGTTTTGCCGGGTTCGGGCTGGTCGTCAGCGCCATCGGCGCAAGCAGCAGCGATGCAGCCATCAGCATGCAAAAACCTCGATCAAGTTTGCCGGATTGTAAAGCTGCGTAACGGGCGGGTATCCGATAGTTACCGACCGTTACAGACTGACGCAAGAGATAATCGTTTGTTGAAGACGTTTCGCGTTTAAATCAAACGTATAAGAGGATATTCAACTCAGGGGTTTGGATAGATTTATTTTCAAGCGCCGCCGCTTCTTCATTATTGAATGCAGTCTTTGTCGGATTTGCTTAAGTGGCGGCGACGCCCGATTGCGTGCACCCAGTAAGACCGCGCGATTGACAGCAAGCCGGGTGACGCCGAACATCGCCTGCCGCGGCAGCAAAAGGGCGCTCGCGATGGAGATGGAAGGCCGCGTTGTCGTCGTCACCGGCGGCGCCTCGGGTATCGGCCGCGCAACGGCGTTGCTGCTGGCGCATGAAGGGGCGCGCGTCATCGTCGGCGACATCGACGAAGCGGGCGGGCGCGCCGTAGCCGCCGACGCCGCGACGGTAGGCACGGCGGTCGAGTTTCTGCCGCTCGACCTCACCAAACCGCAAGCGATTGCCGGTTTCGCGGCGGCGGTCAAAGCGCGGGCGCCGCATCTTGACGGCCTCGTCAACGGCGCCGGCTGGGACCGCATCCAGCCGTTTCTCGACAACCCGCCGGAGATGTGGGAGCAGTTGATTGCGATCAACCTGCTCGGCGCCGTACGGTTGACGCGCGCGCTGCTGCCGCCGATGGTTGCCGCGCGCGCCGGAAAAATTGTCAATATTTCGAGCGATGCCGGGCGGGTCGGCAGCACCGGCGAAACGGTCTACGCTGCGGCGAAGGGCGGCATCATCGCCTTCACAAAATCGCTGGCGCGCGAGATGGCCCGTTACCAGATCAACGTCAACAGCGTTTGCCCCGGGCCGACCGACACGCCGCTGTTCCTGGCCCAGCCCGAACGGATGCGCGAAGCACTGACCCGCGCGATCCCGTTCCGCCGTATCGCCCGGCCGGAGGAGGTCGCCGAGGCGATACTGTTTTTTCTCGGCCGCCGCTCGGATTACATCACCGGGCAGGTGCTGAGCGTCAGCGGCGGCCTGACGATGGTCGGTTGAGGCCGTTCTCGTACACGATTGGGGGAAGAGAGATGCGTGCGCGTTATTGCTGTTGCCTCGTCGCCGCCGGGCTTGTCGTCGTCGCCGCAAGCGCACGGGCGCAGCCGCAAGTCAATGAAAGCGCCCAGCAGAACGTCCGGGAGAGCCGGCAATACGAGCAGTTGCTGTGCACAAACCCGGCGTTCCGCGCCAAGCGCATCGCGCAGGAATGCGGGCCGCTGCAGGGCTCGCAATTCTATTCGGGCTGCGTCGCATCGTTCAATTGCAGCGAGCAGCCAAACGGCGCCAATTGGCGCCAGGAGCCACCGTCTGAGCGGATCAGCAGATAAGGAGAGCGCGATGGCAAACCCCGCCCCCGGCTATGCGAGCAAACCCGACCATCGGGTCGATCTCGTCCCCGAGACGCGGCGCATCTGCGTCACGTTTGCCGGCGCCGTGATCGCCGACAGCAATGCGGCGCTGCGCGTCGAAGAGACCGGGCACGAGCCGGTGCATTACGTGCCAGCGCAGGACGTACGGCTCGAGCTATTGCAGCCGACCGCGCATCACAGCCACTGCCCGTTCAAGGGCGACTGTTCGTACTGGACGATCGATGCCGGCGGCAGGCGCGCCGAAAACGCCGTATGGGCCTATCAGCACCCCTATGACGAAGCGGACGGCCTCGCCGGCTATTATGCTTTCTATAAGAGCCGGGTCGATAAGATCGACGTGATCTGACGGAACGGGGTGAGTCGATATGACGGCGTTGATGCAGAACTGGCGCGTCCGCAAGCCGGTCGCCGCATCGCGCGGCGGTGTCGTCGCGGCGCAGAACGGGGTTGCCGCCCGCGTTGGCGCCGAGATCCTGGCGGCCGGCGGCAGCGCTGTCGATGCGGTGGTGGCGACGGCGTTCGCGCTTGCCGTGCGCGAGCCCTGGAACAGCGGCCTCGGCGCCATCGGCTTCATGGTCGTGCAGCCGCCGGGCGGCGGCCGCGCCGAGGTCGTCGATTTCGGCCCGATCGCGCCCGCCGGCCTCGATCCCGACGCTTTTCAGTTGACCGGCGAGACCGCGACCGAGCTGTTCACCTGGTCGCGGGTCGAAGACGACCGCAACATGCACGGTCCGCTGTCCTTTGCGATCCCGAGCGCGGTGCGCGGCTATGCGCAGGCGGTCGAGCGCTTCGGCCGTACGCCGTGGCGCGATCTGGTGGCGCCGGCCGTGGCGCTCGCCAAGCAGGGGCTGCCGGTCGATTGGTGGGTGACGCTGAAGACCGCGAACGCCGCCGCCGATCTGCGCCGCTACGACGAGAGCCGGCGCATCTGGCTGCCCGACGGGCTGCCGCCGGTGTCGCCGCCCGGCGGCGAGGCGCCGCCGCTCGCGCTCGGGCGCCTCGGCGAGACGCTGGCGCGGCTTGCCGAGCAGGGCCCCGACGATTTCTACCGCGGCGCCATCGCTGAAGCGATCGCCGCCGACGTGCGCGCCGCCGGCGGCGCGTTGTCGGCCGGCGATCTGGCGGCATGCCGGGCGCGCATCGTGCCGTCGCTGGAAATTCCGTATCGCGGCTATTCGCTGCACGCGGCGCGCGGCCTGACCGCGGCGCCGACGCTTGCCGACGTGCTCGACCGGTTGTCCGGCAAGCGCTTCGCGCAGGCGCCCGATGCGGTTTATTTCGAGACGCTGATCGACGCGCTGCAGCAGGCCTATCACACGAGGCTCGACGGCCTCGGCGACATCAAACCGCCCGGCGAGAGCTGCACGACCCACATCACCGCGATTGACCGCGAGGGCGGCATCGCCGCGCTGACGACGAGTTTGCTGTCGAGCTTCGGCAGCCGCTATGTGCTGCCGCAGACGGGCATCCTCATCAACAACGGCGTCATGTGGTTCGACCCGCGGCCGGGCCGGCCAAATTCGCTGGGGGCGGGCAAGCGGGCATTGACCAACATGTGCCCGGTCGTCGCGGCGCGCGACGGGCGGGCCCGCTTCGGCGTCGGCGCCTCCGGCGGCCGGCGCATCCTTGCCGCCGTCACGCAGCTGGCGAGTTTCATCATCGATTTCGCAATGACCCCGGAAGAGGCGGCGCACCAGCCGCGCATCGATGTGAGCGGCGAGAGCGGCATCGCGATCGATCGGCGCCTGCCGGAACTGGTGCGCGACCGGCTCGCGGCGCGCGCCGGTGCGGCCGTCGTCGAACACACCGCGTGGCCGGCGCTGTTTGCCTGCCCCAACCTGGTGGCGCGTGGCGAGGACGGCCTCAATTACGGCGTCGGCGACGTGATGTCGCCGTGGTCGGCGGCCGTCGCGGAACCCGGCAAAGAGGCGTGAGTGCAGCCGATCATCGCGCGTCATGAATGATGTCGCCGAAACAATGCGCGCCGCGCCGCGGATCGTACGGCCGCGCGATGCCGCCTCCTTGATCCTGCTGCGCGGCGCCGGCAGCGATCTCGAACTGCTCGCCGGACGGCGGCCCGGCCACGTCAAGTTCATGCCGGGTGTGTGGGTCTTCCCCGGCGGCGCGATCGATCCCGAGGATCGTCGGCCGTGGCGCGTCGAAAGCGGCGTTGGAAGCCTGCCGCCGCGCCTCGCGCGCTCCGTTCGTGCCGCTTTGCGCGAGACGTGGGAGGAGGCGCGTGTACTGGTCGGCCGCCGCGCGGCGGCCGAATGCGCGCCCGCCGCCGTGTCGCCGATCGAGGCCGCCTACGCCGAGCGCGGCGTGATCGCCGCGTTCGACCGCCTCGCCTATGTCGGCCGCGCGATCACCCCGACCCTGGCGTTCCGCCGCTTCAACACGCGGTTTTTTCTCGCCGACGGCGACGCCGTGCATGGCGACCCGGTATCGACCGACGAACTCGAGGATGTCGGTTGGCATCCGATCGGCCGTCGTCCGCTGGCGCCGTTCGCCGATGTGACGCAATTCATGCTGGCCCGCGCGATCGCGATGCGCGAAGGGACCGCGCCCGTCGATGCGCCATTGTTCTGCACGGTACGCCGCAAGCGCCGCATCTTGGTGTGCCGCGAGGCCATTCCCGACCTTTGAAGCGAGAAAGCGAGCCGCAGCGCCGCCCGGCCGCTCAGGGGTAAAACACCGCGAGCCAGACGGTCGCGGCGGCGGGGTCGGTCCATTCGACGCGGTGCCGGCGGCGCGGCGCGATCAGCACGTGATCGCCGGGCGCCAGGGTGCGCGGCGCGGCTTCGTCGGCAAACCGCAGGCGCGCCGCGCCCGCCACGAGCAGCACCCACTCCGCCTGCGGCTGGTCGTACCAGAAACCGGGCGGGCTGGCCTGCCCGTGTGAAACGATGCGCTCGATGCGACATCCGGTCGCGGCGACGAGCACCTCGACGACCTCGCCGCCGCGCGCGTCGGGCAGATCGGCGAGGAGATTGGCGATCGTGCTCATTGCCCGGAAGCCGCGAGCACTCCGGCGACGGCGCGCTTCCAGCCGGCGTAGCGCTCCTCGCGCTCGGCGGCCGGCATTGCCGGTGCGAAGGCAGCTGCCGCCGTCCAGCGCGCGGTCATCTCGGCCGGCGGCGCACACAGGCCGCGCGCAAGACCGGCGACATAGGCGGCGCCCCAGGCCGTCGTCTCCAGCATTGCCGGCCGCTCGACCCGCGCCGGCAGGATGTCGGCAAGGAACTGCATCGCCCACCCGCTCGCCGCCAGTCCGCCATCGACGCGCAGTCGCGCGGCCGGGACGCCGCCATCCTCGGCCATCGCAGTGATCAGGTCGCGCGTCTGATAGCCGACCGCTTCCAGCGCCGCCCGCGCGAACTCGGCAAGGCCGCATTCCGCCGTCAGGCCGAACAGTGCGCCGCGCGCGTCGGGCGACCAGTAGGGCGCGCCGAGCCCGGCAAAGGCCGGCACCAGGTAGACGCGCTGGCGTGGATCGGCCCGCGCCGCCAACGCTTCGATGTCGGCGGCGGCGGCCACCGCGCGCAGCCGGTCGCGCAGCCATTGCACCGCCGCACCGGCGATGAAGATGCTGCCCTCGAAAGCGTACGCGGTGTCGCCGCCGATCCGGTAAGCGAGCGTCGTCAGCAGCCGGTGACGCGAGCGCACTGGCGCGGCGCCGATATGCACGAGCGCGAAGGCGCCCGTGCCGTAGGTCGATTTGACCATGCCCGGACGAAAACAGGCCTGGCCGATCAGCGCCGCCTGCTGGTCGCCCGCCACCCCGGCAATCGCGATCGCATCGCCGAACAGCGCCGGCGCGGAACTGCCGAAATCGCCGTCGCAATCGAGGACGTCGGGCAGCAGCGCGCGGGGAATGTCGAACGCCGCGAGCAACTCGTCGTCCCATTGGCGGTGGTGCAGATTGAACAGCAGCGTGCGCGACGCATTGGTCGCGTCGGTCGCATGCAGCCGGCCGCCGGTCAGCCGCGCCAACAGAAAACAGTCGATCGTGCCGAACGCGATGTCGCTGCCGGCGGCGCGCTGGCGCAGCCCCGGCACGTGATCGAGCAGCCAGGCGATCTTCGAGGCCGAGAAATACGGGTCGACGACGAGGCCGGCGCGGGCCGCCGCCGGCTCTTCCAGACCCTCGCGTCGCCACCGCGCGCACAATTCGGCGCTGCGGCGATCCTGCCAGACGATCGCGTTGTGCACCGGGCGGCCGCTCGCGCGCTCCCACAGCACGGTCGTCTCGCGCTGGTTGGCGATGCCGATCGCGGCGATCGGACGACCTTGCGCCGCGGCGATCGCCTCGCGGCAGGTCTCGACCACGGCGCGCCAGATCTCCTCTGGATCGTGTTCGACCCAGCCGGGCCGCGGGTAGATCTGGCGCAGCTCGCGGCGCGCGCTGTGATGCACGGCGCCCGCGGCGTCGAACAACAGCGCCCGGGTGCTGGTCGTGCCCTGATCGATCGCCAAGAGGTAGTCCGGCCGGGCCATCGCCGCTAGTAAACGACGACGCTGCGGATCGATTCGCCGGCGTGCATCAGGTCAAAGCCCCGGTTGATGTCGGCGAGCGGCAATGTGTGCGTGATCAGGTCGTCGATGTTGATCTTTCCCTCCATGTACCAATCGACGATCCGCGGCACGTCGGTGCGGCCGCGCGCGCCGCCGAACGCGGTGCCCTTCCACACGCGGCCGGTCACCAGTTGAAACGGCCGGGTCGAGATCTCCTGCCCCGACGCGGCGACGCCGATGATGACACTGACACCCCAGCCGCGATGACAGCATTCCAAAGCCTGCCGCATCGTCTGGACATTGCCGATGCACTCGAAGCTGTAATCGGCGCCGCCCTTCGTCAGATCGACAAGGTAGGGGACAAGATCGCCTTGCACCTCCGTCGGGTTGACGAAATGCGTCATGCCGAATTTTTCGGCGAGCGGCCGGCGGGCGGGGTTGATGTCGACGCCTACGATCATGTCGGCGCCGACGAGGCGACAGCCCTGCACGACGTTGAGGCCGATGCCGCCCAGCCCGAACACGACGGCGCGCGCACCCGGCTCGACCTTCGCCGTATTGATGACGGCGCCGATGCCGGTGGTGACGCCGCAGCCGATGTAGCAGACCTTGTCGAAGGGAGCGTCGTCGCGGATCCGCGCCACCGCGATCTCTGGCAGTACCGTGAAATTGCTGAATGTCGAGGTGCCCATGTAATGCAGGATCGGCTTGCCGCCCAATGAAAAACGGCTCGTGCCGTCCGGCATCAGCCCCCTGCCCTGCGTCGCGCGGATCGCCGTGCACAGATTGGTCTTGCGCGACAGACACGCCTCGCACTGCCGGCATTCCGGCGTGTAAAGCGGGATCACGTGGTCGCCTTTCTTGAGGCTCGTCACGCCCGGCCCGACCTCGACGACGATGCCCGCGCCCTCGTGGCCGAGGATCGCCGGAAACAGGCCCTCCGGGTCGGCGCCCGAGAGCGTGTAGGCGTCGGTATGGCAGATGCCAGTCGCCTTCACCTCGACCAGCACCTCACCCCCCTTCGGCCCGTCGAGCGTCACCCGTTCAACGACGAGCGGCTTGCCCGCCTCGTACGCCACCGCCGCGCGCGTTTCCATCAGCCTCTCCCGCCTGCTCGTTCATGATATTAGCGCCGCGCCGCATGTTGAGATGCGGCACGCCGTAATCGTCAAAAGGTTGCGAGGTCGCGCGAAAGCCAAGGCTTTCGTAGAAGCGCTGCAGATAGGCCTGCGCGCTCAGCACGACCGGGCAGTCAGGATAGTCGCGGCGGCAGCGGACGAGCGCCTCCTGCATCAGCAGTCGGGCGAGGCCACGCCGCCGCCACGCGATGGCGACGGCGACCCGGCCAATTGCAACGCGCGCGCCATCCGTGTCAGGCACCAGCCGCGCGTAACCCGCCAGCGCGCCCTCGATCCGCAGCAGCAGGTGACGGGCGTTCTGATCGAGGCCGTCGAGGTCGGGATACGGCGATGATTGCTCGACGACAAAGACCGCCTGGCGGACGCGCAGCACCTCATACAGCGCGTCGGCCGAGAAATCGCCGAAGTCGCGCCATTCGAGCCGCACGCCGCCGCCAATCTCCACCCGTCCTCCGGCGAAAGGGTTTACAGTCGAGCGCGCGATCAACAACCGGCCGCCGCTCAAATGGCCGATCGGCACGCGGCTCGCAAAGCATTGACGGACCTCGCCGCGGCGGCCGCCTTTCAGACCGCCGCCTGGCCACTGCGGTCGGCGGCCGGGCGGCCATAAAGCTGTTCGGCGCGGCGCTCGAAGGCCGCGACCATGCGCCTGACAGCCTCGCCGAACAAGACCTCGATGACCCGCTGCAAGATCCGCGACTTGAATTCAAAATCGACAAAGAAATCGATGCGGCAGCCGCCCGCTTGCGGCTCGAAGATCCAGTAGTTGTTCAGGTAACGGAAGGGACCCTCCGTATAGGTCACGTCGATGCGGCGCGGCGGATCGAGCCGGACGCGCGAGGTGAACCGTT
>Ga0335074_10006424_pt1 | contig 16303 bp, 11 predicted proteins | sample Lox_Sample_23_FD_206715 | JGI IMG/M metagenome (GOLD analysis project Ga0335074, IMG submission 206715) | Soil microbial communities from Loxahatchee National Wildlife Refuge, Florida, United States - Lox_Sample_2.3 | ecosystem: Environmental > Terrestrial > Soil > Wetlands | place: USA...
TCGGTGGGCCAGAACGTAACCTTCACGGCGACGGTGACCATCTCCGGCGGCGGGGGCGTGACGCCTGACGGCACGGTCACTTTCATGGACGGCACGACCATCCTGGGCACGCAGCCGCTCAATGCCAGCGGCGTGGCGACATACTCCAGTGCAACGCTGGCGAATGGATTGCACCAGATCAGCGCAGTCTATAACGGCGATTCGTCCAAGGAAATTGAAGGCAGCACATCGTCGGTGCTGAGCCAGGACGTTCTGGCAGCCTCTTCGATCACATTGAGTTCGTCGCTCAACCCGTCGATCTACGGAAATCCGGTTACCTTCACCGCAACGGTTCCATCCAGCGCGACCCAGGCGGCGACCGGCACGGTGAATTTTCTCGACAATGGAGCGCAGATCGGGACAGGGACGCTGGCGGGGAATCCCGGCGTGGCCACGCTTACCACCTCCGCGCTGATGGTGGGAACGCACAGTATTTCAGCCAGCTACGCGGGCGACGCTTACAACGCGGCAAGCACTTCGGCGGTGGTGAGCCAGACGGTCAATCAAACGCAGACGGCGATCACGGTGTCGGCCGTGCCCAGTCCCGGCATTGCAGGATCGCCGGAGAACATCACGGCCGCACTGAAGGTGATTACGGGATCGGCGACGCCAACCGGCACGGTGACCTTTACATCGGGAAGCACGCAACTGGGCAGCGCCACTTTGAGCGCGGGAACAGCGGCGATCACACCGGCCCTGGCGCCGGGAAGCTACCAGATTGTGGCCACATACAGCGGCGACGCAGATGATGCGGGCAGCGCCTCGGCAGCTCTGCCGCTCACCGTTGTGCAGGCCACAACGCAAACCGCGCTCAGCGTCACACCCAACCCGGCGCTCGTGCAGGCTCCCATTACGTTCACGGCCAAGGTGACAGGCAATGGCGGAACTCCGACGGGCAGCGTGAACTTTCTGGCCAACGGGAACGTGATCGGCGCCGGAGCCGTGAGCGCCTCAGGGGCGGCTGCCTTCAGCACGTCTTCGCTCGCGGCGGGCACTTACGCAATCACGGCTGTGTACACGGGAGACGCGAATGACGGCGGCAGCACTTCGGCGCCGGCGTCACTGACGGTGGCGCTGGGTACAACGGCCACCGCGGTGACGGTCACACCCAGCCCGGCGCTGGTGACAACTGCAATCACCATCTCCGCGAAGGTGACGGGCAATGGCGGGACGCCGACAGGAAGCGTCAATTTCACGGCCAACGGGAACATGCTTGGCGGTGCGACATTGAACGCGGGAACCGCCAGTATGACCACGTCGTCGTTGGCTGCCGGGTCCTATACGATCACCGCGAGCTACGCAGGCGATGGCGCCAATTCACCGAGCACTTCGCCGTCGGTGAGCGAGACGGTCAATCCGATTCCGACGACGACGGCCCTGGGAATGGCGGCGACGACGGGAACCAATCCGCAGGTTGTCCTGGTTGCGTCTGTACTGGGCAGCACAGGCCCCACGCCTACCGGAACCATTACGTTCAACGCCGGGAGCACAGAGATCGGTTCGGCGACGCTCGACGCAAGCGGCGTGGCCTCGTTGACTCCGAATCTGACGAACGGCGTGAATTACAACATCGTCGCCGTCTATAGTGGAGACGCGGATCACGCCACGTCGACCTCGCAGCCGGTTGCGATCTCGGGAACGGCATTTGGATTCAACATCGCGATTACGCCGCCCTCGGTCACCGTGGCGACCTCACAGAACGTGATGGTCAACGTCAACCTGACCTCCAATGGTAGCTTCGCCGATACCATCGGATTGGGCTGCGCATCGCTTCCGGCGGGAGTGACCTGCCACTTTTCGAGCCCCAGCGTCGCGCTGGCGGCAAACGGGGTGGCGAGCGTGCAACTCACCATTGACACGAATAACCCCTTGAGCGGGGGCGCGTCTGCCCGAAACACTGGCGCGCAAAACCGCAAGATCTCGCTTGCCGGCCTGCTGCTGCCGCTGAGCCTGTTCTTCGGATGGCTCTTCTGGCGGCTGCGCAGGAGGAACGCCGGAGTTTTCGCCATGACCCTCGCTTTGGTTCTCTCGGCAATTGCCCTCACGGCCACCGGATGCAACAGCTTTACCGAGAATACCGCTGCTCCGGGCAGCTACGTGATCCAGGTAACCGGCACGGGCGCGAACAGCAACGTGGTCCACTACCAGAATGTTTCGCTCGACATTACCAAGTGAGCTGTTGGAGAAATTGACGAGCCGGGGCAGTTGCGGGAGAACGATGAGAGATCTGCTTCATTTGGGTTGGAGGCGGAAACCGGGATCGGAGTTGCGGTTTCGCCGCAGCGGAACGCTCGTGGTGATGGCCGCCATCTCTTGCATGGCGGCGGGCAGGGCGCACGCCCAAGCCGTTTATGAGGGCGACCAGGGCGGGCTCAAAATCTCGGCCGGCTCAACGGGCTCGGGATCATACCTGCAATATGGGCAGCGGAAGCTGCTGGGCCTTGCCGCCGTAGCGGACTTCGACACGAAACGCCGGATCGGAGTTGAAGCGGAAGGGCGCTGGCTCGAATATCACCAATCGGCAAATGTGCACGTCGAGACCTATTCAGTGGGCGGGCGCTACCACTTCGATGTGGGCCGGTTTCAGCCTTATGCAAAGGGGTTGGTCGGGCTCGGCAATTTCAACTTTCCTTACAGCTACGCGCACGGGCGCTACCTGGTTTTGACGGGCGGAGGCGGGCTGGACTTTCATTGGACGAACAGGATCTATGTGCGCGCGGCTGATGTAGAGTTCCAGGACTGGCCCCAGTTCACATTCGGCAATATGACGTCAGTCGCAGTCAGCGCCGGGTTTCGCGTCCGCGTGTTCTAGCGGCAACGCAGGAATCAAAGCCGGCTGAGCGATTGGCCGTACCGCAATTGGGTAAACCCCCGGAAAGCGGGTCGCTCGATCGTGATTTGGATCACGGTTGGGCGTTGGTGGCGTTGGTTAGCCTCATCGTAAAGGCGCGACATGAAGACCGCGCCACCGATCGAGGAGCAAACTTTTCATGGCTTATGTCGTGACCGATGCCTGCATCAAGGACTTTGTTTGCGTAGCGGACTGCGCTACTGCCGCTATCGCGCCCGCTGAGAGCGATCCCGCTGCCGCTACTGTGACCCAGGTCTACATCAATCCCGATGAATGCATTGATTGCGGCAATTGCGCATCGGTGTGCGCGCAGAACGCGATCTTCGCGCTCGAAGAACTGCCGGCCGACAAAGCGCAGTTTGCCCAGACGAACAAGAACTATTTCAATTAGCCGCGGTGAATTTTCACGCCCACTGAGTGCTGCTTAATTAGGAGCCGTTGCAGGCGATCGTGCCGGTGTGCCCTGATCCGCCTGTGGTTGTTCCGCCTTTGCAGCGGGACCCGGTGAGGGTGTCATCGGCTCAGCCGATTCAGGCGCCGTCTTGCCCGCCGGAGCGGTCCCCGCGGGCGGAGTTGTCTGCGGCGCGGTTGATGGCGCGGCGGGCGACGACGGCTTCGAAGCTGGCGGCGCCGAGTTGCTGGTTGGCTTTGTTGCCGCGGGCGGAGTGGTTTGAGTAGGAGCGGCTGGAGCAGGCGGCGACGATGGCTCGGCCCCGGGCGACGGTTTGCCGGCCGGGACCGCTTCTGAAGGCTGAGCTGCGGGAAGCGGCGCGGGCATCACCGGAATCGGCTTGGGGACCTCGGAAGCGGGCAGGGCGATGGGGATCACGGGAAGAGTAACCGACTGCACGGTTGCGGGGTCGTCGCGCAGCTTCAGGTAGAGGACGCCGTTCACCGGATGCGGAACGATGAGATCCATCCCGGTGAAAGCGGGAGGGACGTCGGTCGGATTATCAAAGGATGACGAAGCGGCAAACGATTCCGCAAGGAAAAGGTCGGAACCGCTCAGCATGCACGGCCGTGACATGGATCGCGGGCAGCGCAGCTCCTTGAAGCCGGGAACCCGCACAAAGGTTCCTAAAGGGACCCAATCGCCGGCTGCGCCATCAGCGGCAACCGCGCGCACGCGCACCGGGCCGAAAGCCGAACTGCCAAAGCGAGTGAGAGGCTCCAGGCTGGCCTCGGCCGTGTCGGCGTTTTCAAGCATCAGGCTGCCGTCGCTGAGGGCGAGCGTGGTATGAAAGCTCAAATCGTCTGAAGCCACCTCGATCTTTTCGTCGCGTGGGAAAGCTGCCGGTACGACCGACCGGAGAAAGAAGACGAGCCTACCCTCGATGGGCAAATCGTCGGGGCTGCCGAGTTGGACGGGAACGTCGGTCGCAGCGCTCGCCTGCTGAACGCCCTTGCTCAGCAGCGTGATGCGCGGCCGCGGAGGCTCAACGGTGACGGGCGCTTTGAGCATGCGGGCGTCTTTGAGTTCCACGTGAGCGGTGTACGATTGCAGCGGCTCCAGATTTGCCGTGGATTCTTCGGCATTCATCACGAGCTGATCGAGATTTTCGGCGCGCTTCAATGTGGACGGAGTGAAGGTGATGCCGTCGACCTTGGCTTTTGCCACCTCGTCGAGCCGTGTGCCCTCGAGAAGGGCGGTCTTGTCTCCGGAGCTCAACGTGAGTCCCTGGAGCGAGGCTTCCGCGTCATACGCTTCCAGCGCGACATGATCGGGTTTGGCCAGCCCGTACTGGTAAATGGCGACGTTCACCGGGCCGGGAGCAGCGTCTTTCAATGGAACTGTGACGTCCAGGACGTCGGGCTTGAGCGTTTTCCAATCGGCGGGCATCAAGCGGCTCCCGCTGGTTTGCGCTTCGACCTTTTCGACGCACACCGAGCTTTCGCCGTCGAAGTGAAGGGCGTCGTCGCGGCCAACCACCAGCGCGGTCTGGTCTGCCGCGGGCAGCGTCCACATTCCGGGTGCCGGAGAGAACAGCCGGTATTGCGGGCCTTCCCAATCGTCAAAACCCCATTTTCCGCGCACCACGCCGACAAGCTCGCCGGCCGGGAGCTTAGGCATTGCCTGGGTCGCCACGAGTCCTCCGCGGGCGGGATCCGCCATGAGGGGGACATCAATCGCGGCTTCTTTTTGATTGCTGGTTTCCACTTGCAGGTAGAGGTCGTGCGCCATCTCAGTGGCAAACACCAGCGGGCCTCCCTCGGCAGGCAACAGGAGGCGCGGTTTCAGCGCGCAGAAATTATTCTCCGGGTCGACAGGATGAAGTGGTTCCGGTCTGGCTGCACCGATCGCCGGCAGAGCAACGACGACCACGGATTTGGGATTGCGGAAGGAGGGCGGCATATTGAGCCGCAGATTGAGGCTATCGGCTTTGGGCAAGGCGAGGGCGGGAATGTATTGGAAATGCGCGGTGTGCAGCGAAGCAAGGATGCGTGCGGTGTCGACAATGGCGCCGATGTAAGGACTGTAGGCGCCACCGCCGGCCATGGTCGTGTAGCTGAGCTGGTTCACCAGATCGAGTGCCGATCCGGTGGTCAACTGGTTTACAAGCGACTGCGCATTGGCGTCGTCGAGCACCATGCCTTCGGAGTTCTGAGAGAGGCAGGATGCCTGCTGGTCCGGTGGCTTGAGAAAACAGCTTTCGTTAATTTTGATGCCCAGGCTGCGCGCCGCCATCTCGGCCCGCACCTTCAATGCGGCGGGATCGAACTGGGAGGTGATCTTGACGTCGGACAAATACTGCTCCAGACGCATCCGTTCCCAACTGGCGGCCTGCAGGTCCTGCGCAGCGCGCACAAAAGATCCCGGTTCTTCCTGCACCGCTTTGCGCAAAGTGTTGAAATCGCCGCCGGTTTCGGGCGCCAGAAACACCAGCGCCTGTTCTGCTTCCGCGGGAACGGTAACAAATACCCCCTCGTCGTGGGCCTGGCGCGTCCATGTTTCTACCCGGGTAAACCAGTCGGCGGGCGGCGGGTTGGTGGACCCGCGCAGAAACGCGACCACGAGGACAAAGTGGGTGGCTTGACTCTCAGGCAGATCGGGGTGAACCCACAGTCTGTCTCCGGGCAGCAGGTTTGAAACCTCAGAAATTGGCAGGGTGAGGTTACCCCGTTTAACGTGGACATCAACCTTTGGACCGGAGAGGTCGAAGGGAGGGCCTTCGGCGCAAAGCAGAGAACAGGTAAGGCAAAAAATGGCAGAAACCAGCAACAGCAAACCGCGACGCATATACACCATTCTACGAATTTCCGGGTCGGGAGCGAATGAAATGGAGTTACGTGCCCTGAAATCCACATCTTAGGAAGAAAATTCCTGTAGATTTGGACTCGACGTCGTGAGAATAGGCTAAAATCTTTTCTCAAATCCAGGGAAAAATAGCTGTTGTCAGTTCGGGCGCCCATGCATATGATGGATCATTAACCGTAGCCCTGAGAGGCACCCTCACTCCAACGCATGCCGGCTGGATAGATGCACGAGTATACTGAGCCAGCCGATCAAACGCCGATAACGCATTCATTATTGCAAGAAGCGGACGAATAGGATGCCGGTCTCCCCCAATCCCAAGAGCTTTTGGACGGATCAGTAGAAGGAAGTCCTGTTACCTGATGTATGCAGTGCAGCACCGGGCCCAATCGAATGGATTGGAAAGGGAGCCTGCGCGGCCGCGGAGGGAAACAGAGGGAGAACAAGAGATGAAATCGGCGAGAGCTGCGCATCAAAACGTCGAAAACGGCTACCTGAGTATTCCCGCGGCGGAAGAGATTGTGGAAGAAGCCCTGAACGAGCTGGCTTATTCGCAGGATCCGGGTTTGGCGAGGGCGCTCAGGTTCCTGGCTCCTCCTGGCTATCAGGCAATTGTGGAGCTCTGCAGCGAGAATGGACGAAGCAAGCGGCGCAACGCTTCGGCAGAGAGCTGGTCGCCCGAGGAGGACGAAGTACGGATCTACTTCGAGCGCATCGATGGCGAGGAACCGGCACCGAGATTTACCGGCGCGCGCGCACTGGCGCCTCATGGAATCGATGGGGACCTTGAAGAGGAAGAACCTGCGATGCCCGCGGATATGGATGCGCGCGTGAAGGAACTGTGCGCTGCGCTGGCTGAGGCGGAACGCGGCGGCCATGCGTTTATCGCCCTGAAGTGGTTCCGCGATTCCTTCCTGCCGCGCAAAGCATTCCGCTGGAACCAGCATCCTGAAGCACGGCAGGCCGTGCTGGCGGAGGCAATTCAGCGCGGCGTTGTGATGACAAGCAAGATCGCCAACCCCAAAACGCCGGCCTATCCCACCACGACGATTCGCCTCAATCGCGCGGAAGCCGGCATTCCGGAGGAAGCGCAGCGGTTCCATCCCATTGAGGTCCAGGGTGAGCCGGTGGCTGCGGCGGTGGACGAAGAACGAGGAAATGAGTGAGCTTTTACTTTCTTGAGGCTACGGCGTTTGTCAAGCTGTTTGTGCGCGAAGCCGGGACGGATGCGCTGATCAAGTTGATGGAGACGGCGGAAGACAACCGCAAATTAATCTCCGCGGCGACTCCGCTGGAAATCTACGCAGCCATCCGGAGGCGCGAGCGCTCGGGGCAAATTGCCCCGGATGCCGCGGCCGGCGTGCTCGAACTGTTGCGGCTTGAAGCGGCGAGGATGGTGCAGCAGCCGCTGAATCCCGGAGTGCTGGAATCGACCCGGCAACTCATCGACCGCACCACTCTGCGGTGGCCTGAAGCTATGCAACTGGGCGCCGCGCGTACGGCGCGAGATATGTTTCCCGGCACCGAGATTGTCTTTGTGTCAGCTTCAGCAACGTTGCTGGACGCCGCAAAAGCGGAGGGCTTTCCCACCATCGACCCGGCCAGCCTGCCGCCGCCGGAACCTGCGCCCGAAAAAGAGTTGGAAGGTGCGAAAGAATAGAGCCAGTTCTCGAATTAGTGTGCCGCCAGCCCCACTTCCACAATCATGAAGGTGCCCGGTTTGGGCTGCGGCCGCCGCTGTGCCGGTGCGGGCGGTTCAAGCTCGGCCGTAGGCAGATAGATCGTATGAGTTGAAGTGTCGATGCCCATGGTTCGCGCGCCGTTGGCTGTCTTCACCACCTGCTCCACCTCGTACTTGCCGTCCTTCTGGCCGACCACGGTCAGCGTTCCATCCCCACAGCTGGCGAAAGCCTGCGCTCCGTCGATCTTGGTGGCGTCGACGCCGGCGCCGATGGGCAGGTCGGCCACTACCTTGCCGTCCTCTGTGCTCATCACGATCAGCTTTTGCGGATTGCGGCAGCCGATGAAGAGCAGGTGATTCCGGCGGTCGAGCGCCATGCCCACCGGATGGCCGCCCGGGGCAACCGGCCAGCGTGCGATCACCTTCCGAGTTTTGAGGTCGACGACGGCGACAAGGTCTTTATCGGCGAGATTGATGTACGCCTTTCCGTCGCGGTCGGCAGCAAGAAATTCCGGCGAGCCGCCCAGGTCGATGGGCGGATCGATCTTGCCGTTCACCGGATCGATGTCCGGCTTGAAAGTCATCAGCGCGTTCCCATCGCCGGAGACGGCGAGAACGAGGTCCATCGGCCGGTCATAGATGATGCCGTCAGAATCGGGCATGGTGGCCAGTTTGCCCAGTACGGCATAGGTCTTCAGGTCGAAGACCAGGATTGCGCCGCTGCCGCCGCCGTCGGTAATGAAGCCGCGGTTCAGTGCGGGAACCAGCGCCGTGCCATGCGAGCGGATCTGTCCCGGAACGTCGCCGAGCAGCTTACCGGTTGTGCCGTCGATGACCATGGTGTGCGTGCTGCGCGTCACGAATACGCGGTGGGTTGCTCGATCGATGGTGACGTAATCCCATCCGCCGTCGCCGCCAATGTGCACGGTCTTTGTGACCGCCCAGTCGGGCTGCGCGAAAATCGGCAAGGCCCCGGCGAGCAGCAGCAGCGGCAAGGTGAAGACAACCGTCCGGATGATTCGCATCGAAATTCCCCTTGGTTGCAGCCGATCCTGCGCAAGCGGAGTTCCCGGCATGGGACCGACAGCGTAAAAGGTACCACACGCGCCGGTGATGGATGCTGAACGTTGGATGAAGCCGCGCTCATGTTGTCCTGGCCGGCTTTCGCTGAAACACCCGCCCTCTTTCTGAGTCCAATCTTCTGTACGCATCAAACGGACTATGCGCTTCCCCTGCCGCTGCCTTGCTCTCGGTTTCATTTTGCTTGTCCTGCTTGCCGTAACTCGCATGCCGGCGCAGGCCGTGGTTAAGGCGAAGGCTTCTCTCGACTCTCCGGTGGGCGATTGGGAGACCATCGACGACGTGACGGGCGAGCCCAAATCGATTGTCGCGATTCGTGAAGAGAACGGGAAACTATACGGGACGATTGAGAAGCTCTTCGACCCACCGGTTCCGCATCCGACCTGCTATTTGTGCAGCGGAGCGATGAAGGACCGGCCGCTGGTCGGGCTCGAGGTGCTGTGGGGCTTCAAACAGGCAGGCAATCAGTGGCTCGGCGGGCAGGTGCTCGATCCGGAAAGCGGCAGGATTTACCGCGCTTCGCTTTCGCTGGAAGATGGAGACAGGAAGCTGCGTCTGCATGGCTACTTCGGCATCCCTCTCTTTGGGCGCACGCAGCATTGGCGGCGGGTGCGTTGAAAGAAAGCCTTTAGCTGGTAGCTTCAACCTGCCATTCGCTATGCTTCCTTACATGCCTCGTTCCAAATAAGAAATCCAGGTGAATCCATGACGATCCCGGCGCGAGAAGTGCGCGACCCGAAATCGCAACTGCGCAAGACGATGGGCTTCTGGGATGTGATGCTCTTCAACATTGCCGCGGTGCTGGGCCCGCGCTGGATCGCGGCGGCCGGGCACAACGGCACCTCCTCCATCAGCCTCTGGGTTCTGGCCGCCGTCTTCTTCTTCGTTCCCGGCGCGCTGGTGATCAACGAACTCTCGTCGCGATTTCCCGAGGAAGGCGGCATTTATGCGTGGGCTCGCGATGCCTTCGGGCCCTTTCATGGCTTTGTCGCCGGCTGGACGTATTGGATCTACACCGTCTTTTATTTCCCCGGGCTCCTGCTGGCGAGCGCGTCGATGGCCGCATACGCGGTGCCCGGCCGTGGCGCAGCGCTGGCTGACAATCGCGCATTTCTGCTCTGGGTTTCGCTGGCCATGCTGCTGGCTGCGGTGGTGCTGAACATCATCGGCCTCAACATCGGCAAGTGGCTGCAGAACGCGGGAGGCATCGGCACCTATCTGCCGCTGATGATCCTCGCTGGATTGGCCGTGATTGTTTGCGTGCGGTATGGCTCGGCAACGCACTTCACGCTCGAGAACATGTTGCCCACGTGGAACTGGGACACTGTGAACTTCTGGTCGCAGATCGCCTTTGCCTTCACCGGGCTCGAACTCGTTTCCTGCATGGCCGAGGAAGTTCATGATCCGCGCAAGACACTGCCTCGCGCGGTTTTCGGAGCCGGCGCACTGATCGCGCTGATGTATATCGGCGGAACGTTCGCCGTACTCGCGCTTGCGCCGGCCCCGGGCCTCGATCCGAAGAGCGGCGTCTTTCAGGCCATCGCCGTGGGCTCCGCCTCGCTGCGCATCGGTTTTCTCGGCGTGCTGGCGGCGATCCTGGTCACGGCCGGTAATGCCGGCGGCGTGGGCACGACCGTCGCCGGCGTCGCGCGCGTACCGTTCCAGGTGGGCATCGATCGCTATCTGCCCGAGGCGTTCGGAAAAATCCATCCCCGCTGGAGGACGCCGTACATTTCGATTCTCGTGCAAGCCGTGATCTCCGGCGCCATTCTGCTGCTGAGCCAGGTGAACGAGACTACGCGCGGAGCCTACCAGGAATTGATCGATGTGGCGATCATCCTCTACTTTCTTCCATTCCTGTATATGTTTGCCGCCGTCATCCGGCTGGCGCGGCGCAAAGAGCGCACGGAGAATCCGCACGCGGTGCTCATCCCGGGCGGCCGGGCCGGCGTGTGGACCTGCGGAGGGCTGGGTTTTGTCGTGGTGCTGATCGGAATCTTTGTTTCGCTTGTTCCGCCGGGCGAATCTGCGAACAAATGGTTGTTCGAGATCAAGGTTATCGTCGAGACAGTTGTCGCCATCCTGATCGGCCTCTTCCTGTACTGGCGCGGGGCGCGGAAGCAGCGGGCCGCCGCATGAGCTGCCTGCTCTGCCAGCACCGCGCCCACGTACACTGATTCAACATGAGTCTGGCTCTTCTCCAGGTTGCGCCTGTGCTGATTCCGGCGCATCTGCTCGCCGACTCGCAGATCGTCGCGGCAACCATCATCTTCGCCGTCAGCTATCTCGTCTTCGCGCTGGGCAAGCTGCCGGGCATGAAGATCGACCGCCCGGGCATGGCCATCATTGGCGCCGTGCTGATGGTCGCGTTTGGCATCGTGCGCGCCGACCAGGCACTCCGCTTCATCGATTTCGGCACCCTGGTGCTGCTCTTCTCGATGATGGTGGTGGTCGGTTGCCTGCACCTGGCCGGCTTTTTTGACTGGATTACCGGGCAGATTGTCGCGCGCCTGAAACCGGGCCATCTTTTGCCCACGGTCATCTTCATCACTGGCGTGCTGTCGGCTTTTTTCGTCAACGACATCATCTGCCTGGTCATGGTTCCTTTTGCGCTGGCCGCCACGCGGCGCATGGGATTGAAGCCGCTGCCGTATCTGCTGGCGGTTGCTACTGCGTCAAACATCGGCAGCGTGGCAACCATCACCGGCAACCCGCAGAACATGCTCATCGGCTCGTTCTCAGGGCTCAGTTACCGCTATTTCCTCATGCGGCTTGGGCCGGTTGCGCTGATTGGGCTTCTGCTGGATTGGTTTTTGATCAGCCGGCTCTTTGGTGGCGAGCACATGCCCGAGGAAGCAGCCGGCATATCGGCTGCAACTTCGCATGTCGACGCGCGCTCGCTGTGGAAACCTGCCATTGTCGTCGCGCTGGTACTGGCCGGATTTCTCGGCGGCGTTCCGCCGGCAATGGTGGCCGCCATTGGCGCGGCGCTGATGCTGATTACGCGCACGCGCAACCCGCGCCAGGTTTACGATGAGGTGGATTGGGGTCTGCTGGTGTTTTTTGTCGGCCTGTTCGTAATCGTGGGCGGCGCGGAGAATGCCGGCCTGATCAGTCACCTCTTCGCCGCTGCCGACCGTTTGAACCTGCAGAACGTGGGTGTCTTTACCGCGGTCACTGCGCTGCTATCGAACATCGTCAGCAACGTGCCGGCGGTCATGGTGCTCAAGTCGCTTGTCCCGTCGTTCCACGATGCGCAGACGGGCTGGCTGGTGCTGGCCATGGCGAGCACGCTGGCCGGCAATTTGACCATCACCGGCTCGGTGGCCAACCTGATCGTCGTCGAGCGGGCTCACGACGAGGTCCACATCGGCTTCTGGGATTACTCGCGCGTGGGCATTCCCGTCACGCTGCTCACGCTCCTAGTGGGATGGGCGTGGCTGAGCCTCGTACGCTGACCCCTTGGCGGAGCGTCCGGCTCATACGCACAGTGCGTGGACAAAGCAACATCATGTACTCCCGTGCGTGACGCTCTCCAGCACCGTGATACATTGTCAGTGTCCGGACCGGAGCAATGCGTGGACAATCCTCGTGCACAATGGATTCGCTTCGGCGATTTCGAGCTGGACGTTCGCGCCGGGGAGCTGCGCAGGGGCGGGACGCGGATTCGTCTGCAGGAGCAGCCTTTTCAAATCCTGCTCATGCTTCTCGAAAAACCGGGCGCGGTCATCACTCGCGAGCAAGTGCAGCAGCGCCTGTGGCCCAACGACACGATCGTCGAGTTCGACCATAGCATTGGCACCGCGGTTAAGAAGCTGCGGCAGGCTCTGGGCGATGAGGCCGGCAGTCCGCGCTACGTTGAAACCCTGCCGCGGCGGGGCTTCCGCCTTGTCTGTCCGGAAGTTGTTCGCCCGGCGCAAAGCGGCGAATCCGCGACCGCTGATGCAGTCGTGCAACCAGCGCCCACCCCGCTGGCGCAGCCGACGAGTAAACGCCGGCTTCAGCCTGCGCTTCTCTTCGGCCTGGCCGTTTTCGCCGGCGTCGCATTCACGGCCCGGTTTTGGTGGCCGCACCACCCCGGCGAAACCCTCGACGAGTCCAGCCTGAGCCAGGTAACCACCTCCATCGGCGCCGACATCACCCCGTCGCTCTCACCGGACGGCAGCGCGGTGGCCTACAGCAGCGACAAGAGCGGCAGCTTTGAGATCTACGTGAAGACGCTCGCGCCGGGGGGGCGCGAAGTCCAGCTTACTTCCGACGGAAACGGGAACTTCGAACCGGCCTGGTCGCCCGACGGAACGCAAATCGCATACTTCTCGCGCAAAAAGGGCGGCATCTGGCTGATTCCTGCGCTCGGCGGCGCGGCACGGCGGCTCACTGATTTCGGCTCGTGGCCTGCCTGGTCTCCCGACGGCTCGCGGATCGTTTTTCAATCGGGAGTGAGGGTCGACTTTTCCCAGGTGGGCTATGCGGCTATGCCGCCTTCCACGCTCTGGACCGTCTCTGCGCAGGGGGGAGCGCCAACCCAGCTCACGCATCCCGGCAATCCCGGCGGCGGCCACGGTGCGCCCACGTGGTCGCCCGACGGCAGACTCATCGCGTTCACCAGCACCAGTACGGGCCTTCAGGAGATATGGACGATTTCAGCCAACGGCGGCACGCCGCAGCGGGTGGTTGCGGGTGGAGTTGGCGATCCGGCGTTCGGGCCGGGTAGCCGGTCTCTCTACTTCTCAAAGTGGTACGTGGGCTCCCCGCGGAATCCGCGCGGGGCAATCATGTTTGCTCTAATGCGCTTGCCTCTGACGGCCAGCGGCGCCGCGGCTGGAGCAGCGGAACTGGTGATGACTTCCGGCTCGGTGATTTACCGGAGCCTGCACTTCTCCGCCGATGGGCGCTTGCTGGTTTTCTCCGCCGTGAGTGCCAACAACAACATGCAGTCGATTCGCATCTCCCCCGCGACCGGCGAAGCCATCGGCGACCCTGTTGCGTTCACCCATGACACCACGGTGCGCAAAATGTCGCCCCGCTTTTCTCCCGACGGTAGCCAGGTCGCTTACACCGAGGTCCAGAGCGGCGAGGACAACGTCAATATCTGGATTGCCGGCGCGGACGGCACAAATGCGCGGCCCTTGGCAGATATGACGACCAACGGTCTGCTGCCAGGTTGGCTGCCCGCAGGCGGAGGGCTCGTTTTCCAGGCTCAGCAGGACGGGCAGAAGGTGCTCGACGTCATCAACCTGAAATCGGGGACCATCGATCTTCTGCGCGCGTTCGGTCCGAACGATGCGCCCTTTCGTATTTCGCCAGATGGCAATCAGGTGGCGTATGGCGAGCGCCAGGGGAGCGCAGTGAATGTTTGGGTCGCGCCGATCGACGATAAGGCCGGCCCGGCTAGGCAGTTGACGTTCGGCAACGGCCTGATGTCGTATCCATCCTGGTCGCCCGATGGAAAAACGATAGCCTTTGAGGACGGGAGTGAGATCGCGATTGTGCCCGCTAGGGGTGGACCCGTGACGGTGCTGGCGGCCGATCATCAACCAAGTTTTGTCAGCGATTGGGCGCCCGACAACGACAAGATCGTCTTCGCCGGCCTGCGCAACGGTGTCTGGAACATCTGGTGGGTTTCGCGGCGGACCAGGCAGGAGAAACAGTTGACGCACTACACGAACGAGAACGAGTACGTCCGCTATCCCGCCTGGTCGCCGCGCGGAGATCAGATTGTTTACGAATACGCCGAGACCACTGCAAACATCTGGACCATGCGCGTGAAATGATCGCGCGCGCTGGATCATTGGTTGTTATTCTTGGCGCTGCCGTTTTTGGCGACCTGGGTTTGGCTCTCCGCCTCCCGGGCTCGAGCCTCCTGGACCAGCCGCGTGCGGAGTTGGCGCGACTCTGCAGGCGTAAACAGCAATAGCGGCCCAGCTGACAAGCGGAGATCGTCGGCCGTCCAGCGAGTCTTCATGAGACCGGTTTGCGAAGGGGCTTGTGGGCCAAGAAGCAGGCTCCCGATTTCGCGCGCCATTACACGACCGGCGAGCATTTCGGCGCTGGCGGTGTCTCCGCCGGACCGGTCGGTAATCCTCTGGTAGAAAATGTATGCGCGATGGGGGCCCCGGGGCGAGTCAACAGCGACTCCCAACGACTGCGCCGAGCCGGGGAGCTTCGCAGCCATCGTGTTGGGCACCATGGACACAATATAGTCATCGAAGCGCCCGGTCGGGCAATCGGGATCCTTCTGCGCCCAGGCGTGAGAGGTGGGGCAATCGATCCAGCGCGCCGTGACGCCGGCTGCCGCCAGAATGGGGGAGGCTTCGCCCTCGGCCGCAATCAGGGTTGCGCGATTTGCCTGCACGTAATCATAGACATGCAGGGTGATGGCGGCGCCGGTCTCGGTATTGTGGCTGCTGCCGGCCCAGGCCGGTGAAGCGGTAATAGCTGCAGCAGCCACCGCCAAAACTGCCATCTCGCTGATAAACGTCGCTGGGTTTTTCATCGTAACCTCCTCCGCGGGTTGCGCGGATGAGATCACTGTGCGCAAGGACGTGGAATCGCGCGATGCACAGGAGATGAACTGATTTTGGACTGAAGATGAACCGAAAAACGCAACATTTCACAATGTTTAAGTCCATTGTTCACGCTGCGCGGGGAAGGGACGCGCGCTTGACGAAGGCATGCTACTCCCGCCGGAACTTGTTCGCCTGCTCGAATTGGCTGCGCAGCTCGGGTGTGCGCAGGTTTTCGCGCAGATGGGCGAGCCGCTGCTCCAGGGCCAGCAGGACGCGTTCAACGGCTTCGGTGTTCGTATGCGCTATGTCGCGCCACATGGAATACGGGCTGGAGCCCAGGCGCGTCATCTCGCGCAGCGCGCGGCCGCCCACGTCCTTGAGCTCCGGCGCGTTGCCCACTTCTTCTTCGAGCAGGGCGCTGAGCGCGGTGGCCGTGAACTGCGGCAGATGGCTGACCCACGCGACAAGCTCATCGTGACGAACGGGATTGAGATCGAGAGTCTTGGCGCCCATTTCGGCGACCAGCGAGCGCCAATTTTGCTCAAGCTCGGCGCCGCGCGGCGAAAGCTGTGCCTTTGCATCCGGCGTGAAGAGCCAAACCGCGCCGCGAAAGAGATTGGCTTCGGCCAATTCAGCTCCGCCGCGCTCCTTGCCCGCCATGGGATGGCCGGGAAGAAATGCTGCGCGTTCGGGCGTGTTGTAGAGCCGCGCTGCCGCTTCCGCGATCAGGCGCTTGGTGCTGCCCACGTCTGTGACGAGATGATCCGGCCCGAGCACCGGCGCCAGCTTCTCCATGAAATCGATGGTGGCGTAAATCGGCACGGCAAGCAGCGTCACCTGGCTCGCGCGCGCTGCCTCGACGGGGTCAGGCGCAACAGAATCGATCGCAC
>Ga0335074_10006425_pt1 | contig 16302 bp, 13 predicted proteins | sample Lox_Sample_23_FD_206715 | JGI IMG/M metagenome (GOLD analysis project Ga0335074, IMG submission 206715) | Soil microbial communities from Loxahatchee National Wildlife Refuge, Florida, United States - Lox_Sample_2.3 | ecosystem: Environmental > Terrestrial > Soil > Wetlands | place: USA...
ATATCCGCGATGGTGTAACTCGAGCCGGCGACATAGGGACGGTCCGCCAGCCGATGATTGAGCACCCCATAGAGGCGGTTGGTCTCCTTGACGTAGCGCTCGATCGCGTAGGGGATCTTCTCCGGCGAATATTGCGTGAAATGGTGATTCTGACCGGCCATGGGACCGAGCCCGGCGACCTGCCAGAAGAGCCACTGCAGAGTCTCCACTTCGCCGCGCAGATCCGCCGGGATCAGCTTGCCGGTCTTCCTCGCCAGATACAACAGGATGGCTCCGGACTCGAACACCGGGATCGGCGCGCCGCCACCCCGCGGCTCGTGATCGACGATGGCGGGAATCCGGTTGTTGGGCGAGAGGCGCAGGAACTCGGAGCGGAACTGCTCGCCTTTGCCGATGTTGACCGGCACGATGCGGTAAGGCAGCCCGACCTCCTCGAGGAACATGGTGATCTTGTGTCCGTTCGGAGTCGTCCAGTAGTGCAGATCGATCATGCGACACCTCCAAGCCCGCGGGTAACCCGCAGCGCAAGGGTAGCGCCGTGCGGCCACCGCCGAAAATCGGCCTTTCGAGGGAGACCGCCGTCGGCGGCGGGATAGGCCTTCAAGGCTCAGGTCCAGCCAGGCGTCCGGCGGACGAGTATAGTTTCGCTAGCCGCCGGATTCTGTGCGACCGGGCTGCGGGGAGGATTCATGCGCTTGCTGGGCAACATCATCTGGCTCGTCTTCGGCGGATTCGAGGCCGGCCTTGCGTGGTGGGTGGCGGCCCTGTTGGCCGCCATCACCATCATCGGCATCCCCTTCGCGATCGCGGCTTTCCGCATCGGCGCCTTCACCTTCTGGCCCTTCGGCAGGGACATCGTCGACCGTCCCGAGCCGGAAGACCGCAGGTTGCTGATCCTCGTCGGCAACATCATCTGGATCGTCCTCGGTGGCATATGGCTCGCGCTGGGACACCTGGTCATCGCGCTTCTGCTGGCGATCACCGTCATCGGCATTCCCTTCGCCCTGCAGCACCTGAAGCTCGCGCGGCTGTCCCTCATGCCCTACGGTAAGGAAATCGTCGTCGTGAACCGGTAGCGGGGACTCGGGCTATTTCTGAAACAGATCGCGCAGCCTGCTGAAGAACGATGGCGAGCGCATGTGTCTCAGAGCCGCCGCCCATTTGTCCTCGGCGAGGAGCTTGCGCTCGAGATCCGCTTCCTCCTTCTTCATCAGCTCGAGGACTCTCGTGTCCTCGTCATCCTCCAGCCAGTAGCCGTGCTGGTTCGGGCAGAACTCCATTTCCAGATCGTAGAACCTATAGCGAAATCGCTGCAGCGCCGCGGCGCACTCCGGGCATTTGTCGCTCGTCGCGCTCGAGCCGAACACCAAGGTCCCCTTCCAGCGATCACCGAAATCGAAGACCTCGTCTTCGAGCTGCTCGAGCTCCTGATGCTCGAGCCACAATCCCTTGCAGACCTGACAGTAATTGACCTTCAGCCGGTGTCTCATCACCGGCGCCAGCTCCGCGCCGCATCGGGGACATTTCACTTGAGATTCCTCCTTTCCTGACTTACCTGCGCCGGCTACCAGCCGCCGTCGATGATCGCACGCGTCTCCTCGACCGCGGTGCGCCAGATGCCGAGCATCGCCTCGTCCGACTGGCGGTAGCAGCCGCCGAAATTGCCGTCGCCGATGAATTCACGGACGGCGCTCGGGCTCATGGCACGCAGCCGCGAGGTATCGAGCATCGGCTTTTGATGCGCCGGATAGTCGACGCCGGCCAGCCGCGTCCACGGGAAATTCTCCATCCACGAGGCGTGGGAAGCGACCGGGTCGACCGCCTGCACCGCCTTCCAGGTCGCCGGCGCGTTCCACCAGTTGTGAAACTTCACCGAAATGCCGTCCTTCGCCGCCCGCCAGTCGGCGATCACGGACTGGACGGACGAATTGCCGCCGTGACCGTTCACGATGACGATGCGTTTGAAGCCATGTGCCGCCAGGCTGTCGAGGATGTCGCGGATCAAGCGGGCGTAGGTGTCAACCGTCAGGCTGACGGTGCCGGGATAGGCCATGAAATACGGCGTCATGCCATAGGGCACGCCGGGATAAACCGGCACGCCGAGCGGTTCGGCGGCATCGACCGATACCCGCTCGGAGAGAATGTAATCGACGCAGAGGCTGAGAGCCGCATGCTGCTCGGTGCTGCCGATGGGCAGCACCGCGCGGTCGTCGCGCGCGAGATAGGCCTCGACCTGCTCCCAATTCATCTCGCCGATCTTCATGGTCCGCCCTCGCTGTGGAAACAGCCACCCGCGGCAATTAAGCTTCAGCGACTGGCTTGCCGGAGCCTTGCAATGATAGCCGATCCCGCCACGACCGAGCGCCATCCGAACAAGGCGTTTCTGGTGCTGTTCTGCGTCGAGATCTGGGAGCGGTTCGGATACTACGGCATGGCCTCGCTGCTGGTGCTCTACATGGTGCAGCAGCGCCGTTTCGCCGACGCGCAGGCGGATATGGTCTGGGGCGCCTTCTCGACGCTGGTTTACTCGATGCCGATGCTGGGCGGCTATCTCGGCGATCACGTGCTCGGGCTGCGGCGCACTCTCGTGCTGGGCGCCGTGACGCTGGGACTCGGCTATCTGCTGCTGTCGGTGCCGCTGAGCGATGCGCTCTTTCCGGCGATGGGCCTGATCGCCCTCGGCAACGGGCTCTTCAAGGTCAATCCCAACAATCTCGTCTCACGGCTGCACGAGGGCGAGCATTCCAAGCTCGACATCCTCTTCACCATCTATTACGTGTCGCTCCAACTTGGAGCGTTCGTGTCGATTCTGCTCCTGCCCTGGATCAAGGATCATGCCAACTGGATCATCACCCTGGGACCGCTGCGCTTCGACAGCTGGCATCTGGCCTTCGGCGTCAGTGCCATAGGTCTGACGCTCGGATTGTTGAACTACGGCGCGTTCCGCGACTACCTGCGCCCCTATGGCGCCGCGCCGGATTTCAAGCCGCTCAAGGTACGCACGCTCGCCGGGGTGCTCGCGCTCGCGCTGCTCATCGCGGCGCTTCTTTCGGAGGTCATCCGTTATCGCGCCGCGGCGGCGGTCGTGGTCGGCCTGTTCGCACTGTTGATGGTCTATGTCTTCGCCCACTTGCTGGTCAGCGGCGGGCGCACGGGCCGCAACCGGGTGGTCGCCTGCATCGTGTTCACGCTCATCTCGATCATCTGGGCAATCTGCAACCAGCAGATTTATACATCGCTCACGTTGTTTGCCCTGCGCAACGTCAGGCACTCCCTCCTCGGTTTGCAGGTCTCGCCGGCGCAGTTTCAGGACCTCAATCAGTTCTGGCTCGCGGTGCTGGCGCTGCCGCTCGCCTGGCTGTACGTTCGCCTGGGCAAGAGCCGGCGCGGTGATTTCTCGATCGCGGCCAAATACGCGGCCGGCCTCTATCTTCTCGCGACGGCGTTTTTTCTCTACGCCGCGAGCGGCATGACGGCGCGGGCGGGGGTCACCGCGCCCGGTTGGTTGGTGGCCGGCTACTGTGCGCAATCCCTCGGTGAGCTCCTGATCAGCGCCCTCGGTTTCTCGATGGTGTCGCAACTCGTCCCGGAGCGCTCGCGCGGCATCATCATGGGGGGCTGGTTTCTCGGCATGGGCCTCAGTAACTACGCGGGCGGCGCCATCGCCGGTCTCGCGAGCATTCCCGCCGGCATGACCTCGCCGATCGAAACGTTGCCCATCTACACGCGGCTGTTCGCATGGTTGGGGATCGGAGCTCTGGCCGCGGCACTGATCGCCACGCTGCTCGTGCCATGGCTCAAGAGACTGGCGGCAGCGCCCGCCGCGGCGATACCGGCACCTGCCGCGGATGCGGCAGCGCCGGTCGCACCGCGCAGCGTCTAGGCAGGAGTTTACCCTGGGATCTCGGGCTCCACGAGTCTCGCCAGATTGCGCAACGACTCCTGCCAGCCGAGATAACAGGCCTCGACGGGAATGGCATCGGGCAGCCCTTCCTGCACGATGTTGAGCTCCGTGCCGAGGGCCACCTTCTTCAGCGTCACCGTCACCCGAATCTCACCCGGCAGACTCGGATCCTCGAATCGGTCCGTGTAGCGCAGACGCTCGCTCGGGACGAGCTCGACGTAGTGGCCGCCGAAGGAGTGACCCTGGCCGGTGGTGAAATTCCGGAAGGACATTCGGTACGAGCCGCCGATCCTCGCTTCCAGGTGGTGCACGGTGCAGGTGAATCCATTGGGCGGCAGCCATTTCGCCATGGCGTCCGGCTCCAGGAAGGCGCGATAGACCTTTTCGGGCCTGGTGGCGAGCACGCGGTGAAGACGCACGGTGTTGGGCATGACCAGCTCTCCTGATCTCAGGCGCCCGGTATGGGCAGCACGGGCATGATCTCGACGGCATCGCCCGGAAAGATGGCGAAGTGGGGATGGTTCTCGAAGAGCGCGGCCGCGGCCGCGTGCGAGTCCGCACGCACCACCGTAAAGGCAGCCATGTGATTGCTCGTATCCTCGATCCCCCGCTGCGTGGCCCTCTTGGTCCTCCCCAGCGGTCCGCCCATTGCGACGATGGCGGCCTGATGTTTCTCGACCCACGCCTTCCAGGCCGCCATGCCTTCGCGCTCCTTCGCACGCCGCTCGGCTTCAGGAAGAGCGTCCCAGGCAGTCCGTCGGGGGCTGGTCTTGCTGCCCAGGAAGACGGCGAGAAAGGTATCGTTCGAGCTCACGGGGATTTCTCCTTTCTATTGCTTGCGCGGGTCCGAGCGGCCGCCCGGCCTTATTCACTGGCCGAATGACGCGCAGTCAAATCGACATCGTGGGCGCCGAATAGCGCAACGCCGGTGAGCTCGGCGAGTCTTGCCATCAGTCGCTCCTGGAACTGCGGCTCGAGCGCACCCGGGGCCGGACTCTGCCGCTTGCGGTGGTACCAATACCCGCCGCTGACTCTCGCAGCCGGCTCGTCGCTCACGGCAAGCCAGGTCTGAGTGAGATGTCCCATCCTCAGGTCATCGGGCGCGCCGGGGCCACCCATCTTGGTCGGGACCCAGCCCGGATCGACGGCATTGCTCAGCACACCGGGCCAGTGCCGGGCTACCGCGAAAGCAAGCGCGGTCACGTAAAGTTTGCTTTCTGAATAGGCCCGACTCGCATCCCAGCGGCGCTCGGCCCAATCCGTGTCCCGCAGCGAAGTGTCGGCGCCGCGATGCATGCCACTGCTGAGATAAATGAGGCGATCCGGGCGCTCGATCCATGCGGTCAGCATGTAAGGCGCCAACGTATTGACCGCCAGCGTCTTTGCGTGCCCTTCGGGCGTCGTTCCGCGCCCCGGCTCGAGGTAGATCCCGGCGTTGTGGATCACCGCGTCCATGCGACCGATCTTTCGCACCTGCTCGGCGATCGATCGGGTCTCGGTGCTGCTGCTGAGATCGCCAATAACAACCCCTGCGGAACGCGCGATCAGATCAGACAACGCGGCGGCGCGCCTCGATGAGCGTGCGTGCACAACGACCGCGTGCCCCTCGCTCATGAGAGTGCGTGCCGCTGCGAGGCCGAGACCGTCGGTCGAGCCCGTGATGAGGATGCGGCTCATGAGCCGCCGGGAAGCGCAGCGCCCGTGGTGCAGCTTGCGGATGCGCACAGGGTAAGCACGTGCATGCTCGGAAATTTACTCGCGCGAGGTAGGAAAATCACCATCACAGGGAATAGCATGGTCGCCGAGGGGAGGTTCGTCCACGGCCCATGCCCACCGAGGTCTCGCAGTTCGCTTCCCGCGCCGAGGCATCAGCGGAGCTCGTACGCGGCTTGGGTCCCTGGCAGGCGACGGCCGTGGTCGTCAGTACGATCATCGGCACGGGTGTCTTCCTCGTGGCCGGCCCCATGGCGCGCGCAGCCGGATCGTTCGATCTGTTTCTTCTGACCTGGATGGCCGGCAGTGTCATCGCACTCGCCGGCGCCCTCTGCTTCGCCGAGCTCGGCGCGGCGCTTCCCGCGGCGGGCGGGCTCTACTGTTATCTCAGCCGCGGTCTCGGCCCGGTGTGGGGCTTCATGTATGGCTGGATGCAGGCGGTGCTCGGCTCACCGGTCGGTTTTGCAACCATTGCCGCCGGCTTCGTGCGATTTGCGAGCTATCTGCTCCCCCAGCTCGATAAACCCTGGCTGACCCTGCGTGCCGGACATCTCTCCTTCACCCTCGATGAGGCGCAGCCGCTCGCCGCACTCGTGGTTCTGTGCGTGACCGCGCTGAATTATCTGAGCGTGCGGATCGGCGGCGGTGTCCAGATCTTCCTGGGCTCGCTCAAGATCGGAGCCATCGGCGCGATCATCGTCGCGGCAGCCTTCTGGACCGGTGGCGCTGCGGGACCACCGGCTCCGGCGGTGACCTTGCACAGCGCCTCGGTGATCGGCGCGGTACTCGCGGCGATGGTGCCGGTCATGTGGGCCTACAACGGGTTCCAGAATCTCGGTTGTCTCGGTGCCGAAGTCCGCGATCCCGAGCGGAATTTTCCGATTGCGCTTCTGGGGGGCATGCTCATCGTCGGCACGCTCTATATACTGTTGGATGTCATGTACTGTCACGTTCTGCCCTTCGCGCGAGTCGCGGGCGCGGAGCACGTCGCCTCTGATGCCGTGCTGGTGCTCTTCGGCCGCAGGGGTGCCGCATGGCTGACGGTGGCCATGGGGATTTCGGCTCTGGCCACGCTCCATGCGGTGATCATGGCCGAATCGAGGATCACTTATGCCCTGTCGCGGTCGGGACTGTTCTTCGGATTCGCGGGCCGGGTGCAGCCGCGCTACCGAAGTCCTCAGGGCGCCTTGCTCCTCCTCGGCCTGCTCGGCGCGCTCATCGCCCTCACCGGAACATTCGAGCAGCTCTTTTCCCTCTACATATTTGCCGTCTGGAGCTTCTTGGCGCTGGGAGCGCTGGCTCTCATCCGCTTACGCGCGAAGGAGCCGGACCTGCCGCGACCGTATCGCACGTGGGGATATCCGTGGACGCCGCTGGTATTTCTGACCGCTGCGCTCGCCCTCACGGGCAATCTCTGGCTCGATCAGCCCGTTCGCTCATCAATAGGCTTGCTGATGATCCTGGCCGGGCTGCCCTGCTACTACGCGTGGCTCGGCAGGAGCCGGCGGTTGGATGCAGCGCGCGCCCGTGTGGCGGCAACGCAGTGACATCTATGGCGCAGTTGGCGGCAACGAGCCCATGTGGCCGCATCGCCCGGCCCTCGTGCGCGCTCATGCTGGGTCTGTTGCTGGCGCTCGCGCAGCACGCCGCCTGGGCCGCGCAGCAAAGACCCGCGGCTCGCCCGCGCGGGACGCCCGCGGCGGTCGCCGCAGCCGATTGCGCAATCCTGCGCCGGGCCGATCTCACGACCCTCCAGGATGCGCCCACCCGCATCACGGAGGCGAAATGGGTGCGAAGCAGCGGCGTGACGCCGGCATACTGCCGGGTACGCGGGTATGTGAGCCCTCGGGTGGACTTCGAGATTCTGCTGCCCGGCGCGGGTTGGAACCGCAAGTTCATCGAAATCGGATGCGGCGGCGCCTGCGGCTCGATCGATGAGGAGGCCTGCGCCGATCCACTGCGCCGGCATTACGCGTGTGTCGTCTCGGATGCGGGTCATCGTAGCGGCGGCGGCGACTGGAAGTGGGCCAAGGATAACCTGCAGGCGAAGATCGATTATGGCTATCGCGGCGCCCATGTGACGGCGCTCGCGGGCAAGGCGCTGACACGGCTCTATTACCATCGCCCGCCACGCGAATCGTATTTCGACGGCTGCTCGACCGGTGGCCGGCAGGCCATGGTCGAGGCGGAGCGCTTTCCCTGGGATTTCAACGGGATCATCGCGGGAGCCCCGCCGCTCAATTTCACCGCCAACTCAGTGGCGCAGCTTTGGGCATCTCTCGCGGCGACGACCGCTGCCGGAGAAGCGATTCTGACTCCTGCCAGCGTGCAGCTGGTGCATCGGGCGGTGCTCGCGCAGTGCGATCTCGATGACGGTGTGCGCGATGGCATCGTTGGCAACCCGCCAGCCTGCGATTTCGATCCCGGCCGGCTCCTCTGCCCGACCGGGCAACGCAAGGACTGCCTAACGGGCGCGCAGGTGGCGGCAGTGAGAAAGATCTACGCGGGACCGTTTGCGGGCACCGACTCGATCTCTCAGGGAGGCTACATGCCGGGGTCGGAGTTGCAATGGATCGGTCTGTACTTCGCGGCCGACGGTGGCCGGGGCTTCCTCTATTCGTACAACGAGGGCAAATTCCGTTACGCCGCTTTCGTTCCCGATCCCGGCCCGGGCTGGCAGCCCGTGGATATCGATTTCAGAGCCGATTACCGCCGGCTCGGCATGACGGAGGCGCTTTACTCGGCGGCCAACCCGGACCTGCGCCAATTCAAGCGCAACGGCGGCAAGCTTCTCATGTATCAGGGTTGGAATGACCCCTTCGAGCCGCCGGCGGCCACCACTCAGTACTACGACACCGTGGAGCGTCTCATGGGCGGCCGGGCCGCTACGCAGGAATTCTACCGGTTATTCATGGTTGCGGGCATGGGACATTGCTCGGGCGGCGAGGGAGCCTGGGCGATCGACTATTTGAGCTACCTGGAAAGTTGGGTGGAGCAAGGCAAGGCCCCGCAGAAGCTCGTGGGCTGGCACGCGGATGACCGGGGAGCGAAGACCTTCAGCCGGCCCGTGTACCCGTACCCCTTGTGGGCGAAGTACAAGGGATCGGGCGACGCCAACTCCGCGAGCAGCTTCGTCGCCGTTGCGGGAAACTAGCGAGCCCTCAGCGCCCGGCGAACACGTCATCAAAGGCGCGTGCAAACTCGTCGTTGCTGGTCATGGCGGGCAGCCCGAGCGCAGCCTCGATGGTACGCGCAGTGCTGTAATGATCGTAGCGCACGCGGCTCACGTAGCCGGGCTTCACCGTTCCCCGCGAGCCGACCACGATGGTGGCGATGTGGTTGTTGGCCGTGGCGCTGGACTCATCCCACGTGAGTATGAGCAGACTCCTTTGCGCGCGCCACGCGGGAGCGTCGAAGAGCGGCGCGAGCGTCTGCCTGAGCCAGGCATCCTGGACCTGCAGGCTCCGTGGCGAGCCGTTACCCGGCAATTCGCCGTCATCGTAATCATCCGCCGCCAGCCAGGCGAACGCCGGCGTGGTCGCGGAGCGCCGCAGATCCCGCGGCCATTCGCCAATATCGACGAGGTGGGCGCGACAGCGCGCGGGCTCGCGCTGGATGTCATCGAAAAGTATGAAGGGCGCATCGTCAGGCTCGTAGTTCTTGTCGTAGCGGGTGCTGGTATTGCAGGGTGTGCCCATTCCCTCTTCGTAGGCTCTCCAGGTCTTCCCGGCCGCTTCCAGGAGATCGCCGAGGTGTCTCGCGGCGATATGAATGTTGGGAAAGTACACCGCGCCCCGGACGAAGACATCGCCGCCGGCGATGGCGAGGTAGTTCTCGTCGCTCGGGTGATAGACCGCCTGATAGTTGGCGAGCAACGCGCCGCGGGAGGCCAATGAGTTGATGTAAGGCGCGTCCTTCCTGTCGCCGATGACCTGGCCGAAGTCGGTGTTCTCCATCATGATCACGAACACGTGATCGAAGCGCGGCACGTGCGCCGCGGGAGGAGCGGGCGCCGGAAAGCGCATGGGCGGACGCGTTTGCGCCCGCAGCTCGGCGACATAGCTCGCAGCGCCGGCGGCCCTGCCACCGAGATCGAGATGCAGGTTGAGCGCGACCGCGCCGCGCGGGATCTCGCCCGCCAAGCGTCGCGGCTCGAACCGCACAGGCCCCTGACGCACAGTCGCCGCCGGTCCGCGGAGCACGAGCGGCGAGCCGAGCCTGTGGCCCGCGACGTCCAGGAATTCGGCGCGGAGGACGCCGCGCACGGGTTCACGCCCGGAAGCGGCAAACCAGGCCGACAGCGTGAGACGGCGATGAGCGGCTGCGCCCGTGCGCAGCGGGATCATCCTCTCGAGCGTGCTCGCGCCCCAGGGACCGCTCGCGATCACGACCCGCGGCGCCGCCCTCCCGGGCCACACTGCCGGCAGTGAGCCGGCGCAACGCAGCGTCGGACTGCCGGCAACGATGGTCCAGCCGGGAACGGTCGTCGCGGCCTGCGGATCGGCGGAGCAGCGGTAGGTATGCGCAAAGCGCAGCGCGTTCACGCGCCTGCCGGAAGTTGCGCAGGCACTGATGAGCACGGCGACCGCCGCCGCCAGGATAGCCGCCCAACAGGGCGCAGGCTGCCTTCCCCTCTTCATGCGCGATAGAATCGCATGAGCCGCCCGCATGTGCGCGGCAAATCGTGAAACGAGGTCGTCGACGTGTCGCAGGAGGCCCGAGCGGATCTTCGTACCGCCTACCTTCGGGCGCTCGAGGCCGTGCGGGTCGGACGGTTTCAGAGCGCGGAGCGCCAGTTACGGCAGATCCAGCGCACCAGTCCGGGAGAGGTCAACAGTCTGCATCTGCTCGGGGTCGCCCTGCTGTCGCAGGGTAAATTGACTGCCGCGCTCGAAATCCTCGAACGTGTGGTTGCCGAGGCGCCGCTGTTCGCTCATGCCCGCGTCGATCTCGCGCGGGCCTATCGTCAGGATGGGCGCCTCGAGGCGGCGCGCGGGCAGCTGCGGCGGGTTCTGAAGGAAAAACCCGCGCTCGAGACCGCCTGGCTCGCCTATGGCGATGTGCTCGTGGACATGCGCAGGTTCGAGGATGCGCGCTACGCCTTCGAGCAGGCGCGCCTGCTCGATCCGCATCGGCCTCGCATCGAGGAAGCGACCCTCGCGCTCGCCGACGCCGACTATGGCTCCTCCGAAGGAATCTTTCGGGAGGTCCTCAAGAGCGATGCGAGTCACCTCGCCGCGCTCGCCGGTCTCGCGGCCGTGGCCATTCGGGCCGGCAATACGCGCGACGCCGAGCGCTTGCTCAGCCACGCCCGCATTCGCTCCGCTCATCATCCGCTCGTGCAGCGCGCGTGGGGCCATAACCTGCTGGTTGCGGAGCGCCTCGGCGAGGCGGAAGGGGCGTTCCGCGAGCTGCTGAGGCTCGAGCCGGACAATCCGCAGAACTGGGCAGCGCTGGGCTCGGTTTATATCAAGCTTCTGCGTCAGGAGGAGGCGCTGTCGGCCTATCAGGAGGCCGCTCGCCTCAACCCCTCGCAGGCTGGATTTCGACTCGCCATCGGGCACGTCAACAAGACACTGGGGCGGCGCGCGGAGTGCGAGCACGCCTATCGGGAGTGTCTGCGACTTGATCCGAAGTACGCGGAAGCGTACTGGAGCCTCGCGGATCTCAAGAACTATTTCTTCAGCGATGCCGAGCTTGCGGCGATGCACGAGCTGCTCGCCTCGCCCACCGCCACTTCCGACCGGGCGCAGCTGCATTTTGCGACGGCGCGCGCCCTCGAGCAGCGCGAGAACCCTTCGGCCGCGTTCCGCCACTACAGCGAAGGCAATGCGCTGCGCCGGCAGACCTCGCCGTTTTCGATCGAGAGCTTCGAGGCCAAGTCACGCCGCATCGTCAGCTGTTTCGATCGCGAATTCTTCCGCTCCCGCACCACCGCCGGCCACGCCGATCCCGCGCCGATCTTCATCGTCGGCCTGCCTCGATCCGGCTCGACCCTCATCGAGCAGATCCTCGCCAGCCACTCCCAGGTCGAGGGCACGATGGAGCTGCACAACATCCTGGCGATGGTGCGCGAGTTCGATCATCTCGACTCCAACCGGGATAGCTACCCGGAAAGCGTCCGGGCCCTGTCGGCGGACGAGCTCACCGCCCTGGGCCGCCGTTACCTCGAGGAGACGCGCGCCGTACGTTCCGGCAAGCCGCGTTTCATCGATAAGATGCCCAATAATTTCAGCCATGTCGGCCTGATCCACATCATCCTTCCAAACGCCGGCATCGTCGATGTCCGCCGCCACCCCATGGACGCCTGCTTCAGCAACTACAAGCAGTATTTCGCCCACGGCCAGTCCTTCAGCTACGACCTGGAGGATCTGGGGCGCTACTACCGGTGTTATCTCGAGCTGATGGACCATTGGGACGCGGTGCTGCCGGGCAGGGTGATGCACCTGCAATACGAGCAGCTCATTCGCGATCCGCAGGATACCGTCCGGCGCCTGCTCGAGCACTGCGGTCTGCCGTTCGAGGCGGCAACACTCAACTTTCACGAGAACCGCCGTCCGGTGCGCACGGCGAGCGCCGAGCAGGTGCGCCAACCGCTCTACGCCTCGGGCGTGGGCTACTGGAAGCGGTTCGCGAAGGAGCTCGAGCCGCTGCGGATCAGTCTCGGTGACTGTCTCGAGCGCTTCGCAGCCTGGGACTGAGCGGCTCCCCTATTCGGCCAGCACCCGATCGAGCGCCGCGATCAGGCCGTCCATCTCCTCTGGCTTGGTGTAGTGCACGAAGGAGACGCGCACGGCACCCCGTTCCGGGTCGACGCCCATCGCGCTTAGCAGCCGCACGGCGTAGAAGTTGCCGGCTCCGATCATGAAGCCGCGGGTCGCCAGGCGCTTGAGAACCTCGATCGGCTCGATCCTATCGGTCACGAACGAGACCGTCGCCATTCGCTCCTGCGCGCGCGCCGGTCCGAGCAGCCGGATGTCCTTGCGAGCCGCGAGATAGTCGAGCAGCTTCGAGAGCAGCGGTATCTCCGCCGAGCGCAACAACTCGCGCACGCGCTGCGGTCGCGAAACGCCCCCGGTGCCGTGGTGCCCGGCGAGCGCGTCGAAGTACTCGGCGATGCCCCGGGAGGCGGCGACCTGCGCATGGTCGGGCCCGGCCGGCACCAGGCGCTTGAACCCTTCAGCCGCGTTGAAATAATGACCCTCGTTGCCGAGCCGCCGCACGAGCTCCGGCCGCACCACCATCACGCCCTGGTGCGGACCGAAGGTCTTGTAGAGCGAAAACAGATAGAAGTCCGAGTTCAGTTGCCGGATATCCGGCAGACCGTGAGGCGCGCCCGATACCCCATCGACCACCGTGAGCGCCCCGGCCGCGCGGGCGAGCGCCGCCAGGCGCGCGACCGGGTTGATGTGTCCGACGATGTTCGAGGCATGTGGAAAGGCCACCAGACGTGTGCGCTCGGTCAACAGGCGCTCCAGGCGTGCAGGATCGAGCACCCCACTCTCCGGATCGACCTGCCACTCCTTCACCACGATCCCATGCGCGGCCAGCCGTCGCCATTGGCCGGTGTTGGCCTCATGATCCTGGTTCGTGACGATGATCTCATCGCCGGACTCGAGCAGCGCCCGAAACGCCTGCGCCAGCACGTAGGTGTTCTGCGAGGTCGACGGGCCGAAATGAACCTCCTCCGCCGGCACACCGAGGTACTCCGCGAGCCGCGCGCGCCCCGCATCCATCCACTCACCCGCCTCGGTCGAGGCGGGAAAGGCGTAGTAGGGCTGGACCTTGAGCCGGCGGTAGTACTCATGCAGCAGGCGAATGACGGGCTCACACGCATACGAGCCGCCGGCGTTCTCGAAGAATGCCTGCCCGCGCAGCGTCGGTTCCGCAAAGGCGGGAAACCGGCCGCGGACGAAATCGAGGTCGAGAGCCTGTAGCGCCGCGCTCATCGGCCCATTATGCCACCTCCCTGCGGCGCCTCAGAAACTGTAGCTCGCCCTCACCCCGATCACGCGCGGCTCGTTCGTGGTCTCGCGGTGATCGTAATTGCCCGTGTTAACCAGGATGATGGCGTCCGTGTCGGTCAGGTTGCTGATATAGCCTTCCAGGCTCCAGGCGCCGCCGGAACCGTTGATTCCCAGGCGCACATCCGAGATGTTGTACTCCGGTTCCAGAACCCGTGCCGAGCCCGCCCTGCTGCCGAGCGTGGGATTCGACAGGGCGCGCAGGTCGCTCCATCGATCGCCCTTGTGCGAGATATCGTACTGAATGAACCCGTCGAGCGCGCCGCTCAAGGGCCGCTCGTAGCGAAGGTTGGCGCTGTAGCTGAAGTACGGAACGAACGGCAGCGTCTCGTCGGGTATGATCATCTGCGTGAGCACGCCGGAGAAGTCCGGTTTCACGCTGACCAGGCGCGAATCGTTGTAGTTGGCGTTGGCCTCAAGTGTCAGGCCCTCGATGATCCGGTAGGCGAGATTCGTCTCGGCACCGTAGATGCGGGCGGTGCCGAAGTTGGCATTGAAGGTCGTCGGACAGATCGAGTCGTCGAAGATCGGCGCCTGATAGCCGTTCCAGCGCATGTAATAGAACGCGCCGTTCCAGCGCAGGCGTCCCTCGAGAGAGGTCGACTTCCAGCCGAGCTCGAAGTTGTTGAGCGTATCGGGCTCGTAGGTGAGCGGCACGCCGTTCTGGTAGCAGGACGATGCCACCCCGGCATTGCTGCCGCCCTGGCGGTACCCCTGGCTGAAGGTCCCGTAGAGAAGCAGACTCTGGATCGGCTTGTAGGAGAGGCTCGCCTTGCCGCTCAGTTTGTGCCCTTGCACGGCGGTCAGGCCCGACGGTGTCTTCGGCGCATAGAAGAACCCGGCCCACTGGTCGCTGGAGCTATAGTGCCAGTCGAAGTAGCGCAGCCCGACATCGATGTTCCAGCGCTTGGTGAGATCGAAGCTCACGTCGGCAAATTCGGCCGTGTTCCGCGAGTCGTCGCGGCTCAAGCTGCTGTACCACTCATGGGGAAGAGGCGTGGCGGTTCCGGTGTAGTAGTAGCTGTAATAGGAAAGGGCGCTCTGGTAGGCCTCGCCGTTGGGCTGCATTCCCGGCATGAGGTAGTAGGTATCCCAGATCTGCTTCGTCTGCTGCCAGTAAAGCCCCCCGAGCCAGTGCCAGCGGCCGCCCGGCTTCGATTGCAGACGCAGCTCGTGAGACCACTGCGAGGTCCACTGATCGTACGTGTAGTACATGTTCGGCGCCTGGCAGCCGCTGTACGGGTCGGTTCCCCCCTGGATCGTGGGGCCGGTCAGGCAGGTCAGACTCTGCAGCAGTCGCGGGGAATTCTGATAGGAATCCGGGAACGGGTTGTACTGGACGTACTCGGAGTATTCGGTGACGTAATGATAGGGGTACTTCCAGTAGGTGCCGGCGTAGACCAGATCGCCGATGCCGACGTCCCCCTGGACGTTCAGATCATAGTCCGTGAAGGAGTCGGAGATGCCCTCGGGCCCAAAATGCGCCACCTCGCGCAGCGCGTAACGCAGCGGATCCTGCGACCACGAGCCCGCGGCGTTCTGCCGCTGATAGTTCACCGTCAGGACGGCGTTCCAGGAATCGCCGAGCTTCTGCGCGATGGCCGCGCGTCCGCCGTACTGCTTCTCCGTGTTGTAGTCGTTGCGGGCCCACTGCGCGTTGGTGGAAACGACCCCGTTCACCCAGTCCCGGGTCGCGAGCACGTTGTCGATGAAGCCGCCCGTGTGCACATCGTAAGCGGACAGCCGCAAGGCCGTGCTGTCCTGGATGAGCGGGATGTTGACGAACGCCTCCCCCGTGGTGTTGTTGCCGCCGTGATCGATCGAGCCGTAGTCGACGTCGGTTCCGGCGCTGAAGGCATGGGCATCGGGCTTGTTGGTGATGATGCGGATGGCGCCCGACATCGCGCCCGCCCCGAAGAGCGTGCCCTGCGGACCATCGAGCACCTCGATGCGGTCGATGTCGTAGAGGTGCAGGTCGGGAATGTAGCCGTAGTAGCTCGTCGAAGCATCGTCGAGGAAGTATCCCGTGGTCGAGAGGTTCGAGGCGTTCGCACTGCTGCCGTCGGAGACCCCGCGGATGTAGAACATCTGATCGGTGGGCCCGATGCTCTCGTAGGAGACCGTCGGCATCGCGCTCACGATGTCCTCGAAATGCGTGATGCCGAGGTTCTGGATGTCGGCGGCGGTCAGCGCCTGGATGGTCTCGGGGATGTTCTGCAGGTTCTCCTCGCGCTTGGTCGCGGTGACGATCACTTCCTGCAGGACCTCCGGTGCCGGAGGCCCGGTGGTGCTCGCGGGGTCGGCGGCCCGTGCCGCGGGCACCTGGCCTGCGGCCGCACCGTAGAGCGCGGCGGCGACGGCCAGATTGATCGGGCGGATGAGGCGCGGCCGCGCGACGCGGGCACGCCACCCGGAAGGCACCGTTCGAGCTTTTTTCATACGCCCCGGTCGCGCCTCGCAGCTCACTTTATATTATATAGTCGATAATATAAATTGGAGGGACGGGTGTCAATGCAAGTACTCATGCGCAGGTCGATCGCCGCCGCTTTCGTTCTGGTGCTGTCCCTGAGTCTCACCCCGGCTCGCGCCGGCGAAGGTCCATCGCCTCCACGTTACGGCTTCACCATGGAGCGAGCCGGCATCCCGATGCGCGACGGCGTC
>Ga0335074_10006426_pt1 | contig 16300 bp, 10 predicted proteins | sample Lox_Sample_23_FD_206715 | JGI IMG/M metagenome (GOLD analysis project Ga0335074, IMG submission 206715) | Soil microbial communities from Loxahatchee National Wildlife Refuge, Florida, United States - Lox_Sample_2.3 | ecosystem: Environmental > Terrestrial > Soil > Wetlands | place: USA...
AACCTGCCGATCGGCGTGATCGTGCTCGCGCTGACCTTCGTCATCATCCCCGACGTGCGGCTCGGCCGCAGGCACCGGATCGACATCCCGGGAGTGCTGCTGGCCAGCGCCGCGTTGCTGGCCATCTGCTACGGCCTGGTCGAGGGGCAGAAGTACAGCTGGGGAACGATCAGCTCATTCATCAGCATCCCGCTGATCCTCGGGGCCGGCGTGGTACTGCTCGTGGTGTTCCTCGTGTACCAGAAGCTGACCCAGGGCCGGGAGCCGCTGGTGCCGTTCGCGGTGTTCCGCGACCGGAATTTCTCGGTGATGAACTGGGTGTCGGGAGTGCTCGCGGTCGGGATGATGGGGATCTTCCTGCCGTTCACCATCTACCTGCAGTCCGACCTCGGTTTCTCCGCGCTGAAGGCGGGCTTGGCCATGGCGCCCGCGTCGGTGCTCTCCATGTTCGTCGCCCCCCTGGCCGGCCGGATGACCGACAAGATCGGCGGCAAGTACATCCTGATGAGCGGGCTGATCCTGTTTGGCGGCGGCATGGGCTGGCTAGCGTTGATCGCGACACCGTCGTCCTCCTGGCAGAGTTTCCTCGCCCCGCTGATCGTGGCCGGGTTCGGCATGGGCTGCGTGTTCGCGCCGCTGGTCACCACGGCCATGCGGAACATCCAGCCGCAGATGGCGGGGGCCGCATCGGGCGTGCTGAACACGGTCAGGCAGGTCGGCCTGGTTATCGGCACCGCCGCGGTCGGCGCGCTGCTGCAGAACCGGCTCGTGTCCACGATGACCGGGCAGGCCCTGACGCGTTCGGCGGCGTTGCCGTCGTCCGTACGCGGCCGGTTCATCGCCGAGATCCGCAACTCGGCCAACAACGGCATCCAGGTCGGGGCCGGGCAGAACGGCGGGATCTCCAGGCAGGCAGGCCTTCCCGCCCAGTTGGCCGCCGAGGTCGCGAGAATCGGCCACGACGTGTTCACGTCCGGTTATGTGCAGGCCATGCGCTCCACGATGCTGCTGCCAGTCATCTTGCTGGCGGTGGGCGCCGTGAGCTGCCTGGCCCTCAGGGAGCGCAGGCCGACCACTGAGCCACGCCCGCCCGCTGCCGGGACCACCGAAACCGTGGCGCCCGGCGCGCTGCAGGCGCGCACGCCTGACCAGGCCGGGCTGGCCTAAGCTTCGCCCGGCAGACGCGGGACGAGATCGGTTAACGACGCCAGCACCTCCGGCGCCCAGAGGCCGGGAAGCTCGTCGGGAGTGGCGTCGAACGGGAACCGCGAGGCGAACGCCGGCTCCAGGTCGGATAGCCAGATCGCACGCGGGTCGAAGCGCGCGAAGAACGGCTTGCCGACCAGGTCCGGGTTGCGGGCCTGGATCATGTGCAGGGCGAACACCTTCTCACCCGCCACATCGGCAACGCCGTCGATGCACACCTTGCCCGGTGTGGCCGACATGGACGGGCCGCGCACGGTCCGGCACAGGCCGGAGACGCTGGCGTACGCGTCCCGGAAGATCTCGTGCGCCCGGTACAGCGGCACCGCGAAGTATCCCTGCGGGCCCGTGTCGCGCTCGACGAACATGTAGTAGGGCACCATGCCCATCCGCATCTGGGCCCGCCACATTTGGGCCCAGACCGCCGGATGGTCGTTGATGGTCCTGATCAGCGGCGCCTGGGTGCGGATCACCCCGCCAGCCGACCTGACCCGGCGCACGGCGTCGGCCACCAGGGATGACTCGAGCTCCCGGGGATGCGAGAAGTGGGCCATGAGGGCCAGGCTCTTGCCTGCCGCGGCGACCTGCTCAAACAGCCCCAGCGTGGCATCGGCATCCGGGTCGCTGACTAATCGCTGCGGCCTGTAGCTCTGGGACTTGGTTCCGATCCGTATCGACTCGTTGTGCTCGAGCCGCGGGTCGAGCAGCGGCTCGATATAGCGCCGCAGGACAGCATCGCTCATGATCATCGGGTCGCCGCCGGTGATCAGGACGCTGGTCACTTCCTCATGCTGCCGCAGGTAGGCAGTGACCCTGGCCATGTCGTCGGTCGCCATCTTCAGATCTGGCTCACCCACGAACTGTGCCCACCGGAAGCAGTAGGTGCAGTATGCGTGACAGGTCTGGCCCTGCTTGGGGAACACCAGAACGGTTTCCGGGTATTTGTGCTGGACGCCGGGCAGCGGCTCATCCGCGAGTTCGGGGATGTTGAACGCCAGCTGGCCTGCGGGATGCGGATTCAGCCGCACTCGCACGGCGTGCGCGGCGGCACGGACCTCTGCCTCCGGGGCACCGCGGGCGAGCAACCCGCCGATGTCCCTGACGTCCCCATCGGGGAGCATGTCCGCCTGCGGGAACACGAGGCGGTAGATCGGGTCGTCGGGTGCCGCGTCCCAGTCGATGAGGTGCTCGACGACGTACTCATTGGTACGAAATGGCAACACTGTGGCGACAGCCCTGACCGCGAGCCGCTCATCGGCGCTCAGCCCGGCCCGCTCGGTCAGCTCGTCCAAGTGCTTGACCGAGTAGGCGCGGAACCGACGGCCCGGCGAGGAGAGGCCGGGCGCCATCTGCGGAAGTCCAGTCACGCATCTCCCTTCGGCAGTTCGCCGCCCACGGCGTGAGTTGCCCGGGCGGACGTCCCATCACTCTGGCGGCAGGATCGCCGCTACTGAACCGGCTAACCTTCAGACGCAGAAAGCGGGCGTTTGTGCCGGTCTGTGGTGAACAAACTAGGTCACAGTTAGGAAACATCGGGCAACTGCGGATGGTTCCCGCGACCTAGCCCTCCGTGCAACGGTCACGGTCGTCCGATAGTTCAAGTCCCCCTATGGATACGGTCTAGGTTCTCTCATGGTTCCCTGTCAGGCCGCGGCTATACACCGCTGGCCCGGCTTCCGTCATAGACCTGCGCAGCTACCTGCGTGCCGGTGCCACGTGGTATGTCCTGCGGTGAGAGGCTTGGCGGCATGCGGGAATCCGTCCTGCTGCCGCCGCGCGAGGATCCGCAACGGATGCCGATCGCGGTAGACGCCATGGGCGGCGACCATGCCCCGGCCGAGATCGTGGCCGGCGCCGTCTCGGCCGCCCAAGACGGCATATCGGTGCTGCTCACCGGCCGCCCCGGAGTGCTGCGGCCGCTGCTGGCCCGGCACGGGACGCCGGCCGGTATCCAGATCGTGCCCGCGGAGGAGTCGATCGCGATGCATGAGGGCGCGCTAGCCAGCTGGCGGCGCCCCCGGTCGAGCATCGCGGTGGCCTGCCAGCTCGTGCGGCGAGGGCAGGCCACCGCCGTCGTCTCGGCCGGCTCAACCGGCGGTGTCGTGTCCACGGCCAGGCTCAGGCTGCGGCCGCTGGCCGGCATGCTGCGCCCCGCCCTGGCGGTCGTCCTCCCCACCCGGCCCGCGCCCACGCTGCTGCTGGACGCGGGAGCGATCGCCGATCCCAAGCCCGAGATGCTGGTTCAGTTCGCGCAGCTGGGGGTGGCCTACGCGCAGACTGCCTACGGCATCTCCGAACCGCGGGTCGCCCTGCTCACGATCGGCACCGAGCCGGGGAAGGGCAATAAGCTCGCTCGGCGGGCCTACGAGCTGCTCGACGCCGATCCACCGCACGGCGGGCTGCCGATCAGCTTCGTCGGCAACATCGAAGGCGGCGACCTGCTGGCCGGCAAGGTCGACGTGATCGTCACCGACGGTTTCACGGGGAACGTGGCGCTGAAGACGCTCGAAGGAGCGGCCAGCTACGCCACCAGACAGCTGCGGGAGGCGCTGGCCGGCTCGCCGACCGCCCGGATTGGGGCGCTGCTGCAGCGGCGGGGGCTGCGGGAACTGGCCGAGCGCATGGACGCGGAGACCTACGGCGGGGCCGCGCTGCTCGGGCTGGAGGGCACGGTCGTGATCGCACACGGGGCGTCGACGGCCCGCGGCGCCGCGGCCGCCTGCGCGCTGGCCGCCAGCCTGGCCCGCGGCCAGATCACGGAGAAGATCACCGAACGGCTCGGGCCGGCGCGCGGTGGCCACTTCCTGCGCCGCCAGTGACGCCGTAAACAGCTAGCGGCGGCCCGATAGGCTTGGTTCATGACCGATCCGCAGCACGCGCTGGCACAGCTGATGAGCGGTGCCCTCGCCGCCGCGTTCGGCCCGGACTACGCCGACGCCGACCCGTTGATCCGGCCATCCCAGTTCGCCGACTACCAGTCCAACGTGGCGCTGTCGCTGGCCAGGCGGCTGAGCCGGCCGCCGCGCGATGTCGCCACCGAGCTGGCCAGCCACCTCGGCGACAGCGACGTGGTGGCAACGGCCGAGGTGAGCGGGCCCGGTTTCATCAACCTCACGCTGAGCGACGCGTGGATCGCCGGCCAGGCCGCCGGGCAGCTGGCCGACGCCCGGCTCGACGTTCCGCCGGCCGACCCGCCGCAGACCGTCGTCGTCGACTACTCGGCGCCGAACGTGGCCAAGGAGATGCACGTCGGCCATTTGCGCACCACGGTGGTGGGGGACTCGGTGGTGCGCATCCTGGAACACCTCGGCAACAAGGTGATCAAGGCAAATCACATCGGCGACTGGGGCACCCAGTTCGGGATGCTGCTGGAACACCTGCAGGACGTGGGTGAGGAAGCCGCAAATGCGCAGCTCGCCGCCGGCGACATCAACGCTTTCTACCAGGCAGCCAAGGCGAAGTTCGACACCGAACCATCGTTCGCCGAGCGGTCGCGCCGCCGGGTGGTCGCGCTGCAAGCCGGGGCCCCCGAGACCCTGCGGCTGTGGACCAAGCTGGTCAGTGACACCGAGCAGTATTACAACGCGGTCTACGCCCGGCTCGGCGTGCTGCTGACCGACGCCGACTTGGACCCGGAAAGCTTCTACAACGCCATGCTGGCCAGTGTCTGCGACGAGCTCGAGGCGGACCGCATCGCCGTGATCAGCGACGGCGCGTTGTGCGCCTTCCCCCCTGGATTCACCGGACGGGACGGCGGGCCGCTGCCGCTGATCCTGCGCAAGTCGGACGGCGGCTATGGGTACGCGACCACGGACATGGCCGCTATCCGGTACCGGATCCGTGACCTGCACGCGGACCGCATCATCTACGTAGTCGGGTCTGAGCAGGCCCAGCACTTCGACATGGTCTTCGCCGTCGCCCGTGAGGCGGGCTGGCTGACCGACGCGGTCACCGCGGAGCACGCCGCGATCGGCATGGTCACCGGGACCGACCACAAGCGGTTCCGGACCAGGGCCGGGAGCTCGGTCAAGCTGATCGACCTGGTCGATGAGGCGGTCGAGCGGGCCGAGAAGGTCATCGAGGACCGGTACGACGACCCGCAACTGCGCAGCCAGATAGCCGACGCGGTCGGCATCGGCGCCCTGAAGTACGCCGACCTGTCCGTCGCCCGCGACTCCGGCTACGTGCTCGACTTCGACCGGATGCTCGCGCTGACCGGGAACACCGGCCCGTACCTGCAGTACGCCACGGCCCGGATCCGCTCGATCTTCCGCCGGGCGAAGATCGAGCCAGAGCAGGCCACCGGCCCGATCCGGCTCACCGGTGACGCGGAGCGGCAGCTCGCGCTGCGACTGCTCGGGTTCGGCGCGGCGGTGCATCAGGTGGCGGAGGCGGCCGAGCCGCACAAGCTGGCCTCGTTCTTGTTCGAGACGGCCAGCGCGTTCACCACGTTCTACGAGCAGTGCCCGGTGCTGCAGGCGGAGGACCCGGCCGTCCGCGACAGCAGGCTGGCCCTGTCCGCCCTGACCCTGCGGGTCCTGCTGGCCGGCCTGGATCTCCTCGGCATCCCGGTCCCCGAGCGCATGTGACAGCCCGCTCCGCCCCAGATGTGTCCGGTGGTAGCCGGATGAATCCGGGGCGGTAACCGGCCGCGCCCGCTCTCTGGGCATATCTTGCTGCCGTTCACAGGCAGATCCCAGGATCTGCAAGCTGCTGTCCCAGACCGCTGCGGCAGTGTCGCTGTCATGGACAACGTGCATCAGCCGCCTGGCGGCGATCCGCAAGACCACTGGCCAACCCAGGAAATGGGACCGTCGGCCGGACAGCCCGGGCCGGGCTCCGGCCAGCCCGGCCAGCCAGGACCGGGCTGGGGCCAGCCTTCCGGCCAGCCCGGCCAGCCAGGACCGAGCTGGGGCCAGCCTTCCGGCCAGCCCGGGCCGGGCTGGCGTGGGCCGTGGCAGCCTGCCGGGCCGCCCACTCCGCCCGCTCCGCCCAGCCAGCCGCGCCGGCATGGCCACGCGCTGCGGTGGGGGGCCGGGCTGGCGCTCGTCGCGCTGCTGGCCGGCGGCGGCTTCGCCGCGGCGCAGCTCTCGAGCAGTGCCTCCTCGGTGCCGGCCGGCCCGACCGGCCAGGCCGCCCAGCTGAACGCCGTGCTCAGCTCGGCCTCGTCGCCCAGCTCAGCCGCGACGGCCAGCAGTCTCACCGCGACGACTCCCACGACCGCCCAGCGGTGCCTGAGCCGGGCCCAGAAGGCCAGGGCAGCCGGGCACCCCCGCGCGGCCCTGAGGGTGCTGCGGCTGTGCGGGCATCCCTTGCGGCGGCTGCGGCTGCTGGGCGGGATGCACGGCGAGTTCACGTTCGAGACCAAGACCGGGCCCCGCACCCTCGCCTACGAGCGCGGTGTGATCCAGTCGGTCAGCGGCAGCGATGTCGTCGTGCAGGCCAAGGACGGCACCACCTGGACCTGGGTCCTGCAGAGCAACACCGTGATCCGGCAGAATCACCAGAAGACCACCACCAGCGCCCTGTCCGACGGCGAGCGCGTCTTTGCCGGCGGGCCGGTGGTCAACGGCGGCTACGACGCACGGCTCATCGTGATCGCGGCGAACTCCAGCAGCCCCAGCACCGGCAGCACACCCACGCCCAGCCCTAGCCCGGCAGCCGGCTCCTAGCCATCACCCGCCGGGCCAATCTCGCACCGTCTAGCATCATCCGGGGCATCCCAGCCCCGGATGATGCCGCATTCCAGGAGATGACGTGCGGCGATGTCGTCACCGGCGGTTCCCGGAATGCCCGGCTGGTGTCCCATGGCTGCCGCCCAGCGCGCGAGAATGAGCCCGATGCCCATGACTGACAACGACCAGATTCCCCAGGTGCTCGTCGTCGACGACGAGCCGAACATCCGCGAGCTCGTGCAAGTCGCGCTGAAGTTTCATGGCTGCTCGGTGACCACCGCGGCGACCGGCAAGGACACGCTGCGGTACGCCGAGGCCAACCGGCCCGACCTGATCGTCCTTGACGTGATGCTGCCGGATATGGACGGCTTTGAGGTATGCCGCAGGCTGCGCGCGGCGGGCAACGAGGTCCCGGTGATCTTCCTGACCGCCCGGGACACCTCATCGGACACCGTCACCGGCCTGGCGCTGGGCGGCGATGACTACGTCACCAAGCCGTTCTCGGTCGAGGCCCTGGTGGCCCGGGTCCGCGCGGTGCTGCGCCGTGCCTCCAGGGCCACCGCCCGCGACGACTCGCCGGACAGCGACGGGGAGATCCTGCGCGCCGGTGACGTGGAACTCGACGAGTCGCGCTGGACCGTGCACCGGGCCGGGACCCCGGTCGAGCTGTCCCCCACCGAGTTCCGCCTGCTCGCCTACCTGATCCGGCACCAGGGCCGGGTCCTCACCCGGGCGCAGTTGCTCGAGAACGTCTGGGGCTGGGACTACGCCGGTGAGTCCCAGATCGTGGAGACCTACGTCAGCTACCTGCGGCGCAAGCTGGACCCGCTCGGCCCGCCCATGATCCACACCCAGCGCGGGGTGGGCTACAGCCTGCGGCCGCCAGAGCGGGGACAGGCCGGGCCCGGATGAGGCCGGGAGCGGTCGGCTGAGGGTGCGCCGATGACCACGATCACGAGATCTCGCAGGCTGTCGCTACGGGCGCGGATGCTCATCCTGCTGATCGCCGTGACCGGCGTGTTCCTGCTCATCATGGGTGCCGTCACCACCTCGGTGCTGAGCCGGAAGCTGGGGACCCAATTCAACGCCGACCTGATCGCGGCGTCGACGCGGGACCCGCGCGGACTGGCCGACAACACCGGCGGCTATCTGGTCGTGGCCGTCTCCCGGCGAACCTGGCAGGTCGTGCCGGTCACCTCGGGGGCCGAGACCAGCCAGCTCGCCTCGGCGCTGAGCCAGCTGGGCCTGCCCGGGGCCCGGCAGCGGTTCCGCACCAGCCCAGCCACGATCGCGCTCGCGGACGGGAAGAACGTCCGGGCCGTGGCCCGCGCGACCACCGCGAACAAGCTGTTCGCGGCCGGCCTCCAGCCGCCGGCCGGGGGCTTCTACATCCTGGTCGTCGCGCACACCACCGACACGCTGGCCGGCCAGGTCAGCGGGGTGGTCATCGCCGAGCTGATCACCGGCGGAGTCCTGCTGGCCGTGCTGGCCGCCGGCGGCAGCTGGCTGATCGGGCGGGGCCTGCGGCCGCTGGACCAGATGGCGAGCACGGCCAACGAGATCACCTCGAGGGGCGACCTGGCCGCGCGCGTGACGGACGCCGGCGACGGCACCGAGGTGGGCCGGCTCGGGTCGGCCATCAACACCATGCTCGACCGGATTCAGCAGGCGTTCGGAGCGCGGCTGCGGTCTGAACAGAAGGTGCGCGAGTTCGCCGCCGACGCCTCGCACGAGCTGCGGACCCCGCTGACCACCATCCGCGGCTATGCCGAGCTGTACCGGCAGGGCGCGCTCGGCCCCGACGAGCTGCCCAACGCCATGCGCCGGATCGAGCAGGAGGCGCAGCGGATGAGCACGATGGTGGCCGAACTGCTCGAGCTGGCCAGGCTGGACCGGACCTCCTCGCTCGACCTGGCCGAGACAGACCTGGCCGGCGTGGTGCGCGACGCGGTCGCCGACGCCGCCGCGGTCGAGCCGGAGCGCCCGGTGCGGGCCGAAGCCCCGCCACGGCTGGTCGCCCTGGTGGACGAGGCCCGGATCCGTCAGGTGCTGGCCAACCTGCTCGGCAACGTCCGCGCGCACACGCCGGTGACGACCCCGGTGGCGGTGCGGCTCGGCGCGCTGACCGGCGGGGTCCTCCTCGAGGTGGCCGACGCCGGGCCCGGCATGTCGGCTGAGGACGCCGCCAAGGCGTTCGACCGATTCCACCGGGCCACCGAGTCGGCCAACGGCGGCGGACACGGCGGCGGAGGCGGCAGCGGGCTTGGCCTGTCGATCGTGCAGGCCATCGCCCGGGCGCATGGCGGCCAGGCCACGCTGGAATCCTGGCCGGGCCGTGGCACCCGGGTCCGCATCTGGCTGCCCGCCCGCGCCGTGCCGGCCTGACGCTGGACAGCCTCACGCCACCAACCCAGTGAGGTGGTGGGCACCACGCTGTTCCTCCAGCAACAGCGTGGGCACCACCACCACGTTCGAGGGTCTTCTAGATCGACTCGACGTCTTCCTTGGCCTCCGGCAGCGCGCTGGCCATGGCGGACGGCTCGGGCAGGTGGTTGAACAGGTAGAACACGGCCAGGGCGGCGTACACCCCCAGCGCCGCCCCGGCCGAGACGAACGCGGCCAGCAGCGCGCCGGCCAGGTAGCCGAGCAGGCCCACGCTCCACCGCGGGATCCTGGCCAGCAGCGGGCTCCGGCCAAGGCCGGGGACCGAGTCTTGCAGCCTCACCCGGGTGATGCGCGAGCCCAGCTGGTCGGCGTGCCGGACCAGGTACGCCCAGATCAGGTTGTAAAAGATCGAGATCGCGATCATGACGGCCCCGTAGAGGACCGCCGCGGCTGCGCCGCCCGACTTGGTCGGGCCGGTCAGGTGCTCGGCCACCAGCGCGGTCGGGAACGGGATCGCGACGATGCCCATGAGCAGCAGCAGGTTGAGCACCAGCAGCGGCCGGTCGATGAGCCGCACGTGCCCGAACATCGTGTGGTGATTGATCCACATGATGCCGATGGTCATGAAGCTGACCACGTACGCGACGTACTGCGGCCACGCGTCGCCCAGCACCCGGTAATCGAGGTGGTCGCGGCCGATCGTCAGCAGGTTGAAGATCAGCACCGTGATGGCAACCGCGAAGACGCCGTCGCTGAACGACTCGGCGCGCCGGGAGTCCACCGTGACGCCGGCTGGTCTCAGCCCGGCTCGGGCTCGGCCCGGGTGGCGCCCGGCCCGGATCCGTCCGCCGGGACCGGCGTCCGCACCGACCGGGCCAGCAGCTGCGCCACGTCGACCACCTCGAGCGAGTCCTTGGCTTCGCCGGAGCTCTTCTTGGCGCTGACCGCGTCACCGAGCATGACCAGGCAGTAGGGGCATCCCGTGGAGATCGTGTCCGGGTTGGTGCCCAGCGCCTCGTCGATCCGCTCGGTGTTGATCCGCTTGCCGATCCGCTCTTCCATCCACATCCGCGCCCCGCCCGCCCCGCAGCAGAACCCGCGCTCCTTGCAGCGGTGCATCTCCTGCGCGCGCACGCCGGGCACCTGCTCCATGATTTCCCGCGGGGCGGTGTAGATCCGGTTGTGCCGGCCCAGGAAGCACGGGTCGTGATAGGTGATCTTCTCCTCGACCGGGGTCACTGGGGTGAGCCTGCCCTCGGCCACCAGCCGGGCCAGCAGCTGGGTGTGATGGATGACCTCATAGTTCCCGCCGAGCTGTGGGTACTCGTTGGCCAGCGTGTTGAAGCAGTGCGGGCAGCTGGCGACGATCTTGCGGGCCCCGGCCTCGTTCAGCGTCTCGATGTTCTGCTGGGCCAGCATCGAGAACACGAACTCGTTGCCGATCCGCCGTGCCGGGTCCCCGGTGCACGTCTCGGCCGGGCCCAGGACCGCGAACGAGACCCCCGCGGTGTGCAGGAGTTCCGCGATCGCCCGCGTGGTCTTGCGGGCCCGGTCCTCCAGCGCTCCGGCGCAGCCCACCCAGAACAGGTACTCGACGTCCTCGCCGATCGTGCCGTCCACGACCGGCACCTCGAAGTCCAGGCCCTCGGCCCAGTCCAGCCGCCGGGACTCGCCCATGCCCCACGGGTCGCCCTTGTTCTCCAGGTTCTTCAGCATCGACGACGCCTCGGTGGGGAACGCGGACTCGATCAGCACCTGGTGCCGGCGCAGGTCGGAGATGTGGTCGATGTGCTCGATGTCGACCGGGCACTCCTCCACGCAGGCCCCGCAGTTGGTGCAGGACCACAGCACGTCGGGATCGATCACGCCGTTGGCGGCCTCATCGCCAACCAGCGGGCGCTCGGCCTCGGCCTTCACCGCGTCCGGCAGCTTCTCCCTGGCCTCGTCCGACCCAGCCAGCAGGTACGGGGCCTTGGCGAACGCGTGATCACGCAGGTCCAGGATCAGCATCTTCGGCGACAGCGGCTTGCCCGTCGCCCAGGCCGGGCACTGGGACTGGCAGCGCCCGCACTCGGTGCAGGTGGCCATGTCCAGCATGCCCTTCCAGGTGAAGTCCTCAATCTTGCCGCGGCCGAAGATGTCGGTGTCCGGGTCGGCCTCCTCGAAGTCGAGCACCTTCCCACCGGACCGGATCGGCTGCAGCGCGCCCAGGCCGTTAGGGCGCCGCGAGAACAGCACGTTCAGCGGGGCAATCGCGATGTGCAGGTGCTTGGAGTACGTGACGAACACACCAAAGCCGAGGATCACCGCGAGCTGGGCCAGGATGAACACCACTTCCAGCACGCTGTTCACGCCCTTGCCCAGCGGGTGCAGCCAGTGCCCGACGATCTGGGAGGCGAACGCGCCGTGGGCGTACGGGAACACCCCGGTGTTGATCTGCGCGCCCCGGTAGATCAGCAGCGTGGCGATCACCAGGAAGATGAGGAACAGCACCAGCCACGCCGCGCTGGTGTGCGAGCCGGAAAACCGCGACTGGCGGCCTTCCCGCTTCGGGCTGTTGCGCAGCCGGATCACCGCGAACGTGGCCAGGCCGACCAGCACCCCCACCGCGAACAGGTCCTCCAGGAAGCCAACCCAGGCCCAGTGCCCGATCCCGGGGATCGCGAACGTACGGCTGAACAGGTCACCGTAGGCCTCGATGATGGTCAGCAGCAGGATGATGAAGCCCCAGAACGTCAGGAAGTGGGCCACTCCCGGAACCGACCACTTCAGCAGCTTGCGCTGCCCGAAGACCTCGCTGGCCTGGGTCTCGGCGTCCCGTGCGGGATGCTCCCGTACCGCCTCGATCCGTTCCGGCGCCGGCTGGCCGCTGCGGCCGAGGCGATACAGCCACCACAGCCGCCGGGCAGCGACCACGGCCGCAGCCGCAGTCAGGACGAGTCCGATGATGATGCGCAGGACCAACGCGACCTCCCGCTACCTGTTGGGTGCCCAGCGTACGCCGGACTCGTCCGCAGACCAGGCCCAGACTTCCGCACGGCCGGTGCCACAGCCGGCAAGCTGATCCTACCGGTCGGTAACTTCCGGGTTACCGCCGCCAGGCCAGGACGCTGCCGGACTGGATGGCCGGCCGGCCGAACAGCCCCACCAGATAATGCCCGAGCGGCGAGCCCAGGCGGGTGACCGCGACCACCGCGGCCGGGCGCCAGTTGTCCAGGTCGGAATGCACCTGGGACCGGGCCGGAGCGGGGGCAGCCGGCCCGCCTGACCAGACCCGGTCGAGGTACTGGGCGGTGATCGCGACGCCGTTGCCCTCCACGTAAGCCAGCCCGTTCCAGGCGGGCCCGACGAAATAGCCGCCGATCAGCTCGCTGGGCTCGCCAGTGTCAGCCTGCCAGCGCAGCGCGGGGGTCAGGGTCGCGGTCGGGACCGGCACAACCAGGACCCGGGCGTGGGCCGGAAGGTGCAGCGCGGCGAAGGCCGCGGACCAGCCAGCCGGGACCGGCGCGGTCTGCGCCGCCGGGAGCGGCCGCGGAATCAGCGGAAGGCACGCGACGACCGCTGCCGCCGTAGCGAGCGGAGCCAGCCAGCGGGCCGGGGCCCAGCGGGCCGGGGTCCGGCGGGCCGGGGCCGGTTCGGCCCGGGCCGGGCGGGCCGAGGCCGGTTCGGCCGGGGCGGGGCGGGCCGGGTCCGGGCGCCGACGGGCCGACCACGCGCGCGCCCGGTCTATGGCCAACGCCAGCAGGGTGGCTGCGACGCCGTCGGCGACGATCGACAGCCGGTCGGGCAGCGCGGTCCCGATCACCGGGAGATTTTCGAGCCAGTGCCAGGGCAGGGTGATGCCCGGCTGGACGGTCCCGCCGACCAGCGGATGACCGCCGAGCGACAGGAGCTCGAGCACGGCCAGCGTCACCGCGGCAGCGCGGGCGGCCGGCTGCCTCCAGCAGGCCAGCGCGGCCACGACCAGGAATCCGATCAGCGGCCAGCCCAGGTAGGCGAGGTACTCCGGCGCACCGCCCTGGTAGCTGGCCGCGGCCGCGGCACTGGCCGCGGTGTGGAACAGCAGGTACCCGGACGGGGTCACGAACCCGGTCAGGTCGTTCTTGTAGAAGTCGGTCAAGAACGAGCTGCCCCGCTGCGTCAGCGGGCCGAAGAACTGTACCCACAGCGCGTAACCGGCCAGCAGCAGCACGACCGCGGCCGCGACCCCGGCGCCGGCGGCCACGACGGCGCACCGGCCGGGTACGGCCCGCGGCCGCCCCAGGGCGAGCACCACCACCAGCAGCACCACCGCGATCGCGGTGAGCAGCAGCAGTTCCTCGCCGGTGAAAAACTGCGCCGTGACGAGCAGGCCAAGCCAGATGCCGTCGCGCACCGGGGCGCGGGAGCGCAGGCACAGGCGCAGCGCGGCGTCGGCGATCAGCGGGGGGAGCACGGCGAACTGGAGGTTGTAGTGGCCGATGCCGGCCTGCAGCAGCGCCGGGGAGAACCCGTAGACCGCACCGGCCAGGGCCGCGGAGCCGGTGGAGACGTCCCAGCGCCGCAGCACCAGGAACAGGGCCGCCGCCGATCCCGCGAAGCCGGCGGTCATGAACAACGTGAGCGAGGTCTGCGGCCCGAACAGCAGCGTCACCGGCGTGAGCAGCACCCCGGGCAGGAGCAGCGAGGTGTTCCACATGGCGTTGATGCCCTGGGGCGCGTTCATGGCCGCCGTGACCAGCGCGGGCAGCCGGCCGTGGGCCACCGCCGAGGCGTCGTAGCGCAGGAACCAGGCGAAGAAGTCGGCGTCGTTCGGGTTCCCGGCCACCATGTGCGAGGCCGGGTCGGCCCACAGCCGCCACGTGACGGCCACGGCGGCCAGCAGGTAGCCGCCCAGGATCAGGGCGACGGCCCAGCGCTCACGGCGCAGCGGCCGGCCGGCCGCGGCCGCCACCGGCGGCGCGGTCGTGGGCATGACTCCGGCCAACGAGAACTCCTAGCGGGCCGGCGCGCCGGACCTGATGAACACGTAGACGCCATTGTTGACGTAGATCTGGCGGTAGCGCACCCCGTGGTTCAGGCTTTCGACGAAGGCCAGCACGTTGCTGGGCGGCGGCTGCCAGTCCGTGCTCTGCGTGTCAAACACGATGTACTGGGTGGCGGGATTGGTGGCGAAGTTACCGAGCCAGAACGTGTCGGTCCTGGTTGCCAGCGGGGCCAGCAGATCGAGGTCGGTCGCGACCGTCGCGCCGTTTGGCACCTTCGACATGGCCGTGCGGGCCGCCGCCACGTGCGGACCGATGACGTAGGTCTGCGGAGTCCACAGCTGGCTGAGCGGGAACTGGAAGGCCAGTGCGGCGGCGATGCCCAGCATCCCGGCCGCTCCGTGCCGGGCCAGCACGGCCGCGGGCCGGTTCGGTGCCCTGGCCCCGCCGGCCTCACCCGCCCGGCCCCCACTGGCCGCGCGGATGCGGGCCATCCCGTCGATCGCGGCGATGAACACGATCGGCATCACGGTCGCGTTGTAATGCCAGGCCGTGCCCCAGTAAGAGCTGTTCGTCCCGACGAAACGCAGCGCCAGGCTGGGCAGCGCGGCGAGCACGAGCGGGGAGCGGAGCGCCAGGAACGCCGTGGGAAGCAAGATCAGCACCAGGGTGGGCAGCTTCGTCGACGAACCGGCGCCGAGCTGGGTGAACAGCCCGGTCACCGAGAAGTGGCCGCCGACCGGGCTGACCGCACCCCCGTCGGCCCAGTACAGGTAGCGGTGGGTCGGGCTGAAGTGAGGGATGATCACGATAATTTCAAGGAACGACCACGCCAGGCCCCAGGTGGCCACCAGCAGCCCGGCCCGTGGCCGCTTGTAGGCCAGAGCCATGATCAGGCCGATGGCGGCCAGCGTGAAGCCCTGGTCCTCCTTGACGAAGACCAGCGGCAGCGCCCACCACACCGCGGCCCGGGTCCGGCCCCGGACGAGCGCGGACAGCGAACAGGCCAGCAGCGGGACCGCAAAGGCGATCTCGTGGAAGTCGTAGTTGACCATCTGCTGCAGGCCCCAGGAAAACCCGTACGCGGCGCCGATCGCGCGCCCGGCACCGGTCCCGAGCTTGTCCGCGGCCGCCCGGCTGACCGGCACCACCGACACCGCGGCCAGCAGGGCCTGCGCCACCAGCAGCGTGATCGGCGAGGGGAAGATCCGGAAGAACGGGGCGATCAGCGCGACGATCGGGTGGAAATGGTCCCCGAGCAGGTTGAAGCCCGCTCCCCTGATGTCGACGATCGGCGCGTGCAGATGGGCGTACTGCTTGACGTACTCGGTGAAGATGCCCAGGTCCCACGATGTCGGATCCAGGCGCAGGTACCGGAACACCGAAATCGGGAGATACGCCGCGAAGACCGCCAGGGCGATCAGCCACGGCACCCGGTCGGGCCGGCCGGATTTTTCCTGGCTCTCCGGCTGTTCTTCTGGCTGTGATGGGGCGGCGGGTTCTGCCGGTTCCGGCGAGTGCGCCGTGGGCGGCCGGGACTGCGCCGTGGCGTCCCGTTCAGGAGAAATCTGGGGCTCGGCGGCTTCCTGCGGATCCCCGGCCGTATGCACGTGGCCGGCCTGGTCTGGGCCGGCCGGCGAGACGCCGGCACCCAGCAGCTTCCCGTTGCGGCGCGTGCCCACGGATCCCTGTGCGTCCCTTCGCCTGTCGGGGCGCCGCGGCCGATCTCGCTGCCGCCGAGCGCCGGTTCTCGTGTAGTGCGACCGTACCGGACCGGCCCGCGCCTGCCTGAACGGCGCCTCAGCCGACTCCATCGTAGGCAGAATCGCCGCGTGAACTGGCTTTCCGGTCCGGCGGCCCGGCGGCCAAAATCCGGTCCCGGATTCGGGAATGCTGCCGGGCTCCGTAAAGTTGAGCCAGACAGACTCAAGTCATTTGCCAGGCGCACCGCAGCGTGGCAAGCTTGCGTCGACAAGACTCAACTTACGATCACACAAGGACTGAACACATGGCACGAGCGGTAGGCATCGACCTGGGGACGACCAACTCCGTCGTCGCTGTTCTCGAGGGCGG
>Ga0335074_10006427_pt1 | contig 16299 bp, 15 predicted proteins | sample Lox_Sample_23_FD_206715 | JGI IMG/M metagenome (GOLD analysis project Ga0335074, IMG submission 206715) | Soil microbial communities from Loxahatchee National Wildlife Refuge, Florida, United States - Lox_Sample_2.3 | ecosystem: Environmental > Terrestrial > Soil > Wetlands | place: USA...
AAGTAGCCGGGACCGGGAGGTTGTACTTCTTCAGGACCCCGGGCTGGTACATGAGGCCCATGGGGCCAATGTCCTCGGGGACGGCATAGACCGCCGACCCTTCGGAGACCTGCGCCCAGGTCCAAGCAGGGTAGTCCATCTTGTAAGAATCGACGTACTGGGCGATGTTCACGAGGTCGTGTGCGCCGATGTAAGTCGGCAGGTGGTCATACTCCACCTGCGTCACGCATGGCCCCGCGCCCCCGGCGAGGGCGGTAGTCAGTTTGGAGTAGAACGTCCCACCAGAGCCGTAGTCCGGCGGGGCGGGGATGCTGATGTCCGGGTAAGCCTTCTCGAAGTTTGCGATCACCTTTTGCGGGTTTGTCGTCCAAGTCCACCAGGTGAACGTGGTCTTGGAGGCAGCCCCGGCGGTGCTAGTGATACCTGCGAGCGCACCGACCAACGTCGCGGCGGCAGCGCCCACAGTTAGGAGCCTGTTCAACTTCATCCCTTCCCCTCCTTTAGCCGGCGCTGTGCCGGTCATCCGTTGACGTCAGAGACGTCGCCAAGTGCGGGAGGCACGCTGGCCCGCGGCCGGCACGCCCACATTTGGGAGCGTTCCCAAACCCACGTCGCGGGAGCGTAGCATATGCTTTGAGACCGTTGTGAGCGCTCCCAGCCTGGTTCCCAGTAGGGGCCGTCACGCCTCTCCTATGATTCGGCCATGACCACAGCGGGTGAGCACGAGACGGCCCGCCCGGCGCTCCAGGCCCACCGCGGACGCCCAGCCCAGCGCCCGACGATTGAGGACGTCGCTCGCCTCGCAGGCGTTTCGCGGGGTACGGTTTCCCGGGTATTAAACGGTGGCCAGCATGTGCGGCCCCAGGTCGTTACCCTCGTCAACGCAGCGATGCGCGAGCTCGGCTACTCGGTGAACCAGGCCGCGAGGAACCTCGCCGGAGGGCGGACGGGCACGGTCGCCTTCGTGATCTCCGAGCACCAGGACCACCTTTTTCAGGACCCCAACTACATCCTCTTTGCAAGGACCTTCGGTCGTGAGCTGCGTTCTGCGGGGCGTCATTTGCTCGTGACCACGGCTCAGGACCGGGAAGAGGAGCTGTCGATCGGCGAGTACCTGACGGCGGGCCATGTTGACGGGGTCCTGCTGGGGCTCCCTCACCTCGACGAACCCTTGCTCGCCCGGCTCGCCAAGAGCCAGGTGCCCGTAGTCGTCGTGGGGCGGCCGATGGAGTACGAGGAGGAGCTGTCGTGGCTCGCAGTGGACGACGAGTCCGCAGCTTGTCAAGTCGTGAACTACCTGACAGGGCGTGGCCACTCGGTCATAGCTACGGTCACGGGGCCGCTCAACACGAGCGGCGGCCGCGCCCGGCACCTTGGCTACCGGCGGGCTCTCGGCGACAGCTACGACGAGAGCCTCGTAGCCGAAGCCGATTGGTCCCTCCAAAGCGGCCGCGCAGGCGCCGAGCGGCTCCTCGCTCGCCACCCCGACATCGATGCACTGTTCGCGGCCTCCGACCTGATGGCCCTCGGGGCGATGGCGGCTCTCCGCCAGGCGGGGCGGCGGGTCCCTGAAGACGTCGCGGTCGCTGGGTTCGACGACTCCGAGATCGCGGTCACGGCGGAGCCGCCCTTGACCACTGTCCACCACCCGCTCGAGGAAATAGCTCTCGGGGCGTTGCGCATCCTCGATGACCTCATCGAGGGAAGAGCTTCCGAGCCCCGTCACGTTCTTTTCCCGACCACGTTCGTCCAGAGGGAGTCAGCGTGAAAGTCCTTTTCATCGGCGGCACGGGCATTATCAGCTCAGCGTGCACGCCTGCCGTGATCGAAGCCGGTCACGGTCTGTGGCACCTCAACCGTGGCCGGTCTCCTCTCCCAGCTCCGCCCCAGGTCCACCATCTGCAGGCCGATATCCGTGACAAAGCAGAGGTCCGCCGTGCCATTGCTGACCTCACCTGGGACGTCGTTGTCCAGTGGCTTGCTTTCACTCCAGAGCACATAAGCCAGGACCTCGAGGTTTTCGCCGGCAGGGCTGGCCAGTACGTGTTCATCAGCTCGGCGAGCGCGTACCAAAAACCCCCTCAAAACTGGTTGATCACCGAAAAAACACCGCTCGAGAACCCATTCTGGCAGTACTCGCGCGACAAGATCGCTTGCGAACGGCTGCTTGGGGCCCAAAGCGAAATGCCTTGGACTGTTGTGCGTCCTTCGCATACCTACGGCCCTTCGCAGGTGCCGGTTGCCTTTGGCAGCTGGTCCAAGCCTTACACGATCATTGACCGGATGCGCCGCGGCTCACCGGTGCTCGTCCCCGGGGATGGGACCTCGATCTGGACCGTGACGCACAACTCTGACTTCGCACGGGGCTTTTTGGGGGTGCTCGGCCACCCCGGCGCTCTTGGCGAGGCCTTCCACATCACCTCGGACGAGGCCCTCAGCTGGAACCAGATCTACGAGCTATTAGCGCAGGCGGCGGGCACAAGGCCCAACCTGCTGCACGTGCCCACTGACGCCCTGAGGTGGCGGGACGAAGCAGAGTGGACGAGCCTATGGGGAGATAAATCGCATTGCGCCGTCTTCGACAACTCGAAGATCCGCAAGCTCGTCCCCGGGTTCCAAGCGCGGGTGCCTTTCGCTCAAGGGATCGGGGAAACTGTCAAGTGGTTCGACGCGGATCCGAGCCGGCAGCAAGTTGACGTCGAGGCAAACGAGATCTGGGACCGCTTCGCCGACATCTACACCCGCGCGCTCGAAGAAGCCGGAGGCGGAGCCGGCCGAAATTGACCCGCCGGAGGTGCCAGGCGCCTGCCTGGACCTCTGCCCCTGTCACGGGACGCGGAAAGGTCCTAGCGTGACCTCTGACCACCGCGAGCAATGGAGTCGACGGTGATAGCGACAAGCAGGACCAAGGCGACGACCATGTACTCGTACTCGGCCCCGAGCTCCATGAGGTCGATGCCGTTGTAGACCGCGGCGATAACCAGGCCACCGAGGACACCGTGGAGGGCTTTGCCCCGGCCACCGTAGAGGCTGGTGCCTCCGATAACGGCGGCAGCGACCGCGTAGAGCATGTAGCTCGGGTCGATGTCCACCGAGATCGACCCCAACCACGACAGGTACATCATCCCCGCCAAGCCGGCCATCAAGCCCGTCAACCCGAAGGCCACAGTGCGGATCATCGGGACGTTGATGCCGGCGCGCCGGGCGGCCTCGGCGTTGCCGCCGATGGCGTACACGTAACGGCCAAAGCGGGTCCGCGAAAGCAGGAGGGTGGCGGCGGCAAAAATGGCAAGCAGTATGGGGATCGACCATGGCACGCCCCGGTTGGCTACTGCGGACGAGCCCCGGTTGACGTTGCAGATCGCGACGACGACGACCCCAGCCACGGCTACGGCCACGGCCTTGAGCAGGATGAGGCCCATGGGGGCGGTGACCAGGCCCGAGGCGCGCCGGCGGATGCTGCGGACCACGCTGTAGGTCCCAAAAGCGGCCACGAGGACGGCCATGGTCACCCAGCTCGCCAGGGGCGTGAGGTTGCCGGCGACAAGGTCTGTGAACACGCGGTTCGAGATGCTGATCACGCCCCCGACGGCGACCGTGAAGCGGTCGAACATCCAGAGCATCACGCCCTCGAGGCCCAGGAACGCAGCAAGGGTGACGATGAACGCCGGCAGCCGCAGCCGTGTGATGAGGGTGCCCAGCACCAAGCCGATCACTGTCGTCGTAGCGACACCGATCAGGATGCAAATCCACCAGGGCAAGTTGTACGGGGGAGCGACCAGGGCCGCCATCAGGCCGGCGCCGATGCCCGCGTTGTAGACGACGGACAGGTCGATCTCGCCCAAGAGGAGGACGAAGACCTCGGCCATGGCAAAGAGCGCGAAGACGACCAGCTGGTTGAAGAGGTTGACGAGGTTACCGGCAGAGAGGTACTTCGGTTCCTTGATCTGGAAGACAACCACGATCAGGACCAGCGCCACGACGACGGGCAGCACACCACTGTCGCCGGAGCGCACCCTGCGCCACCAGGCCCTTACGTACTGGCCAAGAGTGTCGGCGACGATCTCTGGCGCGGCGGCTATGGCTACCTCCGCGGCGGCAGGCTCCTCGAGCTCATGCGCGTCGGGGGCGGCGACGGCGGTAGGCGCCGGAGCGGGGCCGGTCACGAAGGAGCCGCCGTTGGGAGAGCCCTCAGGGCCCTGAAGGGGAGGACCGCCAGCAGGTTGCTGACTTATCGTCATGGCTGGGACCCCCTGGGCGTGCCAACCGCCGGTATGTCGGCGAAGAGCTTCCCTCCGAGCGTACCTGTCGTCATCAGCTCGACCACGCTCTGGCGGTCAAGGCGCGTCGCTTCCGCCTGGGCGACCATGAGCCCGAGGCGCAGGACGGCGATGTTGTCGGCCACCTCGAACACGTCATTGAGGTTGTGCGACACGATCATTACGCCGTAGCCCTGCTGCGCCAGGCGCCGGACGAGCTGGAGCACCATCGAAGTCTGCGCCACCCCGAGAGCGGCAGTGGGCTCGTCGAGGATCATCAGCTGCGAGTTCCAAAGCACGGCACGGGCGACCGCAACGGACTGACGCTGACCTCCAGAAAGGGAAGAAACGGGCTGGCGGATCGAGCGGACAGTGGTCACGTGCAGGTCAGCCAGGGTCCTGCGTGCCGCCCTTTCCATGGGCGCCTCGTCCAGGGCGCCATACTTGGTCGGCTCGCGCCCGAGGAACATGTTCTGGACGATGTCCAGGTTGTCGCACAGAGCGAGGTCCTGGTAGACGGTGGCGATGCCGAGGGCCGCGGAGTCCTTGGGCGTGTGGATTTGGACGGGCCGCCCGCGCCACAAGATCTGGCCCCCGTCCGGAGGGTGGATGCCGGAAATGATCTTGATCGTCACGCTTTTGCCTGCGCCGTTATCCCCGCAGAGAGCAGTCACCTCGCCAGCGCGCACGACCAGGTCCACGCCGCTCAAAGCTCGGACGGGCCCGAAGTTCTTCTGGACTCCCCGCAGCTCTAAAAGAGGCTCCCCCGGCGGCAAAAGTCCCGGCTCCCCCTGGAGCCCCTGGATCGAAACAGCCATGTTCTCCTACGCCTCCTCTGGCGCATCGCCCTTCCCGCAAGGAGGCGAACCGCCCATGAGCGGCGATCCCCTCAGCAGGACTGGCCCTCTCCTCTTCCTCGCTTCAACGGCACAAGCGCCCGGGCCGGTGGCCCGGCCCAGGCGCATTGCGCACGATCAGCATGCTGAGAGGTTACGGGTTAATACCCGCCGCCTTGCAGGCCGCTGCAGTCGAGTACGGAGCGGCGCAAAGGGTTGACGGAGGCACGAACTGGTCGGCGATGACAGTCGAGTTCATGTTCTTGGTCGTCACCCATTCGGGCGTCAGGAGCACCGAGGCGACCTCTTTGTGCTCGGTGAGGTCCTCTGTCTTGCCGTTGATCAACGCCGCTGGCGGGGTCATACCGGCACGGAGGTAGACAGCGAGAGCTACTGCCGCTTGCGCCTCGAGGAAGATCGGCTTGTACACGGTGCCGCACTGGTACCCGTTGAGGATATTTCCCAGGCCAGTAAGGGTTGCGTCCTGGCCCGTTATAGGCAGGGTGTCAGGCTTGAGGCCCTTGGCCGTGATCAGCCAGTGGATGATCGGCGCCCCGTTCTCGTCGTTGGGCATGAGCACAGCGTTGATGTTGGGGTTGGAGGTGTAAATGCCCTCGAACTCCGTGAGGGCGGTGCTCGGGGTCCACGTACCTGCGGGGACCTCGTTTGGCTGGAGCTTGCCGACCAGGGTGTACGTGCCCTTGCTGAAGTATGGCTGGAGGACAGCGTCGTACCCGTCAGCGAACAAGGTGGCGTTGTTGTCTGTGGGTGCACCGTGCATCACGAGCACGACCGGCTTGGCCACATTCCAGGAGGCGATGCAGCTGACCAAGCCCTTCCCGAGAAGCGTCCCGACGTACACGTTGTTGAAGCTGTCGTAGTACTTGCGCTGGCCGCCGAGGGTGAGGCGGTCATAGTCGATCGTCTGGACACCGTGGGCAGCGTTATAGGACTCGATCTTGGCGCCGACGCCCGAGTCCAATGGGTCCATGATCACTACTTTGTCGCCCGCGGTAACTGCGGCCTGGTCCATCGCAAACTCGGTGGCATCGCTGCCGTCGGCATTTTCGACATAGATGTCAGTAGGCGGGAGACCAGCCTTCTGCATCGCCTCGTTCAGGAAGGGGGCGTCGAACTCAACATACCGAGTGGAGGACACGGTATCGGGCAGGATGGCCGTGATGCCTCCCGTGCCCTTGGCCACGATGGGCTTGAGGAGCGCCATCGTGGTGAAGTTGCGGTTGAAGCCGGTAGCCGAGATGCCCATTGCCTGGCCCTGAGCGGGGGACACCTGGACGCCGAAGGCTGCGAGCATGCCAGCCAAGGCGACCGTGGCAGTGCCAACCGTCCGTACCTTATGTGAAAGTTTCATACTCTCCCCTTTTTTTCCTCAGAAGATGTGGAGCAGGTTTTCCGATTGTCCGCGCTCGGCGGGCCCGGCCGCCCGTTCGGAACTTCTCAAAGGACCGAGGGGGGCCGCTGCACGCCGATTATTTGACGTGCGCCCGGACGTAGCCGGCCGGAGTGGTTGTCGGGTGCAGCTCCGGCGAGGGTGACCGTACGCCTGCCAACGTGAACGCGGACGTGAACGGAGCGAGGCGAACATTAATAATTTGTGAAGACTCGCGAAAGAGCCGGCTAAAGGGGATGCCCGGAGCGAGCAGGACCTGCCTTATGGTCCTCAATCCGGGGCGAAGCGGTAGCCCGCCCGCGGATGGGTGAGGATTACCGCCGGGCCGCCGTCGCTTTCCAACTTCGCCCGCAGCCGGCGCACGTAGACACGGACGTACTCTGTCTCGGTGGCGTAGCCGGGCCCCCAGACCCGACGGAGCAACTGGGCGTGAGTCAAGAGCTTGCCCCGGTTCACGGCGAGCTCCCGTAGGAGTGCGAACTCCGTCGGGGTAAGGTGGACGACCTCGCCCGCCTTGGTCACAAGGCGCATCTCCAGGTCGACCACCAGGTCGCCGACCTCGATTCGCAGCGGGGAGACCTCGATAGGCTCCGCCGGACGCGTTCGCCTGAGAGTGGCGGTGATCCTGGCCAATAGCTCCTCGATCCCAAAGGGCTTGGTCAGGTAATCGTCGGCGCCGAAGTTGAGGGCTGTCACTTTGTCGTGCTGACCGCCCCGGGCCGAGACGACGATTATGCCGACGCCCGAACGTTCCCGCATCTCGCGGCAGAGCTCGAACCCGTCGGCATCGGGGAGCATGAGGTCGAGCAGGACAATGTCCGGGGACTCGGTCTCCAGCAGTTCGATGGCCCGAGAGCCGCCCGTCGAGACGCAGGTGTCGAAGCCCCGAACTGTGAGGTTGCTCCGGATCAGGTCGACGATGTTTGGGTCGTCCTCGACCAACAACGCCTTGGTCTTGCGGTCGATGACGGTCATGCCACGCTTTCCCCGGGCCCCTCGACCGGGAGCAGGATGAGGAACGAGGTCCCTTCGACGACCTCTTCCAGGCCGATGCTGCCGCCGTGCGCCTCAACGATGCCCCTCGCGATGGACAAGCCCAGTCCCGCGCCGTGAGCACTAGTAGCCCCGCGCGCCTGCGAGTCGAACAACTGGGCCCTCATTTCGGGCGGTATCCCTCTACCAGTGTCCGCCACCCGGACCGCTACGGTGTCGGCGCTGGCGAGCCACACCTCCACTTTGACCGTCACGTCGGGGTCATTGTGGCGCAACGCGTTGTCCAGGAGGTTGACGAACACCTGCTCCATCCGGTCGTGGTCAGCCCAGACGGGCCCGAGGTTGGCAGGGGGTGCGACAGATATCGCTGGTGCACGTTCCGGGGGCAGGCAGGAGACAGCGCTCGCAATGACCAGGACCAGGTCGCACCAGTCCTGCTGGAGGCGGAGCAAGCCCGATTCGATGGCGGAGAAATCGAGCAAGTCGCCGACGAGACGACCGAGCCTGGCCGACTCGCTGGCGATGCGGTTCAGGAACCTCATCTTGGAGTCTTCGTCCCATGTCACGTCAGAAGCGAGGAGGCTGCTCGCGTAGCCGCGGATAGCCGTGAGCGGCGTCCGCAACTCGTGGCTCAGGCGAGACAAGAAATCGCGCTGGAGCTGGTGCGACCGGCGGAGCGCGGCCGCTTGTTGGTGAGCCTGTTCGGCCTCGGCCCGCTCCAAGGCCAGGCGCACGGAGCGGGCAGCGTCCTCCAGGAGGGGTAAAGCGTCGTCAGGTACCGGCCGTGCGGCCCACCTTGCTATTAGGGCCGCCAAGCCTCCCGGCGCCTCGAACGTAGCTCCAAGCACTTGACCTTCGGCCGTCGGCTCTGCTCGGCACGGTCCCGCCGGCTCGCCTACCCGCCGGAACGCCACTGCCACGTCCGCTTCGTCGCGGCGAGGGGGCTCACCGTGCGCCTGGTTGTCGGCGTCGACAAAGGCGGCACAGCGTACCGGGCCGCCCGGGGCCCGCAGCCAGAGCTCGACCTCGGTCGCCCGCATACCTCGCTGAAGCGATTGGAGCGCCTGTAGGAGGCCGCTTGAAACGCGTTCGGGCCCAGCCAGGACCTCCAGCACATCTCTGATCGTCTCGAGCACGCGGTTCCGGGCAGTGACCTCGCCGAAAAGCCGGTCCCTCTCGATGGCACCGGCGGCGTACCCTGCATAGAGCGCGACGAGGTCCATCTGGTCCCGGTAGGGCCGCCCGACGAAGGGCTGGCAGCCGGTCAGCACGCCGATCAGCCCGGCAGGGCCGATGAGCGGTACGGACCAAGAGCTGCGGATACCGGCACGCCGTGCCAACGCGGAGAACTTGGCCCATGCCGGGCTCTTGTGGACATCCTCGTGTATCGTCACCCGGCTGCTCAGGGCTACCGCACCCATCGGCCCGCCGCCTCCACCGAGGGGCAAGGTGGCCCACGACTCCATCAGTTCGACAGGGAACCCAGACGCCGCCACCAAACGGAGCGAATCGTCTTCCAGTAAATGGATGCAGAGCTGCTCCGTGCTGAGCGCGGCACCCAAGGCGGAAATGATGAGCGGGAGGCTCGAGTTCGGCTTCGCCGACGCCAGCTGGTCCACGAGGTACTGAAGACGCACCAACTGCTGCCTGGCGGTGGCGCTCGGAGGGTGGCCTGACATTATCCCGACGACCTCTTCGGGATTGGTCTCCAAAGGCTCCAGGTCTGCGGCGACCCGGCCCCGGTGCAGCACCAGTATGCGGTCGGCGAGGTGGAACACCTGCTCGACGTCGTGGGACACCAACAGGACGGTTGTCCCGGTGTCCTTCAGGCGGCTGATCAGCTCCTCAACCTGGCGCGTCTCTTGGACGCCTAAGGAGGCCGTCGGCTCGTCCAGGACGAGCAGGCGGGGCTCGCTCCTCATGGCCCGGGCGACAGCGATGAGCTGGCGCTGACCGTTGGACAGTGTCCCGACTGTGCGGGCGCTCCTCACATTGATGCCGTAGGAGGCGAGGATGGCGCTCGTGGCGAGGTTAGCCTTGGTCTCGGAGACGAACCACCTACCTCTTTCCTGGCCGAGGAAGATGTTGGCCGCCACGTCGAGGTTGTTGCACAAGGCCGCGTCCTGCCATACGACCGCGAGCCCGTTGGCGGCGGCGCTGGCGTTGGAACGGACGCGGTTGCCGTCTAACGCCACATAACCGGCATTGGGCACGAGGTCCCCCGCGATGCAGCGCACCAAGGTCGACTTCCCGGCGCCGTTCTCGCCCATCACCGCTACGAGCTCGCCCCGCCAGATATCGAAATCCACCCCCGCAAGGACCTGGAGGTCCCCGTAAGTTACACAGACGTCGTGCACACGGAGCAGCGGCGGCGCGAGCGCCCTCCGGGCCGATCGAGCTCCAATCTCGGCAACGACCATGCTCTCAGTTTGCTCTCTCGGCCCATCCGGTTGCCGGGCAAGCAACGGAGGCCAGGCGTTGGGCCCGCTGGGCCGGACCGCCTACTGGTGGGACCGAAGGCGTCGCAGCGCGGGAGCGAGCTCCTGCTCCAAGTCGGGCGCCGGGGCAGACGAAGTCCGGAACGTCACCGAGCTGTCCTGCATCACCACGTCGACGAAGGAGTACCGGGCACTGTAGCCCCTCAGCTTGTTCACGAGCCGGGCAAGTTGCGCCGGGATGGCGTCGAGAGAAAAGCCGCCGGCGGCGGGGCCGTCTGCCTCCTCGACGGCACCACCGGCAACGATGATGAGCGAGACAATTTGTTCGTACGGCCAGCGGCACGAAAGCGCGTCTTCGGTCCAAAAGGCAAGGCCATTGGTCCCGCAAGTGAGAGTGCCGGCAGCTCCATCGCGCAGGGCCAGGTGCCGCACGGTTACGACCGTGCACGCATCAACCTTGCCGCAGCCTGGGTGTGACGCCACACCTGAGCTCCGCAGCACAAGCCCGTAGGAGGTCGGGAGCTCCCCTGGCTCAAGTCCCTGGCCGGCGGTGTCGAGCAGGAGCCGTTTCTGGACCGCGTACTCGGCCTCCTCACCGTCGCGGGTCGGGAAGCCGCACGCCCGGCAGAGCGCGACGTCTGTCCAAAAACCCTGGAGCGAACATCCAGCGCGGTTGCAGGCGCGAGCCGGGGAAAGCACCAACGCGAAACGTTAATGAGATGTGCAGGGCAAGGTGCCGACTGCGACCAGTTGTGAGCGTGCGCTCGTGCCGGGCGCGGGTTCCAGCACGGTCCTGGGGAGCAGCAGAGACTGCCCGGTGACTGTTAGGGCGGTGCTCGGTGCTTGCCATTGGGCGAGGCCCGCCCCGTGGAGCACGAAGAAGACGACATCGGCCGCGCGGTACAAGCCAGGCCGCGTGTACCCCTCGATCCCGACTGAGAAATAGGCCTTGTCGCCGCTGGTCGTCTTCATTGCGTAGACAGCCCCATAGTCATCGCCTCCGGACGCGTCACATTGGGCGGGACCGTTCGTGTCGACGGTACAGCGACCGCTCAGCCTGAAAAGTGCGCTCCGAGGAGGTGCTGGCTGAGCAGCGCAAGGCGCCGCCAGGGGCGGCACGGTCGTGACCGGTGCGGGCGAAGGAGCCGACTGGCCGTGAGGCCCCGCCAGCGACGTGAGCGCCAAGTGAGAGACGTTGGAGGTCCAGGGCGCGAACCCCAGCAAAACCGCTATCGCCAGAGAAACAGCTAGTCCCGCCCGCGCGAGAGCGCGGCTCATGAGGCACTCGCGATCCCCGCGGCCGCCACGGCGACAGATGCCACGGCCACGGCGAGCAAAACCGTCACGTCTAATGCCAAATGCTGTGGTTGTGCGTAGAAGAGCACTTGACGGAGGCCGTCGATCGCGTAGCGGGTAGGGACCACGTCGCTGGCTGTTTGCAGCCACGAGGGAAGAAAGGCGATCGTGGTGAAGCCACCCCCCAAGAAGAACAGGTACGAACAGAGCGTCGTGCTCGCCATACCGACCAGGGGCGGCCGCCGGAAGATCAGGGCGACTACCAGGCCGAGGCCAACGCCGACGGTGCCGGTGAGCACGACCAGGCTGCAAACCATGGCCGTTCTAGCGAGGTCGAGGTGCTCGATTATCGCGGCGTAGGTCACTGGCAGAGCATCGATGAGGCAGACGACGGTGATGGCTGCGACAACCCGTCCGCAAGCCAACGCAAGGCTCGACGCGGGAGTCGTGCGTAAAAATCGCAGGGCTCCAGAGCGAGTGTCGTCTGCAGTCAGCCACCCGACACCCAGCGCCCCGGCGCTGAGGACGACGAAGAGGACCACAGGTGCCAGCTGATAAGCGATAAATCCCACGTTCGTCTTGCGGAGCGGTACTTCCGCAATGGCCACGCGGTAAGGGTTGGGCACGACGGTGCTCATCCCGCCCTGGAGGCGTTCGCCTCCAAACCCGAGGTCCGGGGCGTCAAATTGCGCGACCGACCTTGCTACCGCGCGTCGGATGTCGTCGCCGAAGTCGATGTCGACGTTGTTGAGCGTGAGATCAACCGTGGCAGTAGCCGCTGCGACGCCGGCGTCAAAGTTGTGCGGGATCACAATGACTGCAGCAACCTGCTGGTCGGCGAGCATCTCCTCTGCGGTCCTCAAGTTCGTCCCTTTGAGGGCGTAGGCTTCCTGGTCGGACCTGATGATGTCGGCCATGATGGTGGCTTGCGGGCCGTGGTCCTCGACGACTAATGCTACGGGTTGCCGCCCGACTGAAAGAGCGAGGGCCCACACGAACAATCCCATTGCGAGGGGCGGGATGAGCGCCGCCGCGAGCATGGCCCGGCCCCGACGCCAGCGAGCCAGATCTAAACGGAAGGCGGCCAGCCAGGTCACCTACCCAACCTCCGGCTAGCTAGCAGGCAGGCGGCAATGAAGGCTGCGACGGCCCAAGCGATCATGATCAAGGCGTCGATGCCAACGGGCTCCGGCGTCACGTGTAACCCGTGGAACGCGTCCTCCATTACCCCGACCACCGAGTAGAGGGGAGACAAATGAGCAAGGGCCCAGATCTTGTTGCCGTCGAAGCGTTCGGGCTCGAGGGCGCCGCTGTCCATGTACAGCGGGATTGCGAGCCCAAATAAGAGAGCAGACGCGGGTACGACTCGCTTGATGGACGCACCCAGAGCGGCACCGGCGCACGCGCACAGCACGCAGCAGCCTGCAAGGGCCATAACAGTGGTAGCCCAGTGGACTGGTACGACTCCGTACGCGAAGACCACAAGTAACATTGGGGGGACTGTGCCAAGGGCCCCGACGGCCGATGCTGCTGCGACCTTGCCCAGGATGAACCCCGAGGCGGAGCCGGCGGTCTGCCAGATGGCGGCCGCGCCAGTCTCCCACTCCCGCGCGACCGCCGACCCGGCCACTACGCCTGCTATTACGAGGATGTCAAGAGCTAGCGCGCTTACTACGAGGTACTGGACATAACCCGTGTCGTGCGGGATTTCATCGTGCTCGACGCTGCGGGCCCGGATGCCATTGAAATGCAGATGGTCTCCGAACAGGACGATGGCCGAAGGAACGGCCCGTTCGATGTCGTCGGTCATATCGGCGTCGACATTGTCCACTTGCACTGTCACCAACGCCGTGCGCCCATGGGATATGGACTCCCCGAACCCCTTCGGGATGCTGATGATGGCAACGATGCGGCCCATGTCGAGCTCCGAACGGGCCTCTTGCGGGGTCATGGACCTGATCGAAAAGGAATCGTGGGCAGCCTCGAGGTCGCCGATGAACGCTCGTGAGAGGACAGACCCGTCCGAGTTGATAACCGCCGTCGGCGCCCGGCTCCCTGTCAGAGCAAAAAGCGAGACTAGGACAAGGAAAGTCGTCCCCTGGAGCACCACCAACACAAGGAACAACCAACTCCGGCGAAGGTGGGCAATTTCGATCCGCCAGCTCGCTCGGCAGCTGGCACTGAAGTCGCGCCTAAGCACGGATCGCGGCGAACATTTCTACGAGATCCGGGCGGCGTGCGCGGATACCCGACACGATGGGGCTTCCCGCCAGTTGGCTCATGGACAGGCGCGCTGTCGCCTCGTCGGCGAAGCGCATCCGGACAGTCGGTTCCTCCGAGACGACCTCCAGCGCCCGCTGTTCGCGGCACAGGAGCACGAGTTGCCCGAAACTGTGCTCGACCGGCTCGGCTTCCAGCCACCAACCGGCTCGACGGAAGAGGTCCCCGGGAGGAGCCACGGCCGAGACATGACCAGAGTCGAGCACGACAACCCGGTCACAAAGGGCCTCCACTTCGTCAAGGTAGTTGGACGAAAGAAGGACGGCGACACCGGAGCGTCTGACTGTCCGGATATGCTGCCAGATGCGGTGACGGTTGTCGCTGTCCACTCCCAAGGTCGGCTCGTCCAGTACCAGCAACTCAGGTTCATGGATGAGAGCGCGCGCAATGGCGACGCGGCGTCGCATGCCTGCCGAGAGCGCACCCACGAGCCAACGGCGCCGCCCCGCGAGGCCGATGAGCTCCAGCACCTCGTCAACCCGTTTCGTCGGGCAACGATGGATGGCGGCGGCAAATTGCAAGTTATCGTCGATAGAAACGTCTTCGTACAGGACCGAACGTTGCGGCAGGAACCCGAGCCGGTGCCGAGCTCTCGGGTCCCCGGCGGGGACGTTTTCGCTGAACAGAGTTATGGACCCCCTCTGGAGGCTACGCAGCCCAGAAACCAGCTCTAGGAGGGTTGTCTTACCGGCGCCGTTGGGGCCGAGCAGGCCCATGACCTCCCCTGCTCCCACCGTGAAGCTCACGCCTGCGAGCGCTTTGTTGATAGTGCGGCGAGCTTTGAAGACGTGCTCCACCTCCTCGCAACTAAGAGCGACCACGTCCTTCGGCACACCCGCGGGCGCAAGGGGGCCGTCAGAAAAAGCCCTGCCCATTTCTCGCCGCACAGGCCATCATCGCGCCCCGGCTGATGGGGCTTAGGGCACCGACCCCCGGCTACGCTGTCGGTACCGTCAACGATTGGGGGGAGCTTGAACCCGAGGTCGCTATTTGCTGAGTTCCTGGGCACGGCGCTTCTTGTGTTCCTGGGCGTTGGGACCGCCACACTTAGCTTCGGCTTCAAGGTGGCAGGGACCAGTACATCGGCGGGCGTTGTCGCCACCGCGCTTGCGTTCGGGCTCACGCTGCTCGTCCTCGTGTACGCCATCGGCCCGATCTCGGGCTGCCACATAAACCCCGCAGTCACCATCGGGTTCCTCGTGGCGAGGCGCATGACGCTTTCTGACGCGGTCGGCTACTGGGTGGCCCAGTTTGTGGGCGGCATCGCTGGCGCGGCTGCCCTTTGGGGCGTGTTCCAAGCCACACCGGGCTACTCGACTTCCACGGTGGGCCTCGGCACAGACGGGTACGGCAAGCATTCTCTCGTCGGCTTAGAGGCAAGCGGTGCCTTCGTTGTGGAGATCGTGCTTACGTTCGTGTTCGTCCTCGTCATATTGTCTGTGACCCGGCGCCCCGCGAACGCCACGGTGGCAGGTCTCGTCATCGGTCTCTGCCTCTCTTTGGTGCACATAATCGGCATCCCGCTCGACGGCACATCTGTTAACCCAGCCCGGAGCCTCGGTCCCGCCTTGTTCGTCGGTGGCGACGCGTTGAGCCAGTTGTGGGTGTTCATCCTGGCTCCGCTGGTGGGCGGGTCCCTCGCCGCCCTCGCCTACCTTGCGCTCTACCCCAAGGGCGAGGAGGAAGCCAACGTCGAGCCGGCACCCGAAGTTCAAGCGTGACAGCGACGGCTCAGGCTCGGCCACAACAACCCTCATCTGGCACGAAAACCTCTTCGCTCTGGGGCGGCCCCGAAATTCCCGCCACCACAACGCGGCGTGGCGGCTCACTGACGAAGCCGCGGCGAGCCAGGAGCTCGGGGCCCACCTCATCAAGGGTGCCGTCGACCCAGGCTTTGGCGAGCTCACTGAGGGCCTCGAGGTTGGGCGCACGAAAATAGTCCACCAGCGCTCCTCCTACGCTGACGGCGGAGTAGACCCGGCCACTGGCGATCCTCCGTCTTATTACGTCGGCTGGGACGTCGACGAGGACCACATGGCCAGACCGGACAAACTCATCAGGGACAGACTCGACGGGACCGGCGCCAGCGATACGTGCCGCGTAGTCCCGAGCAGAGACGAGATTGGCAACGTTGAGGGCAGTGAAGACAGCGGCGGGACCACGTCCAGATCCCCGAGCTGTGCGACTGTGCCAGGCCTGTCGTGGTGGTCGACCCAGCCGACTACGACGCGCTCGCCGGCCGTGGCGCGGCGCCGGGCTTCGGCCAGCATCGTGTAGGTCTTGCCAACCCCGGGTGCCGTCCCGAGGTAGGTAGTGAGCGGCCCAGATGGCGAAGACATCACTTCGCTTCCCACTGGAACCACCGGGTCCCGGCCAGCGTGCACACGAGCACGTAGCCGCAGCCGGCGAGCAGTGAGAGGGTGTCAGTGCCGCTCCAGGACGATAAGTGCAGAACGGCCGCGAAGAGCCTCATCACGATGCCTACGGGGGACCAGCGCGAGATCGATTCCCACACCCCACCCAACGCCCCGCTGGCGCCGAACAGGCCGAGGAACATTAGAACGCCGAAAAGGATCCTCCCTCCGGCATTGACCGTATCGGCCGACTTCGTCAGCCCAACGAGAGCCTGGCCGATAGCGAGGAAGATGGCGCTGGCAAAAAGCGAGACCGCGAGCACAAGCGCGTAACCCGCGGGCGATACGGAGAGGTTGTGCATGCGGCTCCCGACCACCAGCACCACGATCGAGATGATGAAATTGGCGACAACCTGGACCACCAGCCTGCTC
>Ga0335074_10006428_pt1 | contig 16299 bp, 15 predicted proteins | sample Lox_Sample_23_FD_206715 | JGI IMG/M metagenome (GOLD analysis project Ga0335074, IMG submission 206715) | Soil microbial communities from Loxahatchee National Wildlife Refuge, Florida, United States - Lox_Sample_2.3 | ecosystem: Environmental > Terrestrial > Soil > Wetlands | place: USA...
GTCGGGCTCGGGCGGCGCGGCCAGGGCTTCCCGCGTGCGCAGTTCGTCGTAGCGCGCGGTGGCGGTCAGCAGGGTGAACTGGCGTTCCAGATCGTCGGGCGTCATGGCCACCAGCATGCCGTCAAGTCACCCTGACGTCAAGCCACCTTGACGTTACGGCGGGTGTGACAGGAGTGGCGCACGGGAAACTTGGGGTCGGCGAGCACGATATGCGGGCCGGAGGGGGCCCCCGGGGCCAGCCGGGCAGTGGGCAGCTGGGCAGCCGGCCGGACGACGCCGCCAAGGCGCGCCGCATTTCCATGATCTCGGTAGGTTTGACCGTCTATGTGCGTCTAATCGACCGAGATCACTGAACGAGGGACCCGGGCGCTGGCGGGCGGGCCGGGTTCGGGGGCGGATGGTGACGGGCTGGGGCGGGCGGGCCGGGTTCGGGGGCGGATGGTGACGAGACCGGGCGTAATGACTGCTGTTGGTTTCGGGTCTTCGGGCCAGGGAGCGCGTCGAATGGCTCGGGAGAATCGGCAGTGGCGGAGCACTGGCGCGGCGACCCGAAGCAGTACATACTCAAGCAAGCCTTCTGGACGGATCGTGAAGGGATGACAACTAAGCGAATAGGACGAGGCCAAAGTGCTTACGTCGCGGCCGTACGGGAAGCTGCCAGCGCGAGGCCGACTGCTCGGCGCGCCGTACCGGCTGGAGTACTTGCTTAGTGCAAACTATGTCCTATGATGTAACTGTTCCTACGAGCGGAGCATGAACCGCAAGGACCAATCTCATGGAGCAGCCAGGAGCCGAACCGCGCCCGGAACAGCCTGACCGCGCGGATGGCCCGGGAAGGCCGCCCCAGCGGGATGCCCGGGAACGGTCGCGCGATACGGGCGACACGCGTGAGGCACGCGAGCCGCGCCAGCCGGAGACGGCCGCGCAGCCGCGGCAAGCCCCCGCCCCGTCCGCGTCGCGCGGGCCAGGGCACCCGGTCGTGATCGGGTACGACGGGTCGCCGTCGAGCCGCAACGCGCTCGCCTACGCCGCCGGGATGGCCCGGCGCCTGGCCCGGCCGCTGCTCGTGGTCTACGTGGTGCCGTTCGGCGTGTACTGCGAGCCGATGACCGGGCAGGTGATCTGCGCGCTCCGCGATCGCAGCGAGCTGGACTCCTGGCTGCTGAACGAGCTGGACCAGGTCTGCGACCGCGAGGGGCTCGAGGTCAGCGTGATGGCCCGGCGCGGCAACGCGGCCAAGGAACTCGCCGCCGCGGCCGATTCCAGCAGCGCCGACGCGCTGGTCGTGGGCGCGCCCGGGCGGCGGCTGCACCACGTGGCGGGCTCGATCCCGAGCTGGCTGGCGCGCCACGCCAAGTGCCCCGTGATCGTCGTGCCGTAAAGACCCTGCCGTAACCGCCGTAAGCGCGTTTGGCTCCCGGATAACGTCGGCCGGCAGCGGTACCTTTCAGACGTGCCCGCCGTTACCACCGAACTGCCCGACGTCGTCACCCTGCTGGCTGCCGCCGTCGAGGGGATCGGCGGCGCCGAGCGGCCCGGGCAGGTCACCATGGCCGAGGCCGTGGCCAGGGCCATCGACTCGGGCGAGCACCTCGCGGTCCAGGCGGGCACGGGGACGGGGAAGTCGCTGGCCTACCTGATCCCGGCGGCGCGGCACGCGGCCGCGCTGGACGCGACGGTGGTGGTGTCGACGGCCACGATCGCGCTGCAGAGCCAGCTCATCGACCGCGACCTGCCGCGGATCGCCGAGGCGGTTGAGCCCCTGCTCGGCCGGGCGCCAACCTTCGCGATCCTCAAGGGCCGGCGCAACTACGTGTGCAAGCACCGGCTGGCGTCCGGCGCCGCCGACGATCCGCAGGACATGCTGTTCGACCCCGGCCGGGCCAGCGAGATCGGGCGCCAGGTCCAGCGGCTGCGGGAGTGGGCCGAGACCTCCGATACCGGCGACCGGGACGAGCTGGTGCCGGGCGTGGACGAGCGGGCCTGGCGGCAGGTGGCGGTGACCGCGCGGGAGTGCATCGGGGCACAGCGGTGCGGGTTCGGCAACCGGTGCTTTGCCGAGCGGGCGCGCGAGATCGCGGGCAAGGCCGACATCGTCGTCACCAACCACGCGCTGCTCGCGATCGACGCGCTGGAAGAAGGCAACGTGCTGCCCGAGCACGACGTGGTGATCATCGATGAGGCGCATGACCTGGTCGACCGGGTGACCTCGATCGCCACGGCCGAGCTGTCGGCTCCGGCGGTGGAGGGGGCGGCGCGGCGTTGCGGACGGCAGGTCGCCGACGACGTCGCGGCCAGGCTGAAGAACGTCGGCGATGATCTTTCGCAGGTCCTGCTGCAGGCCCCGGCCGGGCGGATCGACGTGCTGCCCGAGTTCCTGGAGGTCGCGCTGACCGAGGTCAGGGACGCGGCCGGGGCGTGCGCCGCCGAGATCCGCGCCGCCGCCCGCAGCGGCGACGACGAGCCCGAGCAGCTGTCCGCGCGGCGCGTGGCGCTGGCCGCGCTGGACGAGCTGCACGACGCCGCGGACCGGATGCTGGGGGCGTTCGGCCCCGAGGTCGCGGCGCGGCCGGACGTGGTGTGGCTGGACGTGCCGCTCGATCCGGACGCGCGTCGCCCGCCGACGCTGCGGGTGGCGCCGCTGGCGGTCGGCGGGCTGCTCGCGGAGCGCCTGTTCGGCCGCAAGACCGTGGCGCTGACCTCGGCCACGCTGGCGCTCGGCGGCTCGTTCGAGCCGCTGGCCCGGCAGTGGGGGCTGCCCGCGGGCGGCGCGCCCGCGATCCCCGGCCCTTCCCGGCCCGCCGAGGCGATGGCGCCGGCGGCGTCCGAGACCGTGGCCGATGACGACGCGGCGCCCGGGGCCGGGGAGCGAGCCGGGGATGACGCCGGGCCTTACGCCGGGCCCTACGCCGAGCCGCACCCGCTGAGCTGGTCGGGGATCGACGTCGGCTCGCCGTTCGACCACCCGCGCAGCGGGATCCTGTACGTGGCCCGGCACCTGCCGCCACCGGGCCGCGACGGGCTGGCGCCCTCCTACCTGGACGAGCTCTGCGAGCTGATCAACGCCGCCGGGGGCCGAACGCTCGGGCTGTTCTCCTCGATGCGGGGCGCTCGGCAGGCCGCTGCGGAACTCCGGGAGCGGATCGAGTTCCCGCTGCTGTGCCAGGGCGACGACCCGACCTCGCAGCTCATCGCCCGGTTCGCCGCCGACGAGGCGACGTGCCTGTTCGGCACGCTGTCGCTATGGCAGGGCGTGGACGTGCCGGGGCGGTCGCTGCAGCTGGTGGTCATCGACCGGATCCCGTTCCCGCGGCCGGACGACCCGCTGGCCTCGGCCCGGCAGCGGGCCGTGGCGGCGCGCGGCGGCAACGGGTTCATGACCGTGGCCGCGGCCCAGGCTGCGCTCCTGCTCGCGCAGGGCACCGGCCGGCTGCTGCGCACGATGACCGACCGGGGCGTGGTCGCGATCCTCGATCCCCGGCTGGTCACCGCGCGCTACGGCGATTTCCTGCGTGCGTCGCTGCCGCCGTTCTGGGCCACGACCAACCCGGAGGTCGTGCGCGGGGCGCTGCGCCGCCTGGCCGAGGCAGCGGACGCACCGGACGCAGCGGACGCACCGGACGCACCGGACGGACCGCAGACACCGGAGGCGGGTGCGTCGGCGGCCCAGTAGCGGGCCGGCCAGGGCGCCTCCGGGGATGAACCTGGCGGCGCGCTCACCCGGCGCTGGACTGGGCCCAGATGTTGATCCCGGCCTCCACCGCGTCCCGGTCGATCGCGCCCAGCTCGTCCGCGCTGAACGCGGAGTGCCCGGCCGCGGCCACGTTCTCCTCAAGCTGCGCCACGCTGCTCGCGCCGATCAGCACCGAGGTGACCCGCTCGTCTCGCAACGCCCACGACAACGCCATCTGGGTCAGCGACTGGCCCCGGGCGCGGGCGATATCGGCCAGCGCGCGCACGTGGCTCAGGGTCTGCTCGCTGAGCTGGCTGGCGTCCAGCGAAGTGCCGTGGCTGGCCCGCGAGCCCTCCGGGATACCGTTCAGGTACTTGCCGGTCAGCACGCCCTGGGCCAGCGGCGAGAACGCGATACAGCCGATACCCTCCTGGCCCAGCACGTCCAGCAGCCCGCCCTCGATCCAGCGGTTCAGCATCGAGTACGAGGGCTGGTGAATCAGGATCGGGGTGCCCATCGCGCGCATGATCCCGGCCGCCTCGGCGGTCCGCTCGGCCGAGTAGGACGAGATGCCCGCGTACAGCGCCTTCCCCGACTTGACCGCGGTGTCCAGCGCGCCCAGGGTCTCCTCGAGCGGCGTCTTCGGGTCGAACCGGTGGCTGTAGAAGATGTCGACGTACTCCAGCCCCATCCGGCCCAGCGACTGGTCCAGGCTGGCCAGCAGGTACTTGCGCGAGCCCCATTCGCCGTAGGGGCCCGGCCACATGTCGTAGCCCGCCTTGGTCGAGATGATCAGCTCGTCCCGGTACGGCCGCAGGTCCTCGCGCAGGATCCGGCCGAAGTTGATCTCGGCCGACCCGTACGGCGGGCCGTAGTTGTTGGCCAGGTCGAAGTGGGTGATACCCAGGTCGAACGCGCGGTGGATGATGTCCCGCTGGGTGTCGATCGGCCGGCCGTCCCCGAAGTTGTGCCAGAGGCCGAGCGACACCTCGGGCAGCTCGATCCCGCTGCGACCGCAGCGGCGGTAGGGCATCTTCGCGTCGTACCGGTCAGGGGCTGCGATATAGGTCATGCCGGAGAGTCTCTCACCGGACGGTGCCCGGGCCTCACGGCGGATTCCCGCCAGCTTTCCCCGGGCGCGCCGCGCAGCATGGATGTCATGACCGCGACCGAGATGACGACCGCCACCTGGCAGGTCCGCGCGATCGACCCCGGCGTGTGCGAGGAGTTGCGCCGCCGCGACGACGCCGGAAACCCGCCCCGGCTGATGACCGACGACGAGGGCGGCTCGCCGCTGCGCTGCTGCCTGCGCCCGATCCGGCCGGGCGAGCGGGTGGCGCTGGTCTCCTACGCCCCGCTGCGCCGCTGGGCCCGCGCGAGCGGCGCCGATCCCGGCCCGTACGACGAGGTGGGACCGGTGTTCATCCACGCCGGGCCGTGCGCCGGGCCTGCCGGGGCTGGGTACCCGGCCGCCGTGCACGGGTCGCGCCGGGTGCTGCGCGCGTACTCGGCGGACGGCCGGATACTCGGCGGCCGCCTGACCGAACCCGATGAGGTCGCCGATCCTGGTTCCGCGGCGGCCGTGCTGGCGGAGGTGTTCGCCGACCCGGACGTCGCGCTCGTGCACGTCCGGGCCGTTGACTTCGGCTGCTTTACGTTCGAGATCCGCAAGCTTTAACGGAGTCTTTTACGCCCCGTCTCGCCGCCAGCCGGGTCCGTCAGAGGACGTCGTGGCCGGGGTGCGGCTCCGCCGGGACCGCGCCCAGCCGGCCCGCCTGGAAATCCTCGAACGCCTGGACCAGCTCGTCGCGGGTGTTCATCACGAACGGGCCGTAAGCGGCGACCGGCTCCCGGATGGGCTGGCCGCCCAGCACCAGGATGTCCAGCCCGTGACCCGGCCCGTCGCGGCGCTCGCCCGCCGCCACGGTGATCACGTCGCCGGGTCCGAACACCGCGAGCTGCCCGGTCCGGACCGGCCGCTTCTGCGGGCCAACGGTGCCGGAACCGGCCAGCACGTAGCCGAGCGCGTTGAAGTCGCGGCGCCAGGGCAGCCGGAGCTGGGCGCCGGGCTCGAGCGAGGCGTGCAGCAGCGCGATCGGGGTGTGGGTGATGCCCGGGCCCGGGTGGCCGGCGACCTCGCCCGCGATGACGCGGAGCAGGGTGCCGCCGTCCGGCGAGCTGAGCAGCGCGACCTGGCCGGCCCGGATGTCCTGGTAGCGGGGGACGGTCATCTTCAGCCGGGAGGGCAGGTTCACCCAGAGCTGGAAGCCGTGGAACAGCCCGCCGCTCATGACCAGCGCCTCGGGGGGCTCCTCGATGTGCAGGATGCCGCCGCCGGCCGTCATCCACTGGGTGTCGCCGTTGGTGATCAGCCCGCCGCCGCCGTTGGAGTCCTGGTGCCGGAACGTTCCGTCGATGATGTAGGTCACGGTCTCGAACCCGCGGTGCGGGTGCCAGGACGTTCCCTTCGGCTCCCCGGGCGCGTAATCGACCTCGCCCATCTGGTCCATGTGGATGAACGGGTCCAGCGTGCCCAGGTCCACGCCGGCGAACGCGCGGCGGACCGGGAAGCCCTCGCCCTCGTATCCCGACGGCGCGGTCGTGACCGAGACGACCGGCCGTTCCTGCGCGATCGCGGGGTCGGGCTCGGAGATCCTCGGCAGTTGCAGTATGTCGTCGACGGTTACCGCTGGCATGTCTCCATCCTCCTCCTGGACGACCCGGGCGGCACGCGCCCGGTGCGTTGTCCGCTGGTCCGGGTCACCCCGGCCGGAGCCTTGCCGTTCCCAACATTAGTTGAACGCGCAACATTCCTGGCCCGGTGCCGACTATTTGGAGCGGACCGGCCATTGGCCGGCCTGACCGGATCGGGGCTGACCCCGGCTACAGCGGCAGGCCGGCCTCGAGTTGGGCCAGGGCCGCGTCGATCCGCTCGAACATGTCCTCGACCGGCTGGCCCTCCCACGGCATGGTGGCCGACATGATCACTCCGGTCAGGGCCCCGGCCACGCTGCGCACCGCCGGGTCATCGGGAGCGTGCCCGGTGCGCCGGGCGATCGCCTGTGCCGTCTGGTCGATCGACCGGGCGAACTCGTCCACGGCCCGGGCCCGCACCTCGGGGATCGTGAACGTGAGCGCGACCGACTCGCGGAACCGGGCCAGTTCCTCGGGGCCGAGGCTGCCGTACATCTGCTGTGCCGCGGCCCGGTACGCGGCGATGACGCTCATGTCGGCGGGCATGGCCTCGAAGGCCTCCATCGCGATCAGGTCGAAGTCGTCCTGCAGGACCACGTCCTCCTTGGTCGGGAAGTAGCGGAAGAACGTGCTCGGCGAGACCTCGGCCGCCTCGGCGATCTGCTCGACGGTCGTGGCCTGGTAGCCCTGGTCCCGGAACAGCCGGAGCGCGTGCTCCCGGATGGCAGCACGCGTCCTGGCCTTCTTGCGCTCGCGGAGGCCGGCGGGTCTGCCCGCGGCCGGCGCCTCACTCATGCTGGTCATTCTGCCCTCGCTGGGTCGGGGACGGCGGCGGGCGCGCCCGGCGGCGCCGGCTCGTCCGGCGTCGGCGTCCCGGCCCGGCGCGGCAGGAAGGCCAGCGCCAGCAGGGCCGCGGCCAGCGCGATGCCCGCGCAGCACCACAGCATGACGTCCAGCCCGTGCACGAACGCAACGTCCACCGTGCGCAGCAGGGACGCCGAGCCCAGGTCGCGGGCCGCGGCCACGCCGCCGGATACGCCGGACCGGACCGCGCCGGCGGCCGCCGCGGGCAGCCCGCCGACGTCGAGCCGAGCCTGATACGCGGAGCTGAGCACGGTGCCGAGGATCGCCGCGCCGAGCGCCGCCCCGACCTGGCGGAACGCGGTGATCGCGGCCGAGCCGGCGCCGCTGCGCTCGGCGGTCAGCGCGCCGAGCGCCGCGTTCATGGCCGACGGCATGGCCAGGCCGAGCCCGGCGCCGGCCACCGCGAACCAGGCGGCGCCGAAGCCGGTGCCGGAGGTGACGCTGGTGAAGGCGCCGACCGCAAGGGCCGCGGCCATCACGCCGAACCCCGCGGTGACCAGCGCCTTGGCCCCCAGCCGCGGCTGCGTGGATCCCTTGGGCGGGCTCTGCAGCCGGGTGCTGGCCACCATGCCGAGCACCATCCCGCCGATCATCGGCAGCAGCCGCAGCCCGGCGCCGAGCGAGTCCAGCCCGCGCACGTCCCTGAAGTACAGCGGCATCGCGAACAAGATCCCGAACAGGGCGAACGAGACCAGCGTGGACAGGATCGTGCCCCAGGTGAAACCGGCCGACTCGAACAGGCTCAGCTGCACGAGCGGCTGGCCGCCGGGACGCCGGGACACCCGGCGCTCCCAGAACACGAACCCGATCAGGACCACCACGCCCGCCGAAATCGTGGCCATCGCGGCCGGGTCGCCCCATCCGTCCTCGCCGGCCTTGATGAATCCGTAGACCAGGGCGACCAGCCCGGCGCTCGAGATGACCACGCCGGTCAGGTCCAGGCGCGGACGCTGCTCGCTGCGCGACTCCGGCATCAGCAGGATGACGGCGGCCAGCGCGATCACGATCACCGGCACGTTGATCAGGAATACCGACCCCCACCAGAACGTGTCGAGCAGCCACCCGCCGAGGATCGGGCCGAGCGGGTAGCCGAGAAACACGGCGGCCATGACCACCGCGATGGCCTTCTGCCGCTCCTGCGGGGCGAACAGCACCGGGATCACGGCCAGCGCCAGCGGCATGATCACCGCCGCGCCGAGGCCGAGCACGGCCCGCGCGGCCACGAGTTCGCCCGATGTGTGCGAGTAGGCGCAGGCCAGCGAGGCCAGGCCGAACAGGGCCAGCGCCGGGACCATGACCCGCTTGCGGCCGAGCCGGTCGCCGAGCAGGCCGGCCGGCAGCAGCGCGGCCGCCAGCACCAGGCTGTAGGCGTCGATGAACCACTGCAGGTCGCTGGTTGAGGCGTGCAGCTCGGTCCCGAGCGTCGGCAGGGCCAGGTTGAGCACGGTCAGGTCCAGGCCCACGACCAGCACGCTGAGCGCGAGGGCGATCAGCGCCCACCAGCGGCGCTCCAGGTTCTTCATGACACGCACTCCTTCTTAACAGCAGCACTCGTTAGGAAGTTCATCCGAAACAGAAGTTACATTAATTTGAGAGTTGATGTCAATATCTCGTACGAGGGGCTTCGGCGGGCGGGGCGGGCGGGGCGGGCGGCGGGGGGCGTGCGGCGCGGGCGGCGGGGGGCGTGCGGGGCGGCGGCGGGCGGCGTGATGGCCGTCAGGGTTCCATATGAAATCTGCGGGTAGGCGTTTGGGAACTATGAGCTAGTAGGCCAGGCCGGCTGTCAAGGAGTTAACTGGATGGCAGACATCCCTTCCTGGAAGGAGCCGTAACGTGTCCGGCGTACGTCGGATCATCGTCGGCGTGAGCGGGTCACCGGGCAGTCTCCAGGCGCTCCGCCACGCCGCGGATCTCGCCAGAACCCACCGTGCCGTGCTGATCCCGCTGCTCGCGTGGACGCCCCCCGGCGGCGACCTCGCCGACCGCAGTCACCCCTCTGCGCACCTGCGCCGGGTCTGGCAGGACGCCGCCTGGCAGCGCCTGTGGGAGGCCATCGACCTCGCGTTCGGCGGCATCCCCGAAGACATCGAGTTCCAGTCGACGGTGCTGCGGGGGGTGCCCGGCCAGGTGCTGACCAGCGTCGCCAGCCATCCGGGCGACCTGCTGGTCATCGGCGCGGGCCGCCGGGGCCCGGTGGCACACGCCCTGTCCTGCATGGTGAGCCGCTATTGCCTGGCCCACGCGGTGTGCCCGGTGGTCGCGGTCCCGCCCCCGGCTCTGGCCCTGGTCAATCACGGACTGCGCGGCTGGGCGTTCCGGCACCGCGTGAGCCCGGCCGACCTCGAGCTGCCGGCCGCGCACTAGCCTGCGGCACACTGGGGTGTGACGACCGACGAGGACGGAGGCGGGTCATGCCACAGCCAGAGGGCGCCGAGCTTGAGCGAGTCCGGGCGCGCCGCGAGGAACTGCGCCAGCGGTACCTGCGGCCGAAGGGCGACCGGCCGGCGAGCACGGTCCGGGGCGTGCACCACCTCGCCCTGATCTGCCAGGACACCGAGGAGACGATCAAGTTCTACCAGGAGTTCCTCGGCTTCCCGCTGGTGGAGCTGGTGGAGAACCGGGACTACGCGGGGTCCAACCACTTCTTCTTCGACATCGGGAACCACAACCTGCTCGGCTTCTTCGACTTTCCCGGCTACGACCTGCCGCCGTTCTCCGAGACCATCGGCGCGGTGCAGCACCTGGCCATCTCGATCTCGGCGGAGCAGTTCGACGCGGCGAAGCGGAAGCTGGACGACGCCGGCGTGGATTACCTGGGCCCCGACCGTGGCGCGGACGACAGCATGTACTTCCGCGACCCGAACGGGGTCGGCCTGGAGCTGTACCGCGAGCAGCTCGGGATCTTCGAGGGCGAGCGCCTGCTGGACTGACCGGTCCGCCCGGCGCGGCTAGCGGTGCTCGCGGCGGATCACCAGCCGCAGCGCCGACCAGGTCTCGTCGATCGCGCACACCTTGTTGTCGACCAGGCCGGTGGGCAGGGCGACCTCCCGTATCACGTTGTCGCTCAGGTCGGTGGGCACCTTCGAGGCCCGCTTCGGCCAGGCGATCCACAACCCGCAGGCCGGGGCCATCCGGTCCCGGAGCCGCCCCAGGCTGGCCTCGAGTTCCGCGCGCCAGGACATGAACGCGACGATGACGTCGAACAGCGCGTCGCCGTCCAGGTGCGTGTGCATCTGGACCACGGACGGATCCTCGGCGATGAGATCTTCCAGCCACTCCGGGGCCCCGATCAGCGCGACCGCGTCGTCGTCGCCGATGCCGAGCTTCTGCGGCAGCGGGGTGCCCGAGTACCCGGCAGGCTGGCTCATCGCTGTCCCCTCGACGCCGTCCCTAGAACCGCGAGCGTAGTGTCTCGAGCCCGTCCCCGGACAGATCGTTCGGCGCCGCGGCCCGGCCGGTCATGGTCAGCACCAGCGAGAGCGCCGGGCCCGACACCTCCGGCCCGCTGCCCGTGATCCACTGCGCGTCGCTGGCCCGCAGCTCCACCCCGGCGATGCGCCGCCCGGTGAAGAACCTGGCGGGCGTCATCCGCGCGGTCGCGGTCAGAGCCTCGCGCTCGCCATGGATCAGCGGCCACGGGCTTGCTGTCGCCATGGCTCCCCCCTCCCGTTACGGGCCCCGACCCTCAGCTTGTCACTAACTTGTAACTGCCGTCAGGCACAAATACAGGATGAGCATGCCGCAGTCCGGGCCGCCGGATGAGCCAGGTCCGCCTGCCGGTGACGGGCCGGCCGGGCCGGCCGGGCCGGCCGGGCCGGCCGGCCTGGCCGAGGTGGCCGAGGTGGCCGGCTTCGCCGAGCTGACCGGAGACGAGGCCGTCCTGCCGGCCGGAAGCCGGCTGGCCGACGAGCGGCGCCCGGGCCACCAGTGCTTCTTCATCCTCGACGGGGCGGCCACGGTCGAGCGGGACGGATCCCCGCTGCGCCGCCTGGCCCGCGGCGCGTTCGTGGGCGAGCTCGACCCCGGCAACCGGCCGCTTCCGCCGTCGGGCGTGACCGTCCGGCTGGACACCCGCTCCCGGGTGCTCGTGCTGGACCCGGCCAGGCTCGCCGCCGCCATCGACGCCGACCCGGTGCTGGCCGCCGCCTGGCGGTCGGTGGTCGCCCGGACATAGCGGGTCCCCGGCCGACGAACCGCCCAGGCGCCGGGATCCGTGTCACAAGCACCGGCATACGCAACGGAGGAACCCAGTGATCGTCCCCCTCACCGATGACCCCGCCATCGATGCCGGCCTTGATACCGACGCGCGGCCCGCCGGCACCGCCTGGCCCGATGCCCCGGGCGGCTGGCCGCGTGACCTGGCCGACTGGCCGGGTGACCGGGCCGACTGGGCCGACGACCGGGCCACTCTGGCGCCGTTCCCGGCCGTCGGCGAGCCGGTGTTCGCCGGCCGCAAACGCGAGCTCGGCCTGCTGGGTGAGCTGCTCGCCGACGCCGTCGCCGGGCGGCCGCGGGTCGCGGTTGTCGAGGGCGAGGCGGGGCTGGGCAAGTCATCGCTCATCGCCGCGTTCCTCGGCCGCCATCTCAACCTGGCCACGCTCACGGCCAGCGGTGAGGAATCCGAGCGCGCGCTGCCGTGGGGACTGGTCCGCCAGCTGGCCCGGCGGGCCGGCGGCGACCTGCCGGGGTGCCCCTTGCTGGACAGCGGCCCGGTCGCGAGCGCCGATCCGCTCGCCGTGGGGGAGGAGCTGCTGGCCCTGTTCGCGGCCCGGTCGGCCGCGGGCCTGGTCGTCGTGATCGAGGATCTGCAGTGGGCCGACCCGCCGTCGGCGCGCGCCCTGCTGTTCGCGTGCCGCAGGCTGGCCTGCGAGAAGGTCCTGGTGATCGGGTCCGGGCGGCCGCGGCAGCTCGGTCGGCTCGGCGAGGGCTGGACCCGGTTCCTGACCGGGGACCGCCGGTGCGGTCGGCTGGCCCTGGCCCGGCTGAACGTGGACGAGCTGGCCGAGCTGGCCGGCGCGCTCGGCCGCGGGCGGCCCGGTGCGCTGTCCGCGCGGGCGCTGCGGCGCGTCGCCGACCATAGCCGGGGCAATCCGCTGTTCGCCCGGGCCATGCTGGCCGAGCTGCCCGACCACGTGCTCGAGGGCGCGGACAGTGGCCTGTACCTGCCCGGATCGCTGTCGGCGGCGATCCGGCACCGGCTCGGGGCGCTGCCCGCGGCGGCCAGGAACCTGGTCGTCGCGGCGGCGGTGCTCGGCGAGCAGTGCGCCCTGTCCGACGCGGTCGTCCTGGCCGGGGTTCCCGGGTCCGACCACGCCCTCGACCAGGCGGTCGCGGCCGGCTTCCTGGTCGAGCAGCCCGGGCAGCGCGGGCTGCGCTTCGCCCATGATCTGATCCGGCGGGCGGTGTACGCCGACATCGGGACGGCCCGGCGGCGGTCGCTGCACCGGTGGGCCGGGGCGATGACCGACGGCCGGGACTCGCTGCGGCACCGTGCGGCCGCCGCGTCCGAGACCGACCTGCCGCTCGCGAGCGAGCTGGACGAGGCGGCCGCGGCCGCGGCCGGCCGCGGCGACGGTGCGCAGGCGGCCGCCTATCTGGCCCAGGCCGCCGAGCTGGGCGCCCGCGGGCCGGATCGCGCGGGCCGGCTGCTGTCCGCGTTCGAGATGCTGGTCGCCGTGGGGGACGCGGCCGCCGCCGAGTCGATGCGGCCGCTGGCCGAGAACCTGCCGCCCGGCCCGCGCCGGGACGCCGCGCTCGGCCGGCTGGCCATGCTCCGGGCCCGGCCGGCGGCCGCCGAGGAGCTGTTCCTGGCCGCCTGGAATGCCCGGCGAGCGGGCCCGGCGGAGGAGGGGAGCGCCGCGCCGGCGGGCCAGACCGGTCCGGCCATGGCCGGCCAGGCCGCCGAGGCAGCGGCAGCGGCGGCGGCCGGCCTGGCCCTGCTGTACGGGAACGCGCTGTCGGCCGACGAGTGCCGCCGCTGGACCCGTCGCTCCACGCGGGCCGTTCCCGGCGAGGCCGCCGCGCAACGAGGCCGTCCGGCCGCGCTGCTGGCCGCGCAGGCGATGGCCCGCGCGCTAACCGGCGACGCGGCCGGCGCGCTGGGCATGTTCTGCGCGCTGCCGGTCCCGGCGGCGCTCGTCCCGGACGCCCAGGCCGACGCGCTGACCGCCCGCGGCATGCTCCGGCTGTGGACCGGCGACCTGGCCGGGGCCGACGCCGACCTGACCGCCGTGGTGACCAGGATCGCGGGCGGGCTGCGGCCGGGCTACCCGGGTCAGGCGCTCGGCTATCTGGCCGAGGCGGCGTTCCGGCTGGGCCGCTGGGACGACGCGCAGGCGCACGCCGAGCTGGCCGTATCCATGGCCGAGGACGCCGGGCGACTGGCCGACCTGCCGTTCGCGCACAACCTTTCGGCCAAGGTGGCCGCCTTCCGCGGCCAGTGGGACCTAGCCTCCGCCCATGTCAGGTCCGCCGAGCAGGCCGCACGGGCCGCGGGGACGCGGGCCGCGGCCGGGTTCGCCGCCGCCGCCCGCAGCGCGCTCGGCATGGCCCGCGATGACCCGGCCGAGGTGCTGCGCGCCGCCGCGCCGGCCACCTGGGCGCCCGGCGGCGACGACCCGACCGGGTCTCTTTGGCGCCCGGCCCGGATCTGGGCGCTCATCCGGGCGGGGCGGCTGGATGACGCCGCGGCGGCGCTGGCCGCGTTCGAGGCCGGGGCGGCCGAGGCCGGCGACCGCCAGGCGGTGGTGTACGGCATCCGGCTGCGGGCCAGCCTGGCCCTGGCCGGCAGCGATCCGGAGCGGGCCGAGGGCATCCTGGAGACCGGCCGCGCCCTTGCCGACGGCCTGCAGGACCCGATCGCGCGGGCCCTGTTCGACGTCGAATACGGGCGCTGCCTGGCGCGCGCCCACCGGCGGCCGGCCGCGCTGGCGCGGCTGCGGTCCGCACACGAGGAGCTGGCCGCCCTTGGCGCCCGCCCGTTCGCCGACGCCGTCGCGGCCGAGCTGGCCGCGCTGGGCCTGCGCGGCCGCCCGGACGCCGACCAGGGGCTGGCCGGCCTGACCGCCCAGGAGCGACAGGTGGCCCGGCTGGTGGCGGGCGGGATGTCCAACCGTGAGGTGGCCGCCGAGCTGTACCTGAGCCCCAAGACCATCGAGTATCACCTGGCGCACATCTTCGCCAAGCTCGGCATCAAGACCCGTTACCAGCTGGCGACCAGGATCGGGTCGCAGCCCGAGGCGTAGCAGGGGAGTGCTGGCCCGCAACCCGAGGGCCAGGTCGTCGCGGGGCCGGGCCTAGAACTCGAAGCCGCCGGGCCGGCCGTTGCGGTCGGCGATCAGGCCGGCCAGCGTGGCGATCGCGATCTCGGCCGGCGCCCGGGAGCCGATGTTGAGGCCGACCGGCCGGTGCACCCGGGCGATCTTGTCCGGCGCGACGCCAAGCTCGGTCAGCGCCGGGATGTGCGGCGCCGGGTGCCGTGGGTTGCCCAGGACCCCCACCCAGCGGGCGTCGGTGGCCAGCGCGTCGCGCAGCACCGGGCCGAGCTCGGCGCGGTGGTGGTCGGTGACCACCACGTCGGCCGGCCCGCCGGGCTCGCTGCGCACCGCGTCCGTCACGGCCTCGGCCGCGTCCAGCATGGGCTTGGCCCGCTCGGCGTCGGGCTCCACCAGCACCGTCCGGTACCCCGTGTCACGGGCGTAGCGCAGCAGGAAGTCGGCCACGGGCGAGGCGAACACCGCCACGAGCACCCGGCCCTCCATGGCCGGGACGGGGGCCTGCCCGTGCGCGACCTCGCAGGAAGGATCCTCGTGTGAGCTGGTCATGTACCGAGCCTGTCACGTACCGCCCGGTTTGGCGACCTGCCAGACTGGGCGCATGCAGCTGAGCGCACGCAACAAGATCAGCGCCCGGGTGACCTCGGTCACCCACGGCGAGGCCACGGCGAACGTGGAAATGGACGCGGCCGGCACCCGCCTGGTCGCGTCGATCACGGTCGAGGCCGCGCGGGAGCTCGGCCTGGCCGAGGGCAGCGAGGTCTTCGCGGTGATCAAGGCATCGGACGTGATCATCGGGGTGCCCGACGCGCCAAAGGCCCTGGCCCGCGAGGAGGACCCGGGGTCGGCGTCAGCTGGTTAGCAGGGCCCGGACCGCCTCGCGCAGCGGCTCGAGCCGCGCGGCCGCGGCCCGCCGGGCCTCGTCCAGTCGGCCGGAGAACACCGGCTCCACCACCTCGAAATAAGCCTTGATCTTCGGCTCGGTACCGCTGGGGCGGATGACCACGCGCGCCCCGGACAGGGTAAAGCTGAGCACGTCGGCCGAGGGCAGGTTCCAGGTGCCGCCGGTCAGGTCGGTGGTGGACACCACCGGGGCGTCGCCGAACCTGGCCGGGGCCGCCGCCCGCAGCCGGGCCATCACGTCCACCGGCGTGGTGGTGTCGACCGTGATCTGCGCGGTCAGGTGGACGCCGTGCGCGATCTCGAGCGCGTCGTACGCCTCGAGCAGCGACTCGCCGCCGGACCGGGCCCGGGCGGCCAGCCCGAGCAGCGCGAGCGCGGCGCCGATCCCGTCCTTATCCCGGACCACCTGCCGGACCGAGTACCCGAGCGCCTCCTCGTAGCCGAGAATGAACTCGCTGCCCGGGCGGGTGTCGCCGGCCCGGACGATCCACTTGAACCCGGTGAGCGTCTCCGCGTACTGGGCCCCGGCCGCCGCGGCGATCCGGGACAGCATCGTGGACGACACGATCGTGGTGACCACGAGCCGGCTCTCGGGATGCTCGGCCGGCTGCCCCAGCAGGTAGGCGCCGAGCAGCGCGCCCACCTGGTCGCCGGTCAGCGTCCGCCAGCCGCTCGGAGCCTGCGGGTCGGGGGCCGCGACGGCCAGCCGGTCGCCGTCGGGGTCGTTGGCCAGGACCAGCTCGGCGCCGGACCGGCGGGCCTGCGCCAGCGCCAGGTCGAGCGCCCCCGGCACCTCCGGGTTCGGGAACGCGACCGTGGGGAAGTCCGGGTCCGGGGCCTCCTGGGCGGTCACCACGTCCGGAGCGGTGAAGCCCGCCCGCTCGAACGCCC
>Ga0335074_10006429_pt1 | contig 16298 bp, 14 predicted proteins | sample Lox_Sample_23_FD_206715 | JGI IMG/M metagenome (GOLD analysis project Ga0335074, IMG submission 206715) | Soil microbial communities from Loxahatchee National Wildlife Refuge, Florida, United States - Lox_Sample_2.3 | ecosystem: Environmental > Terrestrial > Soil > Wetlands | place: USA...
CCTGAACCGGGCGGATCAGGTCGATCAGGCCTTTGACGTCGTCGCCAATCGCCAGCGCGGTCTGTGCGAAGACATCCAGCGGCGGCAGCGAGGGGTCACGCTTGGCCTTGCCGGCTGCTAGCGAAGCCCCCCAGACCTGCTCGGCCTTCTCCGGGTAGTAGAAGATCGGCTCCCAGCCCTCGGCCAGCTCCGCGGCCATCTCGACGTTCTTCGGACCGAGCGCGGCCAGGATGATCGGGATGCGGTCGCGGACCGGGTGATTGATCAGCTTGAGCGGCTTGCCCAAGCCCGTACCCTGGCCTTCCGGCAACGGAATCTGGTAGTGCGTGCCGGTGTAGACGAGCCGCTCCCGGCGCCAGACCGCGCGGCAGATCTCGATGGTCTCCCTGGTGCGCGCCAGCGGGGCGTCGTAGGGCACGCCGTGCCAGCCCTCGATCACCTGCGGTCCGGAGGCGCCGATGCCCAGCGAGAACCGGCCGCCGGAGACGAAATCAATGCCGGCGGCCGTCATCGCGGTCAGAGTCGGCGTCCGCGAGTACAGCTGCATGATGCCCGAGGCGAGCTCAACCCGCTCGGTGACCGCGGCCAGGTAGCCGAGCTGGCTCACCGCGTCATAGCTATAGGCCTCAGGGACGAAGACGATGTCGAGCCCGGCCTTTTCGAAGTCGGCCAGCTCAGCCGCCGTCTCCTTGAAGCCGCCCGCGTAGTTCAGAGCCATCCCGATGCGCATGCGCCGACCCTTTCACGCTGCCTCAGAACCGGTCATCGCCGGCCGGCCGGGGCCCAGCTGGCCACGGTCCCTCGCTAGGGATGAATCGTAACTGTCGCAATCAGATCAGCACAGGCTCAGAGCTGGTCGCCGCAACCGCGGACGCGGAAATGGCGTCCAATCTGCGACGCTTACGCCGGGCGGCAGCAGGCACGGACCTCAAGGAGCGAGCCATGCGGGCATCACGAACAGCACCACGGCGGTCTGGCCCGAGGTTTGCAGGGGTGACGGCCTCGATCGCCGGCGTCGCGCTCATTGCCGCTGCGTGTGGCACAGCGCCCGCGCCGGGAGCGTCCGGCAAGCCGGCGGGCGTCATGCTAGCCCGTGCGCACCAGGTTCCGCGTGCGGACTCGCGCGCGGGCGCGACCGCGTACGCCCGCCGGCTACTTGCGAGCCTTCGGCTGCCGCCCGGCGCCCGGAAGCTTCCCTGGCCGGCCAGGCCGCCCGCCGGCCTGACTCCGGCGATTCCCGGCATTGGCTCCGACATGGTCGACCTCAAGGTGCTCTACCGGCTGAGCCAGCCGATGAGCGTGACCGGTAGCTTCCTGCTCGCTCACCACCCGGCCGGCACAACGCTCGCCGGGTCCGGGCTGGGCAGCCAGTCCGGCACTGTGACGTCGCAGTCCGCGAACTTCACCGCCGCGCGGCCGCCAGCCGGGATCTTCTCGGCTGAACTCAACACAGCGATCACGCCGGGCACGGACGGCGGATCACTGTTGCGCGCGGACGCTTTCGTCGCCTGGTATCCGCCGCGTGGCACCGCCCGGCGCATCAATCCGGCCGGCTACACCGCGGTGATCATCCGGTGGCAGCACGGTCATTCCGTCACGGTCAGGACACTCACGTCCAGGCAATCGGTGTTGTATTTCGCCGGCCTGTACAACGGGTTGCACGGCGCGCCTGAAATCTCGGTGAGGGGGTGCTTCCCGGCTGGCACCGGAGCCGACGCCAACAGCTACCAGATCGTGTTCAGTCCCGCGCACGGCCAGCCGAAAGTAGTCATCAGCCCCGCGTGCCTGTTCGTCAAGGTGTCGCTCGGCGGCCGCCAAGTATCGCAGCTGTACCCGGAGACCGGTCTGTTCAGCGCCGCGGCGCGCGCCGTCCGCCACTCCTAGCCTGAGCACTGCGCGGAGCGAGACACAGCCGGTGACCTGCCTAGCCAGCCGCCGATCGCAGCAGTCGCGCGATGGCGCGGAGAGCAAGCTCGTAGGACTGCAGGCCGAAGCCGGCGATCGTGCCGTCGGCGACCGGCGCCACGACCGAGTCGTGCCGGAATGACTCGCGTGCTGCCGGGTTCGACAAGTGCACCTCTACTAGGGGCGCCCGCCGCATCGCCAGGGCGTCGCGCAACGCGTAGGAGTAATGCGTAAACGCTGCCGGGTTGATCACCAGCGGCAGCCGCCGCTCGAACGCCTCGTGCACCCAGCCGATCAGCTCTGCCTCGTCGTCGGTCTGCCGCAAGTCGATCTGGAACCCGAGCTCCGCGCCCAGTGCGGTGCACGCCGCCTGGATGTCCGACAGCGTTGCCGACCCGTAAATCTCGGGCTCACGGGCGCCGAGCATGCCGAGATTCGGGCCGTTGAGCACGAGCACTGTTACTGGCTGCACCGGTGCAGGCTGCACCGGTGCTGGCTGTACTTGTGCTGGCTGTACTCGTGCTGACTGTCCTGGCGCCGGATGTCGCTGCCCGCGGGCCATGATTTAACAAACCCCCAAGTTAAGAAACTTCCGCGTAAGCCAGCTCGAGCAATTCCTCCGGCGGGTCCGCCATGATGCCGGGCTTGGCCAGTCCGTCCAGCACCACGAGCCGGAGCTTCGCCGCCCTTACCTTCTTGTCCATGGCCATCGCCGCGCGCAGGGCCGGCCACGCACCGGACCGGTAGCGCACCGGCAGGCCCACGGCCGTCAGCACCGACCGGTGGCGCTGCGCGATCGCCGGCTCTAGCCGCCCCGCGAGTCTCGCCACCGCGGCGGCGAAGCACATCCCGATCGACACCGCGTCGCCGTGCCGCGTCCTGAAGTCCTCGGCCCGCTCGATCGCGTGGCCCAGCGTGTGCCCGTAGTTAAGGACCTCCCGGAGCCCGGACTCGCGCAGATCCTCTGACACCACGGTGGCTTTTACCTGGATTGCGCGCTCGATCAGCTCGCGCTCGTGCGGCCCGCCAGGCCGGGCGGCACCTGCCGGGTCGGACTCGACCAGGTCCAGGATCGCGGGGTCGGCGATGAATCCCGCCTTGATTACCTCTGCCAGCCCGCTGACGTACTCGGCGGCCGGCAACGTAGCCAGCATCGAGGTGTCGGCCAGCACCCCGGCCGGCGGGTAGAAGGCGCCGACCAGGTTCTTGCCGTCCGCTGTGTTGATCGCGGTCTTGCCGCCGATGGCAGCGTCAGTCATGCCTAGCAGCGACGTCGGCACCAGCACTACCCGGACGCCGCGCAGCCAGGTCGCCGCCACGAACCCGGCCAGGTCAGTGACCGCTCCGCCGCCGACACCAACGATCGCATCCGCGCGGCCGACACCGGCCGCGGCAAGCTGCGACCACAGCCGGGACGCGATGCCGATCTCTTTGGCCGCCTCGCCGTCTGGCACCGGTTCCGGCTGCACCACATACCCGGCCCGCGCCAGAGCATGGCACACGCCAGCCGCGATGCTGTCCAGGGCAGCCGAGTGGATGACGACAACGTTCCTCGCAGTAGTGCCGACGAGCGACGGCAGCTCGGCCAGCACCCCGGTACCGACAGCCACCTCGTAGCGGTGCTCGCCGCCGACGACGATCCGCGTCGCTGTCACCGCCCGGCGCCCTGAGCACTGGCGCCCGGCGCGGCCCCGCCGGCTATCACGGCGGCAACTCTCCCGGCGATCTCCGCGGCGATCTCGTCTGGTTCCCGGCCGTCGGTGCTGACTGTCAGCCAGGCCAGCCTGCCGTAGACCGGCAGCCGCTGCTCGAGCAGCGACTTCAGCTGGGCGCGGGGATTCGTGCCGATCAGCAGGGGCCTCGCCCGGTCGAGTCCGACACGCTTGGCCAGTTCGGCGAACCCGGTCTCCAGGTACACCACGGCGCGCCCGGCAAGCTGCGCCTGGGTCTGCTCGTTCATCACCGCGCCGCCGCCAAGTCCGACGACCCCGGTAGCAGACGTTCCCGCTCTGGTAGTGCCGTTGCCCTGGTCGCTGCCGGTGAGCGCGGCAGCGACGGCTGCCCGCTCGAGTCGCCGGAACTCCGGCTCGCCGTCGGAGATGAAAATATCGCTGACGGGCTTGCCCGCGACCCCCTCCACCATGGCATCGGTGTCGGTGAAGGGCACGCCGAGCCGGGCGGCCAGCATCGTGCCGACGGTCGTCTTGCCCGCTCCCGGCGCTCCGATCAGGATCACCGGCGGCTCCGGAGTCGTCGTCGCTTCCGCAGGCTGCCGCAGCTGGTCGGGTTGGCCGTTAGCGGTCACTGGATCACCATCGCCTTGAGGTAGGCCTCCGCGTTCCGCGCGGTCTCGGTCACGCTGTCGCCGCCGAACTTCTCCAGCACCGCGTCGGCGAGCACCAGGGCGGTCATCGCCTCGGCGACCACGCCTGCGGCGGGCACCGCAGTGACGTCGCTGCGTTGGTTGATCGCCCGGGCAGGCTCGCCGGTGCGCACGTCCACGGTGCCGAGCGCGCGCGGCACGGTTGATATCGGCTTCATCGCGGCGCGCAGGCGGATCGGCTCGCCCGTGCTCATTCCGCCCTCAATCCCGCCTGCCCTGTTAGTCAGCCGCCTGATTCCGGCGCTGGTGCCCTCGATCTCGTCGTGGGCGACTGACCCGCGCCGGGCCGCGGTGGTGAACCCGTCGCCCACCTCAACGCCCTTGATGGCCTGGATGCTCATCAGCGCGCCCGCTAGCCTGCCGTCAAGGCGCCGGTCCCACTGCACGTGACTGCCGAGGCCAGGAGGCAGCCCGTAGGCAACGACCTCGACGACCCCGCCGAGCGTATCGCCGTCGCGGTGTGCCGCGTCGACCTCGGCCTGCATGGCGGCGCTGGCGCTGGCGTCAAGGCAGCGCACCGGGTCGGCATCGATCCGGGCCTGATCCTGCGGCCCTGGCACGTTCTCGTCGGGCGCCCGCACCGCGCCGAGCGCGACCACGTGACTGACGATCTCGGCACCCAGTACCTGGCGGACCAGCCGCCTGGCTACCTCGCCGAGCGCGACCCGTGCGGCCGTCTCCCTGGCGCTGGCCCGCTCCAGGATCGCCCTGGCGTCGTCCTGGCCGTACTTCTGCATGCCGGCCAGATCGGCGTGCCCTGGCCTCGGCCTGGTGAGCGGGGCATTGCGGGCCTGCCCGGCCAGGATCTCCGCCTCGACCGGATCGGGTGCCATCACCGTCTCCCACTTCGGCCACTCGGTGTTGCCGATCCTGATGGCTACCGGGCTGCCCAGCGTGACGCCGTGCCGGACGCCGCCGGTGAACTCCACCTCATCCTGCTCGAACTTCATCCGCGCGCCACGGCCGTATCCCGCCCGGCGCCGGGCCAGCGCGAACGCCAGGTCACTCGTCGTCACCTCGACGCCGGCCGGCACCCCTTCACACACGGCGACCAGGGCGCGGCCGTGCGATTCTCCTGCTGTTAGCCACCGCAGCATGCTGCCGATCTTGCCACGTGCGCAGGAGTGCTATTCCGCTGCCCGGCACCCGGCCCCCCGCGGACCCGGTTCTCGCGTTCGTTTGCCGGGCTGGCGGCCGGGTATCCCGGCATGGAAAATCCGGGGATCATCAGCCTGCGACTGCTTGCACACCGCCGTGAACCTTCCTTACGCCTGCCTGCACCTGCCGCCGTAACAGCGGCAGATGTGATGTGCCGTGGCAGAGCGCTTTTCGGGGGGAACGTTCGTGCGAGCAATACAACGATTTGCCGTTTCAGTCATATTTAGCCATGGATTGATAGAACCAGCGACGCGGGGATCCGCGGCGCCGGGCACGACAGGATCCGCGGCGCCGGGCACCACAGTGCTGCGCACGGCAGTTCTGGGCCTGTTCGCGCTGGTCGCTGGCACCACGGTCGCGCTAGCCCCGCTGGCCGCCGGGAGCGGGCCCGCACGGGCGAGCGTCGCCAGTGCGTCACGTGACACCCTCGCGTCGGTCATCCCGTCAACGGCTATGCCCCAAAGCCGCGTCACGTTCGCGGTCTACTGCGGCGGCTCCAGAGCGAGCTCGGCAACCCTGCTCGGCCGCCCGCTCGGGCTGACCGAGCACATCAAGATGCGGCCGAACACGGGGGCCGGCGGGTTCGCCGTCTCGGTCACCCTGCCGGGCAGCATCCGGCCCGGCACCTATCGCCCCGGCATCGAGTGCTCCGACGGCCAGTCCACGACGGCGCGACTGCTGGTCCCCGCGTTCGCGGCGGCAGGCAGCGTGTGGGCCAGCGTCGGCAAGTGGCTGATCGTAGGCGGACTGACCCTGATCGGCTTGGGGGCGGTAACTCGCAGCATCGTGCTGCGACGCCGGCACTCCCGCCACCCGGACCTGTCAGATCAGGCGGCTCGCGCAGACGAGACTGAAGTCTCAGAGCAGTCAAGTCGCTTTGATTACTCCAGTTACACAAATTTCCGCTTCTGAGTCGACGCCATTCACCATGATCCTGGAGAGTTGTGCATGCTCCCACCTGCATAACTCTCCAGGATCATGATCGTGCCGTTCAGGGCCGTGATAGCGTCAGAGATGATCATTTGCGGGAGATTTCGTTGTCTCGCGGTACCCGGCCGAGCGTACGCAGCCTCGTGAGTTGTCCGTGACCAGACAGGTAATCAAGCTCGGCTCCAGTTCGATCGCCAGCCGCGACGGGCTGGCGCTCGATGTCATCGCAGGCCTGGTCAGCCAGATCGCCGTAGCTCAGCGGGCGGGCCACGAGATCATCCTGGTCACTTCGGGTGCCGCTCGGCTCGGCCGGCGGCTCCTGGCATTCGAAGGACCTACGGCAGGGGCGGCTCCGGCGCTGCAGTCGCTTGTCAGGTCGGTACGGTCTGCGATCAGCACCGCGGGCGGCGACCCCGCGGCCGGCAGCGACAGCGATAACGACGACGGCCAGGAAAACCACACCAACCACCCGGAGCGAAACGGCCGCTACGACCACGGCGGTAGCCCGCAGCGCGCGGCTGGCCGGACCGGCAGGCTCGTCGACTCGCTGACCACCGTCCTGCGCGGCTATGCGAGCGCAGAAGCAGGACCGCAGGCCAGCGAGACCGCGCTTCCCTCTGCCGTGGGCCAGCCTGCCCTCATGGCTCTGTACCGGCAGCTTGCCGCAGCGGTCGGCGTCGAGGTGTGCCAGATCCTCGTCTCCCGCAGCGACCTGTCGTCCCCCCGCGCAATGGCCGACCTCGGCCAGTTGCTACGGGACGCCGTCGGCCGCGGCCTGCTGCCGATCGTGAACGGCAACGACGCGACTGACCCGCTCGCCGCGCTCGACAACGACCAGGTCGCGGTCGCGATCGCGGTCGCTGCCGAAGCGCCCAGGCTGCTGTTCCTTACCGACGTGCCCGCCGCCTACCGGGACTCATCGCTGACCGAGCGCATCGGCCGGCTGACGCCCACGGAGGCGAGGACGGTGCGGGTGGCGGCTGGCGGCACTGGCCGCGGTGGCATGGGCTCGAAGCTCAGCGCGGCCGCGCGGGCCGCCTGCTGCGGAGTCGAGTGCACCATCGGTTCGGCCCGCGAACCCGACGTCGTCGCGCGCAGCCTTAACCCGCGCGCCCGGATGGGCACGGTCGTGCGGGCGGCGGGACCGCAACTGGAGCCGGCCAGGCGGTGGATCGGCGGGATGGCTTACTCCGCGGGTTCCGTGCATGTGAACCGCGAGGCCGAGGAAAGCCTTCGCACCGGCAGCACGCTTTTTCTGTCCGGTGTGAAGCGCGTCGACGGGGACTTCGCCGCCGGCTCGGTGGTGGAATTGCTCGACGTCCGCCACCCCGAACGCCTGCTGGGCCGGGGCTCGGTAGCGCTGCCAAGCGCCATCCTGCGGCTGCTGCGGGCCCTGTCCCCGCACGAAGTCGCATGCGTGATCTCGATCATGCTGCGCCTGAAGTACGCCGGCCACGGACCAGATGCAGCCGGCAGCCCGGCGTCCTTGCTCGACCCGGATGTTTACAAGGACAGCCGGGAACTCGCGAACGGGACATCCCGCGCCAGCCAGGAAGCGTACGCGCAGCTCTCCGGGTTCTCGCCAGAGCGCGTCGCGGAGCTAGCCGATTCGTTCCTGCTTGCGCAGCCGGCCGTGTCCGCTGCATTCCTGATCAACACAGGATTCCTGCACGGTCAGGTACCCACGGATCCGGCGGCGCGCCGGGTCGTGCGCAGCATCCATGCCGTGCACCGCGAGTCGCTGGTCGTGTTTCCTGGCTAGTCGCGGCTCTCCGGGAGCCCGCCGACCGCCTTCGGGACGACGGCGTACTGACGCAGGTAGAGATCGCGGAACGTCACCGGTCCCCGCGGCCCGGGCACGACGTCGATGTTGATTCCGGTCTCCGGAAGCGACAGCAACTTGAATCCATCCAGCAGCCGCGGTGTCGCATTCCAGAACGCACCCGTACCGGAATAGGTGTCGAGGAAACGCTCGGCCGCATCGGAGTCCGAGGCCACGATCGACGCCGCAAGTCCTGACGTCTCCCGGTTGGCGATCTCGGCCGCGTCGTCCGCGCCCTCAGCCGGTGCCACCGTGATCGTCGCCTCAGATCCGCTGTCCAGCGCCCATTCGTGACCAAGTGCGTGCCGGTGCGGCGGCAGCGATACGGCGATGCCGATCCGGTCTGCCAGTGCCGTCACCTGAGGAACCAGCTCCGCCCAGACCGCACGTTCGATGAGTAGCAGGTTCAGCCGGTTACACACGCCGAGCCGGTCCAGGCTCCGCTCGATCAGCTGCAGCGCCAGCGCGGTGTCGGCCGACCGGTCAACATAGATCACCGCACCGCCGTCGGCGTGCGCGAGCGTGCGCACCCCGTGCAGCGCCGCCTCCCGCGCCAGCTCGCGCGTGCTGTCACCGCTGCCGCGCAAGATGACCAGCGGGATGAGCGCCGGCTGGCGGACGAGAGCAGCGGCGCTCTCCCGGCCGGGAACGCGCACTAGCTGGATCGCGGACTCCGGCAGTCCTGCAGCCGTCATGGCCGGCCCGACAACCCCGTCGATCAGCGCCGCAGCGGACCTGATCGCGCTGGAGCCGGTGCGCAGGACGCCCCCGTTGCGCGACTTGACCAGCTGCGAGGCGATGTCGACCACGACACCCGGACGGGCTTCGAAGTTGGCCCCGATTACACCGACGGGCCGCCGCCACTCCTGTAGCTCAAGCCCGTCCGGCAGGTCGCGCACCCTGAGCTTGGCGGCCAGTGCGGGGATCTTCGCCAGCGCGCGCAGCTGGTCCGCCATGGCCTCGACCCGGCCGGAGTCCAGGCGCAGCCTGTCAACGAGAGCGTCAGCCATGCCCGCTGCCTTCGCCTCTCGAACGTCCTCCGCGTTCGCGGCGATGACGTCCGCGGCCAGCTCGCCAAGCCGGTCTGCCATCGCGATGAGCGCGCTGTCCAGGCGGTCTGCGGTTGCGTCCCGGAGCGCGCTGGCCGCGGCCCGTGCGGCCGACCCCGCTGCGGCGACGGCCATGTCGGCAGTGCTCATGCGGCAGAGCATAGCCAAAGTCATGATCGCGGAGACTTTCGTATCGCCGGCGAAACGAAGCCTTCGCGATCATGGTCTACTTTGTCGCGTGACTGATGACATGTCGGCCGAACGGCCGCTGACGTTCGGCCTGGTAGGCACCGGTCACTGGGCTAGGTTCGCGCACGCGCGCGCACTTGCTTCAGTTCCGGAACTCAAGTTTGCCGCCGTCTGGGGCCGCAACACCGAGGCGGCAGCTGGCCTGGCAGCCGAGTTCGGTATCACCGCGCACGTCGACTACGACGCGTTCCTGGCCGAAGTCGACGCGGTGGCGTTCTCGGTGCCGCCGGACGTGCAGAGCGAGCGGGCACTGCTCGCGGCACGGGCGGGAAAGCACCTGCTGCTCGAAAAGCCCGTGGCGCTCACCGAGACCGCGGCGGACGCCCTGGTCCAGGCGGTAGACGAGGCAGAAGTCGCGTCGGTCGTGTTTTTCACCGCCCGGTTCCAGCCGGACGCCAGGGCCTGGCTGGCCGAGGTAGTGGCCGACGGTGGCTGGCACGGTGGCAGCGCCCGCTGGCTCGGCTCGGCCTACGCCGAGTCCAGCCCGTTCGACACTCCGTGGCGGCGGGCGAGGGGCGGGCTGTGGGATCTCGGGCCGCACGTGCTCTCACTGCTCTGGCCCGTCCTCGGCCCGGTGGAGGCCGTCACCGCGGATGCTGGTGCGGGCGACCTCACCCACCTGGTGCTGCACCATCAGGGCGGTGCGACCAGCACGGCGACGGTGACGCTGGGCGCACCCGAGGCAGCTGATGGCTTCGACCTGCAGGTGTGGGGAACGCGCGGCCGGTCGGCAGTACCTCAGCTGGCCGATGACCCGGTGCCAGCACTGCAGGCGGCGCTGACGGACCTGGCGGCTAGCGCCCGGTCCGGAAGCCGGAACCACCCGTGCGACGTGCGGTTCGGCCGGGATGTGACTCGCGTCCTGGCACAGGCGCAGCGTCAGCTCGACGCTGCCCGGCAGGCCGGGATTCCGGCCTAGCGCCGACCTGCCGTCCCGGTGGCCTGATCCCTCCGGCGGCGAGGCCCTGCGACTCGATGCCGCACGGCTCAGGGCCGGGCCGTGCCGCCGCGCCGGTGCATGCGACCGCCGCCACCCTTCATGCGGCTGCCTGCACCCTTCATGCATCCCCCGGGCCCTTCATGCGACCGCGGCCACCTTTCATGCGGGAGTGGCGCTCAGCCGCCTGGTATGTCCTGTTATGTGGTCCAAGGTCGCATGAAGAGTGCCGGATGCGACCGGGCGAGCTGACAGCTGCTAACCGTGCTTGGCCATCGCGCGCCGCGCTTGATCAAGCCGGCGGTTAGCCGCCTGCAGCTCGCGGTCCGCTGCGTCGCGCTGGGTTTCAGACTCCAAGGCGGCGCGGGCGAGCTCCGCATCCTCGCGGTTGGCCTCGCCAAGCTCCCGCTCGAGATGCTGGATCCGCCGCCGCAGGAACTGCTGCTGCTCGGCAATGCCAGCAACCTGCCGCTGCGCAATCTCGAGTGCGCGAGCAGCAGCGTCCGCCTCGGATTCGGCCGCCTGCATGGTTTCCGCAGCGAGGCGTGCCGCTTCTGCTGCTGGATCAGCCTCGGTACGACTACTCCCTGACGGCGCTGTGCCGGCAACGTCAGTCCCCGAGGTTGTGCCCGGCGCGAGAGCTGAGCGTCCGCGCTTGGCGGCGTTGCCGGGTCCTCGCGTTTTGCTCTGTCCGCCCGCAGTGCGCTGGCTGCCAGTGGTCCTCTGGCCAGCGGGCAGCGCCAGCGCCGAGGTCAGATCGACTTCGCCCAGCCCGGCGTAGGCCAGCGGCTTCGTCAAGCGCCCGGACTGCACCGCAGCCCGCGCCGCTGCATCAGCGAGCGCGGCCTCAAGCGTCGCCCGGACTTCGCCCATCACGACAGCGCTAGCCGGCTGGCCGGCCCGGTTCGCGATGGCCGCCGCTTGCGGCAGCAAGTCATTGATGACGTGCCGGCGCTGGCCGGAGAGCTCCCGCAACCGGTCACCCGCGAGCGTTCGCTGTGCTTCCTCCAGCGCTTCGGCAACCTCCACGAGCCGGCCGAGCTGATCGGGAATCTCGCGCGACAGCTGATTCACGAGCCAGGCGCTAGTCGTCGGCCGGGCGAGCTTCTTGATGGCAGCAGCGTCATCCCGCAGGCCGGCCTGCCGGGCCTCGCGGGCACGCTCGTCACGCGCCGCAGTGAAATCCGCCGGCGTTAGCGCGTAGAGCTCGTCGGCAACCTCGGTGACTGGCTGCACAGATCATGATCGTAATACCGATGACGCGGCGCGGCTGCCCGGCGCTCGATCCGCGCCGGTCGCCAGCCAGCCCGTTATCCGGGTGGCTGCACGACGACCGCGACCCCCGCCCGCACCCGGCCGGCCAGCCGCGCCGTCGCGGCGTCGGCAATCTGGCCGGCCGCCTGCGGGGGAACCGGCCGGGTCGCACCGGACGGCGGAGCGAGTTCGATGGTGAAGTCCAGTCCGTCAGGTGCCGGGCTGAGGCGAACCCGGATGCCGGGAGCGACTTCGGCAGCGGCAGCCGCCACCTGCTGCCAGACATCTGAATCCTCGTGCATTGCCGGCGGTGGCGATCCTGCGGCCATGGCTTCCAGCCGGGCGCCCTCGATGACCAGAGGCACCGGACCGGCAATGTCGATCACTACCGCCGCGGACTCTTGCACTGCCGACTGCCAGACGCCGAGCGCCGGCACTGGCACCGGCCTCGCAGCAGGCCGCCAGCGCCGGACCGCATCAACGCAGGTAAACGCCGGAAGGGCCGGACGCCCGTCGCTACCGATGATCATCGGCATCGCGACCTCGCTGGCCTTCTCGCCGCCGACCGGCAACCCGCGCGGCCCGAGGCTCTCGGTACTGCCGGCAGCCTGGCCGGCCTGGTTGCCGTGACCGCCGGCCTCGGCCGCCTGTTCGGCTAGCTCATCAGCGAGCACCGCGACCACGGGAACGAGGAGCCGGCCGCCAGCGAGTGCCGCCAGCGCGCCGTGTTCCCCGCCAGTGCCGTCGGCATAAGCTGCCAGCGCCGCCGCGACCGCCGGATCGCTATCCCCACGATCGTCGCGGTAACGCGGGTCACCGGCAGTCAGCTCAGCCATCCGACTCACTGTAGTGTCCCGCCGGGACCGTCCGGCGCGGTGATCGTGCGCTACCCGACCGATCCGCCCGAATCCGCCGCGGCGGTAGCCTTTTTGCCAGGCACAAACCAGCCGGACTCCGAAGACGGGATCGCTTCTGGTGATAATGAGAGTGCCGTGATTTTACTGCGAAGTCATGGCACAGTAGACCGAAGCACAGCAGGTCAGAGCACAGGGGACAGGGTGAGCCAGGTCAGTCAGGGGCCCAGGGCCGTAGCTCCCGGCACACTCCTGCACAAGGCGATCCCGCCGCGCATGGTCGAGCCGTACCTGACCGGCCGCCGGTCTATCATCTCCGGTTTCGTACACCTGGTGAGCGATGCGCACGTTTCCGGTCCTGAAGACGTGTATCACTTGTTCGGACTCGGCTACGACGGTTCAGACTTCAGCCCGGAGTCCGACGAGATCTACCTGCTCCGGTGGCGGGCAGTCGGCACGGAGACCTACAACGTGCCGTACTCCCCCGAGCACGGCGGCGACTGGTTGATGGCGCCGCCATTCGCCGGAAACGGCTTCGCTGGCAGCGACGGCCGGCTAGTCGCCGAGTACTTCACTGACCCGATTCCCGTTCCGGTGGGCGCCGAGATCCACCGGATCGGCATCGGCAGATCCGATTTCATCGCTCGGTATGACGGGCAGGTCTGGCTCCGTCCGGCAGAAGGGTCGCAGCTGTGCGCTACCGGCTGATGGCGACGTACCGCGGCTCACCGTTTGAGGCGGGAATTGGCCCCACCGACGACGATATCGTCTTGTTTGCCGCGTGCCCGCCTCCCGAGGAGCTGGGCTTCGAGCCGGCCACTGGCCACTGGCGCAAGCAGCTGCGCTTCGCAGACGTGCAGGCAGTCTGGGAGTCCAGGCCGGTCGGCACCTTCCGCGGTGAGCGGTGCATGGTCCTGGACGACCTTGGCGACCGGCTGCACATCGGCTACCTCGGCCACGACGGTTACAAGGCAGCGGAGCTCGGCTACTGGCAAGTCGACCGCGGTGTGTTCGAGCTGGTCGCGCCGAGGTCCGAGGTCAGCGAGATCGTCGAGGAACGTACCGAGTACGCGCGCCCGGTCAGCCGCGCTGGCGCGTCGGCGCCACCGCAGCCGCCGGCTGGCAGGACGAGCCAGGAATGGCCGAGCTCGCCTGTTTACCCGGTCGAGCGGCGGCCAGACTCAGCTGCGTACACCATCCCGGCAGGCCTGGCCCCGCGGATCGCTCCGGGAGTCTCGGTCCCCGCGCCGAAGCCCGCGAGCAGTTACCGGGACTTGAGCCTGGGCTTCAGCGGAGGGCCAGAGCCCTACCCGGCGGCGCCGGTACCCGATGCCACCACTGGGGTCGCGCTGCCCGTCGCGGCCGAGGCGCCGCTGCCGCTTGAGGCCGCGGCGCTCCGCGCGGCCTCGGCAGCCCGCCAACCCAGGCAAACAGCTGCCCGGCCGCCCGCAGCCCAGCCGCCCGCAGCCCAGCCTCGCGCAGCCATTCCGCCCGCAGCCCAGCCGCCCGCAGCCCAGCCGCCCGCAGCCCAGCCGCCCGCTGTCGCGCCACCGGGTCAGCAGCTGAGCCCGGCTCCGGCCACATCACCGTCGAGCCCGCGTCGTAGTGCGCGCCCGCGGCTGGCGACCGAGCGGCTGTTCGCTGACCTCGCGAGCCTCGCCGGGATCCCGGCCGACAGCTATGCGGTCGGCGAGGAGGTCGACGGAGCCATGTGCCTGGTGCAGACCGATGACGGGTTCGAGGTCTTCCACTCAGCCGGGGGTGCCAGGCACGAGCTGCAGGCATTCACGACCGAAGAGCCGGCCTGCTTCTACCTGTTCGGCCTGCTGGCGGCGGAGGCCGTGCGCAACGGCACCCTCACGCGCGCTCAGGCCAGCCGGCTTGCCTGAGCAGGGCCGGAAAAGCTGAGACCGCTGGCCCCGCTGAAACATCGCGCAGCTGCCTGCCGTCCCCGCCTCATGCGCGCCAGGTAGCTGCTGGCCCGGTGACGAGTCTGGCCGGATAACGAGTTCTATCTGCGGGGTTGCTGAACTTCGCACCGATGATCAGCCTCGACAGCTAGGGTTCAATGTGCTGGCGGGGCTGAAGGTCCCCCGCTCCCCAAGCAGCCCCGCCGGCTTTCACGGTGTGTCGCGTCAGCAGGCAGTTCGAGCGGGCCGCCATCCGGGCTCCACCAACTGATGCCAGAGTTGATCCCATGCCCGAGACAACTCTTCCGCTTACCGGTGCGCAGTACGACATCGCCGCCGGCGAGTATCACGCCACAGTCACCGAACTCGGCGCCGGACTGCGCTCACTCAGTCTCAGCGGCCAGCGCATGACCAGAACGTACGACGCCGACGAGGTGCCGCCAGCGGGCGCCGGGCAACTGCTCGCACCCTGGCCGAACCGGATCGACCACGGCAAGTACTCCTTCGGCGGCCGTAGCTACCAGCTCGACTTGTCCGAGCCCGCGCACGACAATGCCATCCACGGCCTCACCAGGTTCGCCAGCTGGAGCCTGATAGCTTCCGAAACCGACCAGGTCGAACTCGGACTGCGGCTGCTCGGGCGGCCTGGATACCCGTTCTGCCTGGAGCTAAGCGTGCGTTACCGGCTGGACGCGGAAGCAGGGCTTGACGTTACGGTGACCGCGCGTAACACCGGCAGCCGTCCGGCTCCGTTCGGGACCGGCTCGCACCCTTATCTGGTCGCCGGGACGTCGACCGTCGACAGCTGGCAACTGCAGCTGCCCGCGGCGCGCTGGCAGCCAGCTAATGAGCGAGGCATCCCGGCGGGGCGCACTCAAGAGGTGGCCGGCTCGCAGTATGACTTTCGCGAACGCCGCTTGATCGGAAGCACTTCCCTCGACACCCCGTTCACCGGCCTGTACACCGGCGAGGACGGCCGCGCCTGGGCTCGGCTGACCGGCCCGGACGCCGAGATCGCGCTCTGGGCCGGGCCCGGATATCGCTGGCTGCAAGTGTTCACCGGGGATGCGCTCGGTCCTGAGGCGCGCCGCAGAGCCGTGGCGATCGAGCCGATGACCTGCCCGCCTAACGCCTTCGTCAGCGGAATTGACCTGCTGACGATAGAGCCTGGCGGCAGCGCCACGCAGCAATGGGGAATCCGGGCAAGAAAGATCAGCTAGGGAACGGCGCAGTCCCGGCTAGCAGCGCCTCGATCCGCGCGAGATCTTCGGGCGAGTCGACGTCGTCGGGGCGGCCGGTGTCGCCGCACTCGACCTCGGTTACCAGAGCCTGGTGCGCGCGCAGGAACGGGCGGGCGCCGACGTCACCGGATGCCAGCGCGATCACCGCCGGCCAGTGCTCCCGGCTGATCAGCACCGGATTGCGCGGCCGGCCGTCATAACATGCGACCGCCACGCCGGCGCCTGCCGCATACGCGGCCAGAAGCCTGCGCACGGCCTGCGGCCCGACAAGCGGCTGATCGGCCAGCGCCAGCACCACCGCGGTGCACTCGTCAGGCACGGCGCCGAGGCCCACTGCTAGCGACGACCCCATACCGCTAGGCCAATCCGGGTTGTGGACGCTGATCACGCTCAGTCCGCTGTCATCTGGGCCGGTGCCCGGCCCGGTGACGCCCGCCTCGGGCCCAGTGACAGCTGTGTCCGGTCCGGTCGCGCCGGTGACGACGATCACCGGATTAGTGCCGCCGTCACGCAGCAGCGTGATGCCGCGGCTCGCCATGGACTTGCCGCCGACCACCACCAGCGCCTTAGGACGCCCCAGCCTGCTGCCACTCCCTGCGGCCAGCA
>Ga0335074_10006430_pt1 | contig 16298 bp, 13 predicted proteins | sample Lox_Sample_23_FD_206715 | JGI IMG/M metagenome (GOLD analysis project Ga0335074, IMG submission 206715) | Soil microbial communities from Loxahatchee National Wildlife Refuge, Florida, United States - Lox_Sample_2.3 | ecosystem: Environmental > Terrestrial > Soil > Wetlands | place: USA...
GCCGTGGGGCGTGAAACACCGTGTCGACGTCGGCGCATTCCACCACCCGGCCGGCGTACATGACCACGACGTCGTCCGCCATCGCCGCGACCACGCCCAGATCGTGCGTGATCAGCAGCAGGCTCGCCGACATCTCCTGCTGCAGATCGTGCAGCAGGCGCAGGATCTTCGCCTGTACCGTCACGTCCAGAGCCGTGGTCGGCTCATCGGCAATGATGATCTCCGGGCGGCAGGCAATGGCGGCGGCGATCAGCACCCGCTGTCGCATGCCGCCGCTGAAATGGTGCGGGCGGTCCGCCGCACGGCGCGCCGCATCTGCCACGCCAACATGCGTCAGCAACTCGACCGCTCGCTCGTTCGCCTCAGCGCGCGATACCGCCTCGTGCGCCAGGATGGTTTCCGCGATCTGGCTGCCGATCGACAAGGCGGGATTGAGGGAGCTGAGCGGATCCTGGAAGATGATGCCGATGCGGGCACCGCGGATCGCCTGCAGCGCCGCCTCGGAGAGAAGCGTCAGGTCCCGCCCTTCATACAGCACCTCCCCGCCGATGACGCGGCCCGGCGGCTCGATCAGTCCGAGCAGCGACAGGGCGACCGTTGATTTGCCCGAACCGGATTCCCCGACGATCGCCGTCGTCCGGCCGCGCCGGAGGGCGAAGCTCACGCCATCGACCGCAACCAGGCCGCCATCGGCCGAGCCGAACCGTGTGCGCAGCGCGCGCGCCTCGAGTACCACATCGCCGGTCACGGGATCGCTGGTTACGGCATCGGTGGTCATCGCATCGTTCGTCATGCGGCGCGTGACCGCCGGCCGGTGCGCGGGTCGAGGGCATCCCGCAATCCGTCACCCAGGAAGTTGAACGCCAGTGAGACGGCGAGGATCGCGATGCCGGGAATGAGCGTGACATGAGGGGCGATGTTGAGGACGATGCGGCCGTCGGCCACCATCGCACCCCAATCCGCGGTCGGCGGTTGAACGCCGAGCCCGAGAAAGCTCAACCCGGATCCGACGACGATCATCAGCCCCATCAGGGTCGTCGCGTAGACCAGCACCGGGCTGAGCACGTTCGGAAATACATAGCGCCGCGCGATCTCCAGCGGGGACCCGCCCGCAGCGCGCGCCGCCTCGATATACGGCATCGCCGCCACCTCCATCGCCGCGGTGCGGGCCAGCCGTCCGATATACGGAATCAGCACGATCGTGATCGAGATGATCTCGGTGTTGATCCCCGGCGTCATGGCGCCGGCGAGCGCGATCGCGAACAGCACGATGGGAAAGGCGAACAGCACGTCCAGTGTCCGCATGATGATACCGTCGAGGAGTCCCCGCGCCAGGCCGGCAGCCATCCCGAGCGCGAGACCAATGGCACTGGCGCACAGCGTCGGCACCACGCCCACGGCCAATGAAACGCGGCCGCCCCAGAGCAGCCGTGCCAGCTCGTCGCGTCCCTGCTGATCCGTGCCGAGCAGATAGCCGCTCGTGAGGGGTGAGGCGTAGCGCAGCGAATCGTCGGCGGCGTAGGGCCCGACGCTGGTGATCAACGGGGCGGCGATGCAAGCGACGACCACCACCAGCAGCAGGGCCGCGGACAGGACCGCGGCGCGATCGCGCGCGAAGGCCGCAAGACGCCAGTGGCGCGGCCTTCCCCTTGACGCCACCGCGGTCGAGGTGAGCGCATCCATGGCTCACCCCTCCTGCAAGCGTGGGTCGAGCAGCACGTTGATCAGGTCGACCACGATATTCGCCAGCACGAAGCAGAGTCCGATCAGCAGCGTCGTCGCCTGCACGACCGGCAGGTCGCGTGCGGTGATCGACGTGTAGAGAAGCGAGCCCAGTCCGGGCCAGTCGAACACCACCTCGGTCAGCAGAGCGCCGCCGACGAGGTAGCCGAGCTGCAGGCCGGTGATCGTGATCACCGGCGGCAGCGCGTTGCGAAGTACATGCCGGCGCAGCAGCCGGCGGCGGGGAAGGCCTTTCGCTCGCGCCACACGCACATGCGGCCGGGACAGCGCGTCGCGCACCGACGCGCGGACCATGCGGGTGATGATCGCGGCGGGGCCCAGCGCCGTCGTGATCGCCGGCAGGATCAGGTGCCGGAGCAGATCCCCCAGGCCGCCATTGCCGGCGATGTCGTACATCCCCGACACCGGCAGCCAGTGCAGACGCAGCGCGAACAGCAGGACCAGCAGCAGGCCGAGCCAGTATGGCGGCGTGCTGCCAAGCAGCAGGGTCACCGCCATGGCGCCGCGATCGAACACGGTCTGCGACCGGAGCGCGGCAAAGATCCCGACCGGATAGCCGATCAGGATCGCCAGCAGCAGACTTGAGAAGGTCAGCACGAGGGTGTTGAGGAATCGCGGCAGCACCAGATCCATCACCGGTTCCTGCGTCGCGATCGATACGCCGAAGTCGCCCCGGACGGCGTGCGTCAGCCAGACGCCGTACTGGACCGGCAGCGGGCGATCGAGGCCGAGCGCGTGGCGCAGCGCCTCCTTCGCGGCGACGGTCGCCTGCGGCCCGAGCAACGCGGTGGCGACGTCGCCGGGTGCCAACTGCATCAGCAGGAACACCACCACCGAGACGCCGAACATCACGGGAATGACGGAGCCGAGGCGGCTGATGAGGAATCGCGACACGCCGGTGGGGGGCTTCCCGCGCTGAAGGAACGCCTAGCCGATCCAGACGGTCGAGAGGTCGAACCAGTCCTCCGGCGGATTGACGAAGCCCTTCACGGTCTTTGCCAGAAGCACCGGCTGCATGTCGTCGACATAGGGAACATAGGCCGCATCATCCATGATGAGGCGGTTGGCCTTCTGGTACAACGCCTTCATCTTCACCGCGTCCGGCTCCTTGAGCGCCGCATCCAGCAGCTCGTCGACCTGCTTGTTGCAGTACCACCCGGAGTTCTCGCCGTTCGGCGACCAGCTGCTGCAGCTGACGACGATGTTGATCCAGGCGGGCGTGGACATGCCCCACCCGATCTCGTTCATGCCCACGTCCGCCGACATCCCCTTGGCCCAGAGGCCCATATAGGTGACCCATTCGTATTTGCGCATCTCGGCGTCGACGCCGATCGCCTTGAGGTTGCGCTGGATCCAGGTCTCGACGACCTCGCCGGTGCCGTATTGCGGCAGCTGGTAGACCATCTTGAAGCCGTTCGGGTAGCCCGCCTCCGCCAGCAGCTTCTTCGCCGCGTCGGGGTCGTATTTGTAGCTCCTGAAAGCCGGGTCGTACGCGTCGGTTCCCGGGGACAGCATGCCGTACTCGGCGCGGCCGGTGCCGCGATAGATGTCGCGCGCGATGCCCTCCCGGTCGATCGCCATGTTGATCGCCCGGCGCACGCGCACGTCCTGCATCGGCTTGAATTTCATGTTCAGGTACAGGAAGTTTATGTAAGGCACGTTTTTGTTGGTCGACAGCACGAAGCCCTGCTTCACGAGACGGGGGATCTCGTCCCAGGGTGGCGTGGTGATCATCTGGATCTCGCCATCCTGCAGCGCGTTGACGCGCGTCGCCGGATCCTGCAGCGGCCGGAAGATCACGCGGTCAAGCTTGGCCTTCCGGCCCCAGTAATCGGGATTGCGCTCGATGACGGTCTTGACGCCGTGGTCCCGCTGGATGAACCGGAACGGGCCGGTGCCGATCGGATGCAGTGCGATGCCGGCGTTGCCGTACTGCTTCACGGCCGCCGGGCTGATCATGAGCGGCTGGCCGTAGCTTTGCAGTCCCTGCCGCAGCCATTGGTAGTTCGGTGATGTCAGCGTCACCCGTACCGTCATCGGATCGATCACGTCGAAGGCTCTGATCCACCTGGTGTAGGCGATGCAGAACGACTTTGCCTTCTGGTAGAAATTCGGCGACGACTCGTCCCAGAACCGCTCGAAGTTGAACTTGACGGCGGCGGCATCGAACGGGGTGCCGTCGTGAAATTTCACGCCCGGGCGCAGTTTGAACGTGTAGACCGTGCCGTCGGGCGAAATGGTCCAGGATGTCGCCAGCCCCGGCACGAGCGGCGGCGTCGGCACGTCGGCCTTGGTCAGGTCCTCCTTCACCAGGCCCTCGAAGATCTGGTAGGTGATCTGATAGGTGTCCCAGCCGCCGGTCGCATGCGGATCGAGGATGTCGGTTTCGGCCGGCATGCCCCAGATCAGGGTGCCGCCGCTGTCCGCGGCGCGCGCGGCGCCAGGGATCGCGCCTGCGGCCGCCGCCATCCCGGCGGTCAGAAGAAGGTTGCGCCGTGTCGGCTCATGGGTCGTCACTGTGGTCTCCTTCCGCGCCCCGCCTCGTGGCTGACACCCACAGCGTCGTCGCCCGGCGTCACCGCCCGGCTTGCAGGAATCATGCCTGATCGAGGCGCCAGCTTGCTCGCGCCAGGGCGTCCCTGCAATACGCGACGATCCCCGATGGCCGTCGCCGGACGTCGCCATCCGCCAGGAGCCGTTTCCGCGGCGCGATCCTAAGCGGCAGACTTGGAACGGCGCGGGTTGCGAGTCACACTCGCAGTTTGGCGACGGTCGCGACAGCGTCGGCGGAAAGGATCGGGCGATGGATGAAGATCAGTTCTTCGAAAAGCGGAACTTCCAGACGCAGCGCGGCGGCGTGCTGCCGGCGGCGCGGCTCGCCTATCGCACCCTGGGCACACTCAATTCCGCCCGCACGAACGCGGTCCTCGTCCCGAGCTGGTACAGCGGCACCAGCCACGATACCGAAATGTTCATGGTCGGCGCGGGTCGGGCGCTGGATCCTGACAAGTATTTCATGATCCTCACCGACCTCCTCGGCAGCGGCACCTCGTCCTCGCCGAGCAATACGCCGGCACCGCATGAGCGCGGACGGTTCCCGCACGTGACCATTCACGACAATGTCCGGCTGCAACATGCCCTGATCACGGAGAGGCTCGGACTCGATCGACTGCGCCTCGTCGCCGGCTGGTCGATGGGCGCGGCGCAGACGTTCGAATGGGCATGCCAGTTTCCCGACATGGTGCAGGCCGCGTGCCCGATCGCCGGATCGGCACGCACCGCGAACTACAACAAGGTATTCCTTCTGGCGCTGCGCCGGGCCCTGGAGCTGGACCCGGACTTCCGGCAGGGCTTCTACGACCGGCCGCCCGTCGCGGGCCTGCGCGCGTTCGCCACGATCTATGCGGGATGGGGCACGTCCGAGCCATTCTTCCGCCAGGCCGCATGGCAGGCGCTCGGCTCGCGATCCTGGGACGATCACGTCAGCGATTTCTGGGAGACCTTCTTCCTGCGATGCGATGCCAACGACCTGCTGTGCCAGCTCTGGACCTGGCGGGAGGCCGATATCAGCGCCAACGCCAAGCATGGCGGTGACTTCGACGCGGCACTGCGCAGCATCTCTGCCCGTACGATCGTCCTGCCGGTGGACAACGATCGGTATTTTCCGCCGCCGGACAGCGCGTACGAGGCGGAGCGAATCCCGAACGGTGTCTGTCGCGTCGTGCAATCGATCTGGGGCCACATGGCGCCGATGAATCCCGCCGACGTGCCGCAGGTCGACGCCGCGCTGAACGAATTGCTGTCCGCCTGAACCGGCGATCGGAGCCATCGCACATGAAGCTGCCGTTGGCAGAGTATGGCGAATGTGACGGCCTCGCGCTCGCCGCCCTGATCCGCAATGGAGACGTCGGGGTGTCCGACGTGCTGGAAGCCGCCATTGCCGCCATCGACCGGCTGAACCCGGAATTGAACGCGGTGACGCTGACAATGGCCGGGCAGGCGGAGGCCGCGGTTGCGGCCGGCCTGCCTGACGGGCCCTACACCGGCGTGCCGTTTCTGCTGAAGGATCTGTCTCCCACCGTCGCGGATGTTGCGACGAGCGCCGGCAGCCGGTTCTTCGGCGGCGCCACCAAACCGTATGACACGGAGCTGGTCCGACGGTGGAAGCGGGCCGGACTGGTCATGCTGGGCAAGACCAACACGCCGGAGTGTGGTTCGAGCGGTTCGACCGAGCCGGTGGCGACCGGACCGACCCACAATCCCTGGCGGCTCGGCCACACGCCCGGCGGATCGAGTGGAGGCTCCGCCGCTGCCGTCGCCGCAGGCATCGTGCCTGCCGCCCATGCAAGCGATGGCGGCGGCTCGATCCGCGGCCCTGCGTCGTGCTGCGGACTGGTCGGCCTGAAGCCGACGCGCGGGCGCAACACCCTGGCGCCCGACGCGGGCGAGGCGTGGCAAGGCTTCGTCTCGGAGCACGTGGTCAGCCGCAGCGTGCGTGACAGCGCCGCGCTGCTGGACGCGACGGCGGGGTATTGTCCGGGCGATCCGCATATCGCCCCGCCGCCGTCGCGACCCTTTCTGGAAGAAGTGCGCACGCCGCCAGGGCGATTGCGCATCGGGGCGGCCCTGAGCGGCGTGGCCGGCAAGACGTTCCATCCGGACGCTGCCGCGGCGACCGCGCAAGCGGCACGTCTGCTGGCCGATCTCGGCCATGAGGTCGAGGAGGTCTCACCGGAGTACGATTGGCAGCTTCTGCTCGACGCCTTCATGATCTTCTTCGCCGCGGGTGTCGGCCGCGCCATCGAGGAGCATGCGCAGATCAGCGGCAAGGTGCCGGGGCCGGATCTCATCGAGCGCAACAATTTGTGGCTCTGGGAGCAGTCCAAGCGGATCGGCTGCACCGACTATCTGCGCGCCATCAGCCAGGTGAACACGATCAGCCGGCAGTTCGCCCGCTTCTTTGCCACGCATGATCTCTGGCTGACGCCGACGATGGCTGAGCCGCCCCCGGCGCACGGCTACCTCCATGCCGACGTGGACGACGTGCCGGAGTTCTTCCGGCGGCTGTGGCAGTTCAACCCGATCAACTGGGTCTACAACGCAAACGGGCATCCGGCGATCACGCTGCCGCTCCATTGCAACGCGGCGGGGCTGCCGATCGGCGTGATGCTCGGCGGCCGGTTCGGCGACGAAGCCGTGCTGTTCCGGGTGGCGGGCCAGCTCGAAGAGGCCCTGCCTTGGCGCAACCGGCATCCGCCGGTTTCGATCTTCGCGGATGGTTACTGAGGCATCCGTTGGAGTGCAGTCCCAGCGCAACCGCCAGGCCCCGACTGGAAAGCGGGCCCTCAACGGTCCGGCAACTCGAGCCGTTCGCGCAGGGCCAGGCGGTAGAACAGCTCGAGTGTGAAAATCGCACGGCCCTCGATGCGCGCATGCAGCGTCTGACGTGGGCGTGCCGGCGCGCCGGCCGGGATCGCGGCGAGCAGGAAGCGGGCCGCCGCGAGCGGCGCGGGCGCCATCGCCGCGCGATCGGCGCGACGCGCCAGGCCGGCGGCAACGGCGCGAAGCTTGCTCGCCGCGGGCACCGCGGCGCGGCCGCTGATCGAATCGAACGCGCGCCGCGCCAGTTCCGTGCCGATCGCCGCGTACAGCGCGCCGGCCGCGGCGATGCCCGGCCGGCACGGCGCGGGCAGTGCGGCGATACCCGCTCCGGCGTAGCGGTAGAATGCGTCCGCCTGTTCCAGAAGCCGCGCCACCACGGCGCCGATCGCGGGCGCGAACGCCGTCTGCGGCCCCCAGGCGGCAGGGTCGAGCCCGTGGTCGCGCAGCCAGGCGCAGGGCAGGTACAGCCGGCCGGCGCGCGCATCCTCGCCGACATCGCGCGCGATGTTGGTCAATTGCATCGCGACGCCGAGCGCGCAGGCGCGCGCCAGCGCATCCGGCGCGCGCACGCTCATCACCAGCGCCATCATGATGCCGACCGTACCGGCGACGCGCACCGCGTAGGCGGTCAGGTCGTCGATCGTCTCGTAGCGCCGGCCGGCGGCATCCCAGGCCAGGCCCTCCAGAAGCGCGGCGGGCAGTGCCGCCGGAATCGCAAAACGTGCCACCACGGAAGCGAGCGCCCGGTCGGCCGGACACGGAAACGGTCGCCCCGCATAGGCCCGTTCCAGCCGCGCGTGCAGCTGCGCCAGTGCCGCGGCGCCGTCGTCGCCGCAGTCGATCGCATCGTCGGCCAGGCGGCAAAAGGCATAGAGTCCTGCGGCGGGATCGCGAACCCGCCGCGGCAGCAGGAACGAGGCGAGATGGAAGCTGCGCGATCCGCCGCGCAGCAGGGCGCGGCAGGCCGCCAGGTCCGCCGGATCAATGACAGGCAACGCGCGCGTCATGCGGCACCAGCCGGTCGAGGATGCGGGCGGAGGACAGCACGCCGGGCAGGCCGGCGCCCGGATGCGTACCGGCACCGACCAGGAACAGGTTCTCGACATCCTCGCTGCGATTGTGCGGGCGGAACCAGGCGCTCTGCGTCAGCAGCGGCTGCATGCCGAAGCCGGCGCCGTGCAGCGACAGGAAATCGCGCGCGAAATCGTCCGGCGTGCTGATCCGCGACGTCACGATCCGGCCGCCCAGGCCGGGCAGGATCGTCTGCTCCAGCCGCTGCTGCACGGCGGCGCGGAAGCGCTCCGCCTCGGCGTTCCAATCGACCGTGCCGCCCAGGTTCGGCACCGGCACGAGCGCGTAGAAGGCATCGCACCCGGCCGGCGCCACGGACGGATCGGTCGCGGTCGGCCGGTGCAGATAGAGGCTGAAATCCGCGCCGAGATGCCGGCGGATGAAGATGTCGCGCAGCAGCGCGCGGTAGCGCTGGCCGAGCAGGATCGTATGGTGCGGCACGTCGTCGTAGCGGCCGCGCGTGCCGAAATACCAGACGAACAGGCCCATCGAGTAGCGCGCCCGGGCGATGCGCCGATCCGTCCAGCGCCGCCGTGCCTCCGGCTGCACCAGGTTCCGGTAGGTGAAGCCGGTGCAGCCGTTGGCGACCACGATTTCGGCCGGCACGATCTGTCCGGAGCGCAGTCGCACGCCGGTGGCGCGGCGGCCGGCGAGCTCGATCGCCGCGACCTCGGCACCCAGCGCGATGCGCCCGCCCTGGGCCTCGATCAGCCGGCACAGCCCGGTCACCAGCGTGCCGGTGCCGCCCATCGCGTACCAGACGCCCCAGTGCCGCTCCAGATGCGCGATCAGGCCGTAGATGCCGCTGGCGGTGAACGGATTGCCGCCGATCAGCAGCGGATGAAAACTGAGCGCCACGCGCAGGCGGGGATCGCGCACATGCCGCGCCGCAAGGCCGTGCACGCTGCGCCAGGCGCCGCGGCGCAGCAGCGCCGGCAACACGCGTAGCATGTCGGCGGCACTGGCGAACGGCACGTGGCCGAGCTGCTCGAAGCCGACGGCGCACAGATCGGCGCTCAGCCGCATGAACCGCGCGTAGCCGGCGGCATCGCCCGGCGCGAGTTGCGCCACCGCCGCCTGCATCGCCACCGCATCGCCCGAGACGTCGAGCGCGCTGCCGTCGTCGAAGCGGAGCCGATAGAACGGGGAGAGCGGGCGCAGCGCCACGTCGTCTTCCATCCGCCGCCCGGCCAGCCGCCACAGCTCGTCGAGCAGGAACGGCGCCGTGATGATGGTCGGGCCGGCATCGAAGGTGAAGCCGTCCTGGCGATGCACGCGCGCCCGTCCGCCCGGCTGTTCCAGCCGTTCCAGCACCGTGACGCGCCAGCCGCGGGCGCCGAGCCGCACGCCGGCGGCGAGACCGCCGAAGCCGCTGCCGATGATCACGGCATGGCGCGCGCTCATCGCCTCACCGCCGCGCCCGCTGCGCCAGATCGAGCCCGTGCGCGAGCCCGGCGCCGGCGAGGGCGAGCGCCATCCAGCCCCACCAGCCGCGGTCGAGTGCCACACGCAGCGCGAGCAGGAGCAGCAGCCCCGGCGCCAGCATCGCCGCACTCGCCGCCGGATCGAGGCCGCTTCCGGTGCAGCGCCAGTGCAGTCCGAGCCCGACCGCCTCGGCCAGCATCACCGCGACGACGATGTCGGCGATCGCACCGGAGGAGAACAGCGCGGCCATTCAGGTCACGTCCGCGATGCCGTGCGCGTCGGCGACTGCGGCGATGATGGCGGCGACCCGCTCGGGCTGCTCCTCATGCGCGAGATGGCCGAGCCCCGCCAGGCGGACGATCCGTGCAGCCGGGGCGAGCCGGCGGACACGCTCCGCCTCGCGCGGCGTGATGGCGCGGTCGTTCTCGCCGACCACCAGCACGAGCGGCGTCGCGAGATGCGGCAGCGCCCGCGCCAGCGGCACCAGATCCCAGTGCGCCATCATGCCGAGCGCGCCTTCGACATGGCCGGGACTGCGGAACAGCCGCGCATAGAGGTCGATTCCGGGCTTGCTCAGCACCGACCCGGTGCCGCGCAGCAGCCGCTCCACCGCGGCGCGGTCGGCGGCGCGCCAGGAGAACACCAGCGGCACCAGCGGCAGGGCGGAGAAGAACCGGGCGACCGGCGCGAAGACGAGGCTGGGCAGCCCGTCCATCGGCAGCAGCGCGCCGTTGAGCGAAACCAGCGCGGCGGGAGCGATGGCGCCGTCGAGGCACAGGCGGGCCAGGATCGCGGCACCGGCGGAATGGCCGACCACCAGGCGCGGCGCGCAGCCCATCGCCGCGAGCAGCGCGCCGACCAGGCGCGCCATGCCCGGCAGCGACAGCGCCGACCGCGGCGGCATGGCGGAGAAGGCATGGCCCGGCAGGTCGGGCGCGATCACGGTGAAACGGGTCGCCAGATGCGGCGCGAGGTCGCGCCAGGAATGCGTCGAGGCACCCGTGCCGTGCAGCAGCAGCAGCGCCGGTCCGTCGCCCCAGACCTGCACGTGCCAGCGCAGGCCGCCGGCGTGGACGAAGCGGCTCCGTGCGCGATGCGGCCAGTCGCGTCCCTCGCGTTCCCAGACCGGGCGCAGGCCGGCCGGCATGGCGGCGAGGGCGGCGGCGGTCACGCGGCCGCCGCGGTGCGCGCGGCGCGCGACAGCAACACTGCATCGGCTTGCGGCAGGGCGAGCCAGCGCGCACCCGCCTCCGCCGCCAGCAGCCGCGCGTCCGCCGAGGGTCGCGGCGCGATGTCGATCAACAGCGCCGGGATGCCGGCGGCGCGGAGCGCCTTGGCGGCGGCGGCGGCATCCGCCTGGGCGCGCAGCCGGCCGGGCGTGCCGTCGCGCGCGACATTGGCCCGCGCGTCGGTCAGCAGCACGACGGATGCGGTCTCGCCGCGCCGCCGCAGCGTCGCGGCCATCGCGCATCCCGCCTCGATCCCGGCCGCGAGGGGCGTGCCGCCGCCCGCCGGCATCGCGGTGAGGCCGCGCCTGGCGCGCACCAGCGAGCCGGTGGGCGGCAGCAGCACCTCGGCGGCGCGGCCGCGGAAGGCGATCAGCGCCGCGCGATCGCGCCGCACGTAGGACTCGCCCAGCAGCAGCTCGACCGCGCCCTTCGCCTCGGCCAGCCGGTGCAGCGCGGCGGAGCCCGAGGCGTCGACGACGAAGATCGTGGTGCTGCGGATCGGCCGCTCGGTCCGGATGACGCGGAAATCACCCGATCGTACCGCGATCCGTCCCGGCGCCCGCGATCGCAGCCGCTGCCAGGGCGCGGCGGCGCGCAGCGTCGCGACGACGTCCAGGCGCGCGTTCGGCCGCGGCATGCCCGGCCGCAGGCCGGTCGGGCGGCCGCCGCCGGTCGCCGGCGCGCGCCCGCCGGATCGCCCCGCCGCCGCCGCCGCCGATGCCGCCGCCGCCGGCATTCCATCCAGCAGATCGCGTGGCAGCGCCGCCCGCGCCGCGGCGACGATGCGGTCGGCGAGGCGATCGGGGAGGCGATCGGGGAGGCGATCGGCGTCGTCGCCCGGCGCATCTTCAGAGGATGGCGGCGGGTCAGGATCCGCCGCGGCCTCGGCCGGTGCATCGCCCGTGTCGGGCACGATCGTGGCGCGCGGCCCCAGCACCAGCCGCGCGGCCGTGCCGGCGTCCTCGTCCGCCACGGCATCGCGCCCGTCGAGCGCCGCGATCGCCCGCGCCGCGTCGAGCGCGAACAGCACCGCGCGCGGCGAGGCGACCCCCAGGCACGCGGCGGCGGCACACAGCGCCGCGAGGATCGCATCGGCGACGGCGACGGGCCCGTGCGGCGCCGCGCGCGGGGGCGCCTCAGCGTCGCACCCGGCCTCGCGCGGCGTCACCGCATCGAGGTCGAGCCAGAAGGCGGCGCGGTCGCGCAACGCCGCCGGCGTCGCCTCCTCCGCGCCGCCGCCCTCGTCGAGGGCGATGATCGCGAAGCGGGTGGCGCACCAGTCCTGCAAGCCGTCGCGCTCGACCGCGATGCCGCCCGTATCCATGATTTGGGCGACGCGGGCCGCCGTCGCCGCCCCGTGGCGCTCGGCCAGCGGCAGCAGCACCAGCCCGCCATCCGCCGCGGCGAGCAGCCCGCGCTCCAGCCGCGGCGCGCCGGACGCGAGCGTCGCCGCCAGATCGAGCCCGCCCAGCAGGCGCCCGTCATCGATCTGCGGCGGCAGGCGCAGCACCGGCACGGCGGCGGCCAGCCGGGCGCGCAGCCCGGCGAGCCAGGCATCGCGCACCGGCCCGCACCCGGCGCGCAGCACGACGCCGAACCGGGCGGGATCGTGCGCGACGATGCGACGGACCAGGCAGGCGTCGCGCCACGTGGTCATGCGGCGAGCAGCTCGTCCACCGCCCGCGCCACGCGGGTGGTCGCCACGGCCTCGTCCAGCGGATCGCGGCGCAGGCGGTGGCGCAGCGCCATCGGCGCGACGGCGCGCAGATGCGCGTCGGTGACCGCGGTCTGCCCTTCGAGCGCGGCCAGGGCGCGGGCGGCGCGCATCAGCGTCAGCTCGCCGCGCAGGCCGTCGGCGCCAAGGGCGAGGCACAGCGACGCCGCATGCGCGAGCGGCCCGTCCGGCACGTCGATGCCGTCGATCGCCTCGCGCGCCGCGGCGATCCTCTCCCGCAATGCCTGCTGCGCCGCGTCCCATTCCGCCGCGAAGCGCGCCGGGTCGCGCTCGAACCGGTCGCGCCGGCGCACGACCTCCATCCGCTCCGGCACGGTGTCGGGCGTGCGCACCTCGACCGAGAGGCCGAACCGATCGAGCAGTTGCGGGCGCAGATCGCCTTCCTCGGGGTTGCCGCTGCCGATCAGCACGATCCGCGCCGGGTGGCGCACGCTCAGCCCCTCGCGCTCGACCAGGTTCTCGCCCGAGGCGGCGACGTCGAGCAGCAGGTCGACCAGGTGATCCTCGAGCAGGTTCACCTCGTCGATGTAGAGGAAGCCGCGATGCGCGCGGGCCAGCAATCCGGGCTGGAACGCGCGCACGCCGTGCACCAGCGCCTGCTCCAGGTCGAGCGCGCCGGTGATGCGGTCCTCGGTCGCACCCAGCGGCAGATCGACCACCGGCACCGGCACCATGGCGGCGCGGCGCCGGCCGCGCGGCGTCGCCCGGCAGGCGGCGCACAGCCCCGCCGCATCGGCGGGATCGCAGTGGTAGGCGCATCCGGCGACCGCGCGGACCGGCGGCAGCAGTGCCGCCAGGGCACGGATCGTCGTCGACTTGCCGGTGCCGCGATCGCCCAGCACCAGCACGCCGCCGACGCGCGGATCGACCGCGACGATGGTCAGCGCCTGCTTCATCTCCTCCTGGCCGACGATCGCGGCGAAGGGAAACGTGGCTGCCCTCGCCAACGGTTTTGCAGCGGGCGCACCGGTCCTCATGCGCGCGCGAGCCCGGTCAGGTGCGCGACGTTCTTCCAAAAGATGCGGGCATGCGCGCCGGGGTCGGCGCGGACCAGCGCCTTGTTCATGTAGGCGTCCCAGGTCAGTCGCTGCACGTCGCGGTCGGCGCAGATGCGCACGAAGCGCTCGCGGCGGCGGTCGCTCGCGTACCAGTAATGCTGCATGATGCCGAGGATCCAGAACACCTGCCCGTGCGCCCGCATGAAGCGCCGCCGGGCCTGGCGCAGCGCCGCCGGATCGCCGCTGGCGCAGAACGCATCGACCGCCTCGCCGGCGAAGCGACCGCCGAGCATCGCGTAGTAGATGCCCTCGCCGGAGGCCGGCGCGACCACGCCGGCGGCGTCGCCGGCGAGCACGAGGCCGTGGCCGTCATCCCAGCGCCGGCGCGGGCGCAGCGGAATCGGCGCGCCCTCGCGCCGGATGGTCGCGGTCTCGCCGAGTCCCGCCACCTGCCGCAGCGCGGTCACCGCCTCGCGCAGCGCGAAGCCCTTCGCGGCGGTGCCGATCCCGACGCTGGTCGTCGCACCATGCGGGAAGATCCAGCCGTAGAAATCCGGCGACAGCGCGCCGCGATAATAGACGTCGCAGCGTTCCGGATCGTGCGACGCCGTCCGCGGCGAGGCGACGATCTCGTGATAGGCGAACACACACGGCACGGCGCGGCTGCGCGGCATCGCCTGCTGCGCAACCGCGGAACGGGCGCCGTCGGCGCCGATCACCGTGCGCGTCCGGATCGTGCGCGTCGCCGACGGATCGGCGGGGTCGCGCCAGGCGACGTCGAAGCCACCGCCAGCCGCGCGTTGCAACGCGACGAACTGGCCGGTGCGGCGCTCGGCGCCGGCAGCGGCGGCGCGGCCGCGCAGCCATTCGTCGAACACCTCGCGATCGACCATGCCGACGAAGCCACCGGCCTCGATCGGCATGTCCACCGCGCGGGCCGAGGGTGCCACGATGCGCGCGCTGCGGATGCGGGCGACCAGCAGGTGATCGGGGATGGCGAAATCGCGGATCAGGCGCGGCGGGATGGCGCCGCCGCAGGGCTTGATCCGGCCGGCACGGTCGAGCAGCAGGACGGCGCGACCCGCCCGCGCCAGGTGCTCCGCCGCGGTGGCCCCCGCCGGTCCGCCTCCCACCACGACGGCGTCATAGTGCGCGCGCATGGCTCAGCCCTGTCCCGCAATGGCGAAGGCGCTCAGCAGCATGCCGAGCACGTAGAGGCTGGTGCCGGTCGCGTTGTACCACGGCGCGCGCGCCTTCGGGTCGTCGAGCAGCCGCGCCATCAGCAGCGCCTGCGCCACCAGCAACAGTGCGACGCCGCCGGCGAACGGCGGGTGGTTCCAGCGGAACAGCAGCGCGACGACAATCAGTTGCGGCACCGCCATCACGACGCAGGCGATGCGCGCCGCCCGGCGCGGGCCGAGCAGCACCGGCAGCGAGTCGATGCCGGTGGCGCGATCGCCGGCGACTGACTTGAAGTCGTTCAGCGTCATGATGCCGTGCGCGCCGAGGCTGTAGAGGAGCGCGAGCAGCAGCACGCGCGGCCCCGGCAGGCCGCCGGTCGCCAGGGCGGCGCCGGTGACCCAGGGCAATCCCTCGTAGCATGCGGCGACGGCGGCATTGCCCCACCAGCCGTTGCGCTTGAGGCGCAGCGGCGGCGCGCTGTAGGCCCAGGCGAGCGCCAGTCCGATCGCGGCGGCGGCGAAGCCGATCGGCCCGAGCGCGAGCGCGACCAAGACCGAAAGCGCCGTCCAGCCGAGCGCGATGTACAGCCCCCAGCGGCGCGGCACGCGGCCGGACGGGATCGGGCGTCCGGGTTCGTTGATCGCGTCGACGCCGCGGTCGTACCAGTCGTTCACCGCCTGGCTGGTGCCGCAGACCAGCGGCCCGGCCAGGACGAAGCCGGCGAGCAGCAGCGGCCAGTGCGATCCCGCCGCGGCCCCCGCCGACACCACGCCGCAGCCGAACGCCCAGGCCGGCGCGAACCAGGTGATCGGTTTCAGCAGCTCCAGGACGGAGGCGGGCGCCGGCAGGCGCGCGGTCGCGGTCATGGCGGCGCCGGCCGGTCGGCGTACCATGAACGGTCTCGCAAGGCCGGTGGTGATGGGACGACAGCCTGCATCGGTCTCGCTCCCCCGAGTTGAGGCTGACCTGCTCGGCCGGGACTGTCAAGCGTGCTGTACGTCTATCCGAGTTGACACTCGGGCAAAGCCGCGTCTAGGCTCCCTGCCATTCCTGCGGGAGGCCGCCATGGGATACGGGTCCGCGAGCCAAGCCGGTCGTCCGGCCATCCTGCCGGCGCCCGGTCGCCTGTCGCTCGGCCCGGCCCGGGTGGCCGGCGGACGTCAAGGGCTGTTTCCACTCGCCGCCCTGGAGCGGTGGATCGGCGCCGCCGATTGCTGTCCATGGGCGGCATCCTGCGGCCGCACCCCGGCCGCACGCGCCGGCGCACCGCGGCCGCTCTACACGCCGGACCAGCGGCGGCGGCGCGACGCATCGAAATGGACGACGGTGCAGGCGCTGCTCGCGCCGACGCAGTTCCTGATCTGCCTGATCAGCGTCGCCCTGGTGCTGCACTACCTCGCGACCGGCGCGGGCTACGGCGCGGCCACGGCGTCGATCCTGGTCAAGACCGCGGCCCTCGGCACCATCATGGTCACCGGCTCGCTCTGGGAGCGCGACATCTTCGGCCAGTACCTGTTCGCGCCGGCGTTCTTC
>Ga0335074_10006432_pt1 | contig 16295 bp, 11 predicted proteins | sample Lox_Sample_23_FD_206715 | JGI IMG/M metagenome (GOLD analysis project Ga0335074, IMG submission 206715) | Soil microbial communities from Loxahatchee National Wildlife Refuge, Florida, United States - Lox_Sample_2.3 | ecosystem: Environmental > Terrestrial > Soil > Wetlands | place: USA...
TCCACTCGGTGACCTTGCCGGCGCCGGAGTGGGCGCGGGTAAGGTCGGGCGGCAGCAGCAGCACACGCTTCAGGCTGGGCGAAATGCGCGTCTGGGCCTCATCAATAAGGCGCACGGCGGCGGCTTTGATGTCGCTCTCGGGAATTGCGTCGGCTTCGATGGTGTACCAGGGCATTGCTGTTTCTCCATTGTGAGAGCTTGTGTGCATTATTGATTGACGCCGCTTGCGAGGAAACCTCCGTCGACGACGAGGGTTTGGCCGGTGACGAAAGAAGCGGCGTCGGACGAGAGGAAGATGGCAGCGCCGACGACCTCCTCGGTCTTACCGAAGCGGCCCATGGGCGTGCGCATGAGCAGCTCCCGGCCGCGCGGTGTGTTGTCGAGCAGGTCGGCGTTGAGTGCAGTGCGGAAGACTCCGGGTGCGATGGCGTTGACGATGACGCCGTGCTTTGACCACTCGACGGCAAGCGAGCGAGTAAGCGACACGACGCCGGCTTTGCTGGCGGCGTAGGCCGCAACTTCACTGAGCGCAACAAAGCTGTTGAGCGAAGCGATGTTCACGATGCGTCCGTAGCCGCGGTCAAGCATGTGCTTGCCGAAGACCTGGCAGGCACGGAGGGTTCCGGCGAGGTTGGTGTCGAGAATTGCCTGCCACTCGTCTTCGGGAAACGTGAGAGTGGGAGCGCGTTTGATGCGTCCGGCGCAGTTGATGAGGATGTCGACCTTGCCGAAGGCCTTAAGAGTTGCGGCGAGGAGACTATCGAGCGAGGAGCGGTCGGCGAGATCGGACGAGATGCGGAGTGTGCGGCGGCCACGCTGTGCGATCTCGGTCGCGGTGGAGTCGACATTCTCCTGCCGCCGCGCGGAGGCGATCACATCGGCGCCAGCGTCGGCGAGGCCAAGGCTGAGGGCGTGTCCGATGCCGGAGGTACCTCCGATGATGACAGCGGTTTTTCCTTCAAGGCTGAGTGGTGCGTATGGCATTGGCATTCCTTGTATGTGTGCCGCTAGCGTCCGAGGAAGACGGGAGCGATGTGACGAGTGTAGAGGTTTTCGGTGACATTTTTCGCAATGATGGCTTCATTGGCTTCGAGGAGGTCGATGTAGCGGCGGTCCATTTTAGCTGCAATCTTGAACCCGACGTGCAGGAGCTGGCGGAAGCTGGGATTGTAGGCAGGGTTTGACTGATCGTGACGCAGGGCGGAAGTGAACTGCCTCGACGTCCACGCATTGACAGCAGCAGGAGCGGGCAGCTTGTCCAGCGCGATGTCGATGACGGTCAAGTAGGGCGCACAGAGCTCGTCACGATGCGAGTAGGCCTTGGCGTAGATCTCCTTTGCGAGCGCGAGGGCGGAGCCTCCGGCTTCCGCAAGGCCGATTAGTTCTTCAAGCCAGGTGGTTCCGGCTGTTTTGAGATGAATGCCGCAGTTGTATTGCTTCATGCACCGGTGGATGGCTGGATAAATGGAGAACTTGTCGCTGCCGGAGTGCACGCTGAGCTTGAGGTTGGCGGGCAGGCCGTAGTGCGCAACGGCGTGTTGGATGGCGGTCATGTCGAGGATCATTTCGCGCGCGAACTGCGCGACATCACCGATGTAATCGACTCCTTTGTTGAAGCGGCCGCTGAACTTGGGGGCAATGGTCTGTACAGGGATGCCCTCATCGGCAACAGCGGCGAGAATGACGAGCAGATCTTCGGGCGTTTGCGCGTAGTCGGTCTCGTCCATGGAGATTTCGGTGACGAAGTTTCCCGCGCCCTTGGCGGATTCAATTTTGCGGTAGACCTTGCCGGCCTGCTGCACGGCAAAGAGGAACTTGGCGGCGGTGCGGGAGAGATGGCCGGAGGTGATGAAGACGGTCTCGCTCGCACTGCGAAGCTGGGTTGTGCCGATGAGCTCGGGGTGTTTGGCGATGAAGGTCTGAATTGCGGACGGCTCGGCGGGCTTGCCGATGTAGTCGGCAACGTCGATGGTGTAGAAGTCGCAGGTCTCGAGGTAGCGATCGACCGTGGTGAGGTTAATGTGGTCAGCGTCGCAGAACCAGGGCTTCGTCCAATGCAGGGCCTGAACGGCAGCCCTGGCAGCTGCGCGAGCCGAGGACGGCTCCGAATCGATGATGGTATGCTCCCGGTTGGACTTGTTCCAGACGGGAATGACTTCAATGCCCTCCTGCGCGGCGAGGACGCAGGCCTGCAACTGCGCGCGGGCCTGATGGGCAAAACGGTCGCCTACTCCGAGTGAGAATCTGGAGAGAGTTTTCATGCAGGGACTTCGACTTTTCGGAGTTTGGGAGCGAGCACAACGATAAAGGCCAATGCGACGAGGTAGGCACAGGAGGCAATGATGAAGAGGCTGACGTAGCTATGGGTGAGCTGGAGGATCCAACCGGCAGCCGCGGCGATGAGCATTCCACCGATGGATCCGGTGCAGGTGCCGATGCCGACCACGGCGCCGACGGTGCTCTTGGGAAACATGTCTGAAACAGTCGTGAAGAGGTTCGCGGACCACCCCTGGTGCGCAGCAGTCGCGAGGCTGAGCAGGCCAATGGCGGTCCACTCCGAGTGGAGATTGCCCGCGGTGAATATGGGGACTACGGCGCAGGCACAGATAAACATGGCGGCGATACGCGCGCGCTGCGGCGTGAAGCCGAGTTTAAGGAATGGCACCGGCAGCCATCCGCCAAAGATGCTGCCCACGGATGAAGCGGTATAGATAATGATGAGCGGAAGTCCCAGGCCAGCAAGGCTCAGATGGAATCGGCTGCTAAAGTACGACGGCAGCCAGAAAAGGAAGAACCACCAGATGGGGTCGGTGAGGAATTTGCCGACGGCGAAGGCCCATGTCTGGCGGTAGCCGAGAAGGCGCAACCAGCGCGGGCCCGGCGTCATCTGCTGCGCGGCTTCTTCATAGATGTAGCGCAGCTCGGCTCCGGTCAAAGTGGGGTGGTCGGCCGGCTTGCGGTAATTGCGGTACCACCAGAAGATCCAGAGCATGCTGAAGGTTCCGGTGATGAGGAACGCGGCCCGCCAACTGTAGTGCAACGCGACCCATGGCACGATGGCCGGTGCCAGGATGGCTCCGACGTTGGCGCCGGAGTTGAAGATGCCGGTGGCAAGCGAGCGTTCGCGCTGCGGGAACCACTCAGCAACTGTCTTGATGGCAGCCGGGAAATTGCCGGACTCGCCGAGGCCAAGGCAAAAACGCGCAACGCCGAACTCCATGGCGGAGCTGGCCAGCGCGTGGCCCATGGCGGAGAGGCTCCACAGACCCATGAACAGGCAGTAACCGATGCGGGTGCCGAGCTTGTCGATCAACCGCCCCGCGCCCAAAACGCCGATGGCGTAGGCGAGTTGGAAGGCGAAGACAATGTAGCCGTAGTCGACCTCCGTTATGCCTATAGCGTGATGGAGGGTCGGCTTGAGGATCGCGATGACCTGGCGATCCATGTAGTTGATGGAGGTCGCGAAGAAGAGCATGGCGCAGATGGTCCAGCGCACACGCCCCAGGCGTGTGCTGCTGGAGCCGCTCTCGTCCTGGTCCGATTCGGTGGTTGGGTTCATGACTTTCCTGATGAGAGGTGAAGTATGCGCTCAGAGTTTGTAGGACTTTCGGACCAGATTGTAGGCGAGGTCGTGGGCCAACTCGAAGGCTTCGTCTTCATTGAGGCGGTGCTCGGCCACGAGGCGTGCAAGCCAAGTGCAGTCCATGCGCCGGGCGACGTCGTGGCGCGCGGGGATGGACAGGAAGGCCCGGGTGTCGTCGTTAAAACCGACGGTATTGTAGAAGCCAGCGGTTTCAGTTGTCATTTCGCGGAAACGGAGCATGCCCTCGGGGCTGTCGAAGAACCACCAGGGCGGGCCAAGGCGAAGGCAAGGATAGTGCCCTGCGAGTGGCGCGAGTTCGCGACTGTAACTGGATTCGTCGAGCGTGAAGAGGATGATAGTCAGTTTTGGCTCGTTGCCGAAGCGATCGAGCAGTGGGCGGAGGGCATAGACATAGTCAGTCGGAGTGGGGATGTCTGCGCCGGTGTCGCGGCCGTAGCGCTTGTAAATCTGGCGGTTGTGATTGCGGAGGCTGCCGGGGTGGATCTGCATGACGAGGCCGTCGGCGACGCTCATGCGGGCCATCTCCGTGAGCATTTGCGCGCGGAAGAGCTCGCGCTGATCGGCGGTTGCGCTGCCATTATGGATTGTGGCATAGAGGCTGGTGGCTTCCTGAGGCGCGAGATCGGCCGTGCGTGCGGAGGGGTGGCCGTGATCAGTGGCTGTGCAGCCAAGTTCTTTGAAGCGGGCGCGAGTCTTCTCAAGCGCGCGGATGTAGCCGGACCATGTAGCGGTGTCTTCAGCGGTGAGAGCGCCAAGCCTGGCGATGTTATCGCGGAAGCCGTCGAAGTCGGGATCAACGACTGAGTCGGGACGGAAGGTGGGCAGAATGCGGGCCTTCCAGCCGGAGTCGCGGATGATGCGATGGTCGTCGAGCGAGTCGAGAGGCGAGTCGGTGGTGGCGAGGACTTCGAGATGGAAGCGCTCGTAGAGTGCGCGAGGAAGAAATTCGGGCGTACGGAGCTTCTCGGCGATGGTGTCGTAGTAGTGGTCAGCGTTTTGGGCCGCGAGACGCTCGGTGAGGCCGAAGAGCTCCTGAAAGGCGTAGTCGAGCCACATGCGCGTAGGGGTTCCGCGAAAGAGGTAGTAGTGCTCGGCGAAGAGACGCCAGACTTTACGCGGATTTTTCAGCTCGGGAACGCCGATCTCAAGGTCGTCCATGGAGACGCCCTGGCTGTAGAGCATCCGGTAGACATAGTGGTCGGGCTGCACGAAGAGCTTGGCTGGGTCGGGGAAGGGCTGATTGTGCGCGAACCATGCGGCCTGGGTGTGTCCGTGCGGGCTGACGAGAGGCAGGTTCTTTACAGCTGTGTAGAGACGGCGGGCAATCGCGCGTGTTGCCGGGTCGGCCGGGAAAAGACGGTCTTCATGGAGTAGGGTCACAGCTGGATGTCCTCATTCCGGTTGGACCGGAAGCCCTATTGTACTTGTTTTTGCGTTAAGAGGTCAGACCTCATGGAGATGCCCTTCCAGCTTATTTTCAATGCCGGTGCTGCACAATGCCAGAAGAAAAGTGGGCTGCCGGGTGCTAATCTCGCTATGCGGGACATTCTTGAGCGAAAGGGGCCCTGCACGTAAGCGTATGCCAAATCAAACATTACCTAACCATGATGAACACCTGACGATGCAGGTGGTCAACCACATTCGGGCCATGATTGAGGACGGGCGGCTGAAGCCGGGAGACAAGATTCCGCCGGAGCGGGAGTTTGCGCGCCTGCTGAGGATCAGCCGGGCGAGCCTGCGCACGGGGATCGGGTATCTGGCTGCGATGGGGGTGATGAAGGTCCGGCATGGAGTGGGGACCTTTGTGGCCAGCGGGCCGCCGGAAATCGGGAAGGCGTCGCTGGGGCTGATGGGGGCGCTTCACGGGTTCCAGCCATGGCAGATGTTTGAGGCACGGTTGCTGCTAGAGAGCAACCTGGCGGCCCTGGCGGCGCAGCGCGGCAAGGAAGAGCATCTGACCGTACTTGCGGAAGAGGTCGCGGAGATGTATGCGACGGTGGATGATCCGGAAGAGTACCTGATCCACGACGTGCGGTTCCACCAGACGATTGCGCAGGCGTCCGGAAACCCGATTCTGGCGGCGCTGATGGAAACGGTGACCTCTGCGTTGTATGAGGAGCGGCGGAAGACAGTCGAGCATGCACGGAACTTGAAGGACTCGGCGGACGTGCACAGGGAGATCTACCGGGCGATTCGGGGTAAGAACACGGCTGAGGCGCGGAGGCTGATGGAGGAGCACTTGAAGCTGGCGCAGGACGAGCAGGAGCGGGAGGCGGGATTGGCCGGGCGGGTTGTGGCGGCTCCGCTGAAGGCGCGCAAGCCCCGGGCGTAGGACTGCGAGGCTTTTAGGGAACCGAGTCGTGATTCTACAGAGGTTAGCGGGTGCCTTCTCGGTATAATTGTCGAAATGCGATGATTGCTGGCAAGCTATTCTCAATAGAGGAGTTAGTGTCAATATGAGGCTGATTTGCTGAGGAGCCCAAATCGCCGATGATCTGTGATGCTGCTTCCAAATGCGGTGGACAGTAGATATGACCTGCCCCGGTTTCCTCATTCAGCCATAATTTGGAGTTTCTCGATTTAGGTTTGTGGACGAGTACATCTCGTTGCGGCCGTAGTCATGGCTGTCGAGATAACGCCATCCGGAAAATTCTCAGCGTTTCAAAGTCAAAACTGCTCAAAGCGGGAAGCTGAAGAAAAGAAAGCGCGACGGAACAAGAGGCGACCCCTAACACCTGAATCGTGCCTCGCCCTGTCAGGGCATCCCCATCGTGGATCTGCCGTGTGTTTTCAATTTACCCCGGAGCTTGCGCATCTGCTCTTCGACTACGGGAGAGGCATTGAGACTCGTGATGAGGGCGAAGTCAACGATCACCCGCCAGATGACATTCGCAATTTTTTGCCATCGCACACTCCCAGTATAGTCCTCTGGCTTTGAAAGAAATTTTCGACCCCACTCCAAAACTTGCGACCTATTTTGCCAAGTATGTTATTTCCGGGGCACATCATTGAGAGTGCGGAACCAGTTTGCGTTCAGGCACTCGTCGCGCAGCCGTCCATGGAAGCTCTCCACGTGTTCATTCTGCAGCGGTGTCCCCGGCTGGACTGGTTGATGCCTGCGGAGGCTGGAGGGCGATGCGGCGCGGATTAGGGCATCGGGATAAATTCTGCAAGTTATTTATTTTATTGAGCTTCAAAAATCTCAGCTGCCGCGTATCTTATTGATTCCGTATATCTTAGCCAATAATTTTATGAAACTGTTGGGAGAGCGGCTTTTGCGGTGCGGATATTCCTGATTCTGTTCAATTTTTTGAGAAGTTATTCATTCCCATCGCGTTTCCAGTTCGCGGTAAATGCACCTGGGCGCAAAAGCGAAACGGCTGCATTTAAGGCATTTTCGGAGATCATGTGGCCTTTTTACCCTATACAGGATCACTGCCTCCTGTTGGTCGCGTTGACTTTAGGGCTTACGCTCCGGTCTACAGTAAGTCCGAAAGCGCGTTAAAGGCCGTCCTCTTCGCTTTCGTGTCTCTATTTTTATTTTAGCAGGTTGCAGGGGGGAAACATGCATTCCTAAAGCGAGGTGGATGTGATTTACAATGTGTTAGTTGCGGTGAGATTTTAGAGATGGTGGGGGTTGACAGCGACTCGCGACAGCGCGAGGAGCTCGGGCTTGGCGAGCAATCTGGCCTGTTCTCGCCATTTGAGACGCATATAACTTATCTGAGATGTCGCCCCTATCCCGGGCCCCGATCGCTCCGGCTCGTCTGTATGGCCGCCGATAGTCCAACCTTATCTGGCCCCCGCGAGGGGCGGATGCTGTGAAATCGTGAAAATTTGTGAGATGGGCGGCTTAGGGGCTTGAGGGGTACTCTCTCTATGGCTATGACCGTAGCCGTTTTCGCGGGCCCAGGATTCAGCTTTGAACCAGCTTCGTAAATCTGGCAAAAAAAGGGCCCCTCGGGTGAGGGGCCAATCTGCCTTGGTTCTCTCGTTGTGTGAGAGCTTGTTGCGAGCCTTCGTTATAGTTCTAGTTTTGTGGACCGGCTGGTTGCGACGCAGCACCCTGAGGGGAGGGCTGCGCGGAAGACTGCTGCGTCGCACCAATCGGCGAACCGCCATTTGCTGAGGGCGTGTTCAAGGCCGCTAAACTGTTTTGCATGACTGCCACCTGCACGACGCTGCCGCGTGCGACGGTCTCGTCGTCGCTCATGGTGGCGTGACCCATCGCTACGTGGTGCATGCGATAGACAGGAATCTGATGCTCGGCCAGACAGCGGTAAACCGCGTCTGCCATGTGCTGCGAGTTGCTGATACCGGCTTGTCCCCGGAGGTGTGAGTAGCCGGTGATTTCGATGATGTATCCCTTCTGCCCCTGAAGCTGCGAGGCGAGCTGGGCGAGGGCATCCTGGGCGCGGCTGTTGAGAACGGTCTGGCCGGGACGGAAGCGGATTTCAAGATCGTTGACCTTGTGGTACTGATCGAGGGTGCTGACAGTGGTGTCAAGCTGGGCGGTGGTGGTGCTGGCTTGCTGCGCCATCTGGTTAGCCTGGTTGGCGGTGTTGTTGGCTGCAGTGGCTGTCTCGCTGGCCTGTCCTGCCGTGGTCTCGGCCTGATGGATGCCGGCCTGAGCACGGGCGTCCACATCCTTAATATCCTGGGCGTTCTTGGCCTGGAGCTGATCTAACTCGTTCAGACGCTCCTTGATAGGATCGACCTGGCGATGTACCCATTTTTTGCGGGCGAAGGGATTGAGGTGGCCCCAGAAGCCCTCGTTAGACTTGACCGGAAGCGGGTTTCCAGTGGCGTAAGTGCTGTTATCGCTAGGGTTCTGATTAGCGGTGGCGGTGGCTCCGGTTTGAACCTGAGAATTGGTATTAGCGGACTGCTGCGCGAAAACCGGGGTGGCCAATACGGTGGCCACGAGAAGAGCCGGAATTGCAGCCGGAACATGAAGTGCGTGAAATTTGCTCTTTGTATTTCCCATTGCCTGTTTTTCCTTCTTATTTGTGATTGAAGAGCACACTTCAGGAGTTTGCGCAGCGTCCTGTACGCCTGAAGTAGAGCAGGTGGCGTGCCAAAAGGGCGACGGGTTGGGGTGATCGACCTAACCAACTTAAAATGATGGAATTGCCGGACGGCGATGGGGCGAGGACCGGCTACTAGGAGCGTGTAAAAATTTCAATCGTGCACTTTTGTCGGGGCGCGCCTGGAAAAAAGTTCGTGGTTACCTCGGTGTTGGCCGCACGGGTGGCTACTTTCATAGCCCGGTTTCGCGTGGACGCCCCGTTGATCATTGGCGATGGTCAGGAATGGAGATCAGGGATGCGAAGCGAGAACCTCGGCGAGATGGAGGGCGCGGCGAGGCGAGTTTTGTGCGATCTGTTCGCGGCAACTAAAGCCGTCGGTGACGAGGATGGTTTGCGGGGCAGCGGCGCGGACCGCGGGCATGAGGACCTTCTCGGCGAGGGTTTGAGAGACAGCGTACTTTTCGCGTTCGAAGCCGAAGGGACCAGCCATGCCGCAGCAGCCGGAGTCGAGGAGGGTGACGGAGGCCCCTGTTCGGCGAAGCAAGTCGAGCTCAGAATTCATTTTGAAGGTGGATTTGTGGTGGCAGTGGCCATGGAGCAAGATGGACTGACCGGCGAGTGAGGGCGGCTGATAGTGGTGCGCATGCCGGGCGAGGAGGTCGCTGAAGAGGATGGTCTGGTTGCGGAGCGCGGCAGCGCGTGGGTCGGAGGGAAAGAAGTTGCGGAGCTCGTCGCGGAAGACGGAGGCGCAGGAGGGTTCGAGGAAGACGACGGGAAGGCCGGAGTCGATTTCGGGCGCGAGCGCTGTGAGGATGCGGGTGAGGTAGCTGCGGGCAATGTCGAGGAAGCCGAAGTCATAGAGTGGGCGTCCGCAGCAGAGGTGTTGAGTGGGGACGCGTGGGGCGAATCCGGCAGAGACGAGAACAGCGTGCGCGGCGGAGAGAGTTTGCGGGTGGTAGTAGTTGTTCCAGGTATCAGGCCAGAGGAGAATTTGCTTGGCGCCGGGTGAGGCGGGTGACGGCTTGTGGGAGGTTTGAAAGCTGCGCGGGGCGAATTGCGGGAGGCAGCGCTGGGGGGCGACTCCGAGGATGGCTTTGACGGCGTGGCTGAGTCCGGGGAGCCGCAGCGGCAGGTTAGCGAGGCGAGGCGTAAGGCCGGGTATGGTGGAGGCGAGCGAGGCCCAGTGATCCATAAAGGCGAAGGCGTAGTCGCGCAAGGAATGGCGGCGGCACTGGTAGTAGTGAGCGAGGAACTCAGCTTTATAGGTCGCAAGATCGACGTTGACGGGGCACTCGGTTTTACAGGCTTTGCAGGAGAGGCAGAGGTCGAGGGCTTCCCTGATGGGCTCAGAGGACCAGTCGCGATCGAGGATGTCGCCCTGGAGCATTTCCCAGAGGAGGTGGGCGCGGCCACGAGTGGAGTGGCGCTCCTCGCGAGTGGCCATGTAGCTGGGGCACATGATGCCGGAGTCGGTTTTGCGGCAGGCTCCGACGCCGACGCAGCGGAGAGTGGCTTCGGCGAGGAAACCTTTGTCGTCGGGAAACTGGAAGAAGGTGGACTGCGGGTGGCTCTGGTAGCCGGGGCCGAGGCGAAGATTGTCTGTGGGTGAGTAGATCTCTGCGGGGCCGGAGAGTTTGCCGGGATTCATGCGGTTGCCGGGGTCCCAGATGGCCTTGAATTCGCGGAAGGCCTGGATGAGCTCGGGGCCGAACATTTTGGGCAGCAGCGAGGAGCGGGCCTGTCCATCGCCGTGCTCGCCAGAGATGGAGCCGCCGTGAGCGACGACGATGTCGGCGGCGCGGTCGATGAATTCGCTGAAGGCGGCGACGCCGGGGATGGATTCGAGATCGAAGTTGATGCGGAGGTGGACGCAGCCCTGGCCGAAGTGTCCGTACATGGGGCTGCGGTAACCATACTCGCGCATGAGCGCGAAGAGCTGGCGGAGGTAGGAGCCGAGCTTTTCCGGGGGGACGGCAGCGTCTTCCCATCCCTCCCAGCCGTGTGGCTCGCCGGGAACAAAGACGGTGGCTCCGAGCGCGGACTCGCGGATACGCCAGATGCGGCGGGCATCCTCATCAGAGTATTGGCGGGTGTTGGGTGGGACAGGAAAGGATGCTGTGGCGCGGGCGAATGAGGCGGCCTGATCGTCGGCTTCTTCGGGAGTCCACGCGCCGAACTCGACGAGCAGGAAGCCGCCACCTTCGGGGAGTAATGGGAGATCGTCAGCGGCGAGGCTTTTGCGGCGCATGTAGCTGGTGAGGGTGGAGTCGATGCCTTCGAGGCCAATGGGATGGTGCTCGAGAATCGCGGGTACATGGTCGGCAGCGATGAAGGCGTCAGGAAATGCAGCGACGACGAGGCGGCGGTGGGGCGGGCTGGGCTTGAGGTCGAGCTCGGCCCTAAGGATGGTGACGCAGGTACCCTCGCTGCCAACGAGGGAGCGCGCGACGTGAAAGCCGTTCTCGGGCAGGAGCCAGTCAAGGTTGTACCCGGAGACACGGCGCGGAATTTGCGGAAAACGTTCGCGGATGAGGGGTGCGTAACGGTCGCGCAGTCTGGCGAGCGCGGAGTAGATCTGCGCGGGACGGCCACCGGCAGCGACGAGGCGGGCGAAATCATCGTCGGATGTAGGGCCGACGGTCAACCGGGTTCCGTCATAGAGCAGGACGTCGAGGAAACGAATGTTGTCGACGGTTTTGCCGCCCATAAGGGCATGGGTACCGCAGGAGTTGTTGCCGATCATGCCGCCGATGGTGCAGCGGGAGTGCGTTGCGGGATCAGGCGCGAAGGTGAGGTTGTGCAGCTCGGCGGCATCGCGGACGCGATCGAGGACAATGCCGGGCTCGACAGTGGCGAGCTTGCAGATTGGGTCGAGCGAGAGTATGGAGCGCATGTACTTCGAAAAGTCGAATACGACGGCGACATTGCAGCATTGGCCGGCAAGGCTGGTGCCTGCCCCACGGGAGAGGATGGGCGCGTCAAGTTCGCGGCAGACAGAAACGGCGGTGACGACATCGGCATCGTCGCGAGGAATTACGATGCCGAGGGGTATTTGACGGTAATTGGAAGCATCTGTGCTATAGAGAGCGCGGGAGCCACGATCGAAGCGGACTTCTCCGCGGATTACGGCGGCGAGGCGTGCTTGCAACTCGCGGGCGTCGCGGAAGTCTTCGTGAGGAAGGGGTCGAGAGCCGAGGATTGGAAAGGACGCGTTCAAGACCTAACCAGTTTGCGGAAAAGCGCGTGGAATTACCAGAACGAAACAAAAAAGGGCCGTGAGGGCCCGAACTAAAGCGGAATACGAGCACAAATTATCATCGGCATCTGTATCAAGTGTCACATCAGAGGAACTATGGATGCGGGTAGCCTTGCAAGACAGATCGATTATCGGCGTCAATCAAGATCGCCTTTTCATCGCAGATAGAGACAGCGCGGACATTTCAGTGACTATGAGGCATCCAAGCCGTCGAACAGAAGCGAGATTTGATTGTTTGGAGGGGCATCTACTTTTGTGAGAATAACTTAGATGCAACTGCGACGGAGAACCTGGATTATCACCCGTTGTTGAAAAATTCAAGCTTTATTTTTGAGCGGAGTGGTATAAAGTGAGAGCTATAGACAGATGCATTCTCAAGTGATGCACACCATTCATAAATGGCGGCCCAAGATTGCCATACCTAACTTGACGAGTTGAAGTAACAACCTACCTGATCAGATTTGCCCTAGAGCTGTTGTAGTTCCGCAAGAAAAATAATTGCACGCTCACCAAAGACAACAGGACTTCTATTTTTCAGCGCATGGCAACTCCAAAGATTTTTACTACAGAACTCCCATACTACGAAGAGCCCTTTCCAGCGAGCGGGTTCGAAGAGGCCAATGTCTATGACCTTCCTCTTTTCCCCTATGCGAACCTGCCGATTGCGTCCGTGCGGTACCGCGTGGTGAAGCCGCTGATGGACCTGCTGATTGTGTTTCTGGTACTTCCAATTGCGCTTCCGCTAGGGCTGATAATAGCCGCACTGGTGAAGCTGACATCGAGAGGCTCGGTGCTCTACCGTCACCGCCGGATTGGACAATACCTCCATCCGATCCATGTGTGGAAGTTCCGCACGATGTACTCAGACAGCGACCACGTGCTGGAGCAGTATTTGGATGCGAATCCAGAGGCGCGGGAAGAGTGGACTCATACGCACAAGCTGAAGAGGGACCCGCGGATTACTCCGGTCGGGCAACTGTTGCGCAAGACGAGCCTGGACGAAATTCCACAGCTGTTGAATGTGTTGGCCGGCGAGATGAGCGTAGTAGGGCCGCGCCCGATTGTGAATGAAGAACGCGTGAAATACGGCAGCCATTTCCGCACTTATTGCTACGCTCTGCCGGGCATCACAGGTTTGTGGCAGGTTTCCGGACGGAATAACGTCGGCTATCCGGAGCGCGTCCAGATGGACGTTCGCTATGTGGAGCGGTGGAGTCTGTGGATGGAGCTCAAGATCCTCTTCAAGACCATTTTCGTGATTTTCCACCGCGAGGGCGCCTACTAGGATTCTTCCAATACGAGGCTTTTGCAGAAACCCTCTGGCGAGGAGCGGCCTGAGGGTTTCTAACTTGCGGATTATCTTCGAGGTAGACCATTTACCGAGACTTTATTTATTAAATCGATTTGATTTTATAAGTAATCGGTTACATTTATTTAGGTGAACGGCGCATTCGCTGAAATCCAGAAGAGCGGCGATCCTGGATGCTTCGTGCTCTACGTGCTCTAAGTGTTTGCGAGTTCACCGATCGCCCCGCGATGCGGCTGGGGATCTTGTTCATCGAACCCTGCCCTATTGAGGAGCCGGCTCTCAAGTTACAGCTTGAACTGAAACTGTTTCCGCAACTCCTCAACGACGGAGGATACCCAGAGTGTCGAGCGTCGCATCGAGGACGGCCTGCCACGTGGGGAGCTCGATACCAAATGTCTCCTTCAACTTCTGGCTGGAAAGCACGGAGTTCGCGGGGCGGACAGCGGCAGTCGGATATTCCGATGTGGGAATGCCTTTGACTGAGGCCCAAGGTTTGGGAGCACGCGCGCGGTTGAAGATGGCTTGCGCGAAGCCGCACCAGCTGGTTTCTCCGGCGCAGGTTATGTGATAGATTCCGGAGACTTCCCTGAAATTATGCGGCGGCTCCGCCGTGAGGATTGTGCGGGTTGCTTTTGCAAGGGCAGCGGCAGATGTAGGCGCACCAAACTGGTCATTGACGATCTTCAGCTCTTGCTGCTCCTGGCCAACACGCAGCATGGTGAGGAGGAAGTTGTGCCCGCGCTGGCTGAAGACCCAACTGGTGCGAAAGATGAGGAAGCGTCCGCCGATATGCTGGATGTTGCGCTCGCCGGCGAGCTTGGTGGCTCCGTAAGTATTAAGGGGGGTGACAGGATCGCTTTCAAGCCACGGACCGGGCTTTGTGCCGTCGAAGACATAGTCGGTTGAGTAATGCACGAGCAAAGCACCGCAGGCTTTTGCCTCTTCGGCAAGGATGGCCGGGGCCTGGCCGTTGACGCGCATGGCGAGATCGGGTTCGGACTCGGCGCGATCGACGGCGGTGTAGGCGGCGGCGTTAAGGATGGCATCAGGCCGGGCGGCACGGACGGCCGCGCGGATACTGTGTGGATCGGTGAGGTCACATGCGGAGCGGTCGGGAGCGATGACCTGACCTTCACGCTCGAAGACGGTCTGCAAAGCCGAGCCGAGCTGTCCGTTGACACCGAGGACGAGAAAGCGTCTCACGTGAAGACCTCCGCATCAGAGAATCGACTTCCCTGCTGGTCTTTAGCAGACACGATCGCATCGTTTTCCGCGATGGGCCAGCCAATGGCAAGTGAGGGATCATTCCAAAGAATAGTACGTTCCCCTGAAGGTGAGTAGTAGTCAGTCACCTTGTAGGCGAAGCCGGCACGGTCACTGAGGACCGCGAAGCCGTGGCCGAAGCCGGCGGGGATCCAGAGCATGGCGCCGTTGTTCTCAGACAATTCGCAGCCGACGTGCCTGCCGAAGGTCGAGGAGCTGCGGCGAAGATCGACGGCAACGTCGTAGACAGCTCCGTAGGTAACACGGACAAGCTTACCCTGCGGCTGCGTGATCTGGTAGTGAATGCCGCGGACGACGTTCCTGAACGAAACGGAGGTGTTGTCCTGCTTCCATTCGGTGGGCAGACCGGCCTCGTGAAAGGCCCGCTCGTTGTAGGTTTCCCAGAAAGAGCCGCGAGCGTCGGAGAATTTTTTAGGAGTGATGAGGAGGACGCCGGGAAGCGCCGTGGGCTGGATGAGCATTTCAGCGTTACTCCTGTGGGGACGGAATCTCGGTTAAGAGCGAGAGCAGGTATTGGCCGTAACCGCTTTTGCAGACGGGATGCGCGAGGGCCTCGAGCTCGGTGGCGTTGATGTAGCCGAAACGGTAGGCGATCTCTTCAGGGCAGGCGATTTTGACGCCCTGGCGGCGCTCGATGGTCTGGATAAACATGGCAGCTTCGAAGAGCGAGTCGTGCGTGCCGGTGTCGAGCCATGCCATGCCGCGGCCCATGAGCTCGACATCGAGAGTTCCTTCTTCGAGGTAGCGGCGATTGAGATCGGTGATCTCGAGTTCGCCGCGCGCCGAGGGCTTGAGTGTAGCGGCGATGGCGGAGACGTTGTTGTCGTAGAAGTAGAGGCCGGTGACGGCGTATTTTGACTTGGGTTGTTGCGGTTTTTCTTCGAGGCTGATAGCGCGGCCGTGGGCATCGAACTCAACGACTCCGTATCGTTCGGGATCGTGCACGTGATAAGCAAAGACGGTCGCGCCCTTGTCCCTGGCAGCTGCCCGCTGCAGCTGATGGCTGAGAGTCTGGCCATAGAAGATGTTGTCTCCGAGCACGAGCGCGCTGGGGCTGTCGCCAATGAAGTCCTTACCGATCAAGAAGGCCTGCGCAAGGCCGTCGGGGCTGGGCTGCACAGCGTAGGTGAGATTGATGCCCCAGCGGTTTCCGTCGCCGAGAAGTTCGGCGAAACGGGAGGTGTCTTCCGGGGTGGAGATGACCAGGATGTCGCGGATGCCCGCCAACATGAGCGTGGAGAGCGGGTAGTAGATCATGGGTTTGTCATACACGGGCAGAAGCTGCTTAGAGATGACGTGCGTGACCGGGTAGAGGCGAGTGCCGGAGCCGCCGGCAAGAATGATTCCTTTCATCGTGCGAGCCTTTCGGCGTAGTTCTGCTCAATCCAGTTGAGATAGGCACCGGTGCGAATGTCGTTGACCCAGTCGAGGTGTGCGAGATACCACTCGATGGTCTTGCGGATGCCGCTCTCGAACTGCTGCTCCGGCGTCCATTTGAGTTCACGGGCGATCTTTGTGGCGTTGATGGCGTAGCGGCGGTCGTGGCCGGGACGGTCCTTGACGTAGGTGATGAGGTTACGGCGGCTTCCGATAGAGGTATCGGGACGGAGCTCGTCGAGGAGGTCGCAGATGGCAGTGACGACGTCGATGTTGCGGCGCTCGCTGCCGCCGCCGATGTTGTAGGTTTCGCCGATCCGACCGCTTTGAAGCACGCGGCGGATGGCGGCGCAGTGGTCCTCAACGAAGAGCCAGTCGCGGACATTGAGTCCATCGCCGTAGACAGGAAGCGGCTTGCCCTCAAGCGCATTGAGG
>Ga0335074_10006433_pt1 | contig 16294 bp, 13 predicted proteins | sample Lox_Sample_23_FD_206715 | JGI IMG/M metagenome (GOLD analysis project Ga0335074, IMG submission 206715) | Soil microbial communities from Loxahatchee National Wildlife Refuge, Florida, United States - Lox_Sample_2.3 | ecosystem: Environmental > Terrestrial > Soil > Wetlands | place: USA...
GCCGCCGAACCGTCCCGACGCCCCGGACCTGGCAGCCTGCAGCCAGGACCAGGATCACCGGCCGGTCGGCGGACAGGTGCTGCTGATCACCGGCCCGACCGGCGTCGGCAAGTCAACGATCGGCTTCCCCTGCTACCTCAGCTGTCTCGGGGCCGGAGTCACTGCCGGATATCTCGACCTGGACCAGCTTGGCTTTCTGCGGCCTGGCGACCCGCGCGATCCGGGCAATCACCGGCTGAAGGCCCGCAACCTGGGCACCATCTGGCGGAACTACCGAGACGCCGGAGCCACCCATCTGGTCGCGGTAGGACCTATGTCCACCGAGGCCGACGTCCGGCTCTATGCGGAGGCACTGCCGGGCGCCTCCGTCACGCTGGTCCGGCTCAGGGCTGAACCTGACGACCTGCGCCAGCGCATCGCCTCCCGTGGCGCCGGCGGGAGCTGGCCGCAGCCGGGCGACCCGCTGGCCGGTCAGTCGCCGGAGTTCCTCGCGGCCGTCGCGGCCGAGACCATCAGGGATGGCCACGCACTCGACCGGTCAGGCCTCGGTGCTCTGACTGTCGACACGACCGGGCTCGCAGTCGCTGAGTCGGCCGCGCTGCTCTGCAGTGCAGCTGGCTGGCCAGCCTGATTGGCCGGCCAGACTGACGGCTGACTCGCTAGTTCCGCACCGCGGTCACGGCGACGGTCGCGTAGGGCATCGTGAAGCTGCCGCCCATCCTGTCGATCGCGGCTCCGGCCGCGTCCAGCACCTGGGCCAGCTTGTCGGGCGGAAGCTGGGTGAGGGCACCGAGGGTGGGAAGCTGATCCAGCCACTCTGCCCGCGAGTACGTGCGCTCCCAGTCGAAGCGCCACCGGGCCGGCTCGCCGAACTCGCCAGCCTCGCGGATTCCGCTAGCGATCTTGTCGAAGAGCCCCTGATAAAGCTCGATGGCCGGCCTGCCGGGCTGCGCGCCGAAGTTGAACGGCGAGTCCGGTGCCACCCGCCGGTATGCCTCGGCGGCCGCGCTGGTCACCTCGGGCGGGGACTCGAACACGTGATGGAACGGCGCGAGCAGCCCGCCTGGCCGAAGCACGCAGGCGGCCTTGGCGGCGCCTGCGACCGGATCCACCCAGTGCCAGGCCGTCCCGGCGACGACCGCGGCGAACGTCCGGCCTGCCGGGTCCCAGGTCTCGAAGGTCGCCACTTCGGCCTCGACGCCGGTGCTGCGGGCGAACTCGGCCATCCGGGCGTCCGGCTCGACGCCAAGCACGGTGCAGCCCGCTGCCTGGAATTGCCGGGCCTCGATGCCGGTGCCGCATCCCGCATCCAGGATGTCGCGGCCCGGGCTGGCGGCGATGATCCGGTCGATCAGGGCGTCCGGATAGGCAGGCCGGGTGCGGTCGTACCGGGCCGCGTCGCTACCGAACGACTCGGCCACCTGACGGAGCCGGTAAGCCTCGGGTGCGGGGGAGGGCGGGCGCTCTGGCGGTAGAGTGGACATCTGCCCACTCTATAGTGGGCGCGCGTTCACACGTCAACGCCTTGCAAGTCTCAGTCGGCTGCGTTCGCAGCCAGCGAAAGAGGTGACTGTGCCGACAGGAGTGGCGCTCCGCGATGTGCGCACGCAGCTTTTCGGCGCCGCAGACCGCGTGCTGCTGCGGGCGGGGCCGAGCGGGCTGACCACGCGAGCGGTCACCGCTGAGGCAGGCGTCGCGACCGGCGTCCTGCACCGGCACTTCGACGACTTCGACGACTTCCTCGCGCAGTACATCCTCGACCGCATCGACCAGCTGGACAGCCAGGCCGCGGCGCTGCGCGAGGCGGCCGGGACCGGCACGGTCGTCGGCAACCTGGCCAGCGCGCTGAGCGCGCTTTTCAGTTCCGTGGCGGTCGCAGTGGTCGCCCTCATCATCTTCCGGGACGAGCTGCGCGCCCGGCTGCGCCGGACGCTGCCGGCTGGCGTGCCGGTGCTGACCGAGGGCGTGGAGATGGTTGCTGCCTACCTGACCGCAGAACGGGAACGGGGCCGCATCGATCCCGCCGCGGACGTCGGCACGCTGGCGCCTACGCTCATCGGGGCCGGGCATCTGCTCTTCGCCGATCGCACCGGAACCGCGCCAGACGAAGAGGCGGTGCGCTGGATGGTGACAAGCGTGCTGTTCGGCGTCTTGCGCGAGGTGTGACCGGCCATCCCGCGACCGCGGCATGCCCGCCCTGAGCTGTCCCCAGCTGGTTACCTCGGCAGCCGGACCGATGCGACCAGCGCGTCCAGTGCGCTTGCCTGGCTGGCCGGAGTGAGCTGAGCAGCCGGACCTGCCCAGAACATGCCCAGCTGGTGCGAGCTCGTGGTGTCATCGGCCTCGATGGCACGCGCCTGCCGGCGGAAGAAGGCGTTGAACTGGGTCGTCTTCGCGGCGACTGCGAGCACCTTCAGATCCTGGATGAAGATGCCCTTGAACGACTGCGCATCCGCGCCGCAGCCCGCCTGGCACGCCTCGGTCAGGACGCCGTCGACGGTCAGGTGGCAGCTCGCGGTCAGGCCATCGTTGACCATGTCGCTCGCGTTGATCATCCCGCTGCGACTGAACCACGACCACTCGGCCTTGGCCCAGCGGAGGTACTTCCGGTCGCGGTGGATAGCGTTGTGCAGCCACGCGGTGAGCTCGAGGAACACCTCGTTCGCGATCGCGTTCTTGTACGAAGCCGGGCTCCGGAGCCACCAGACTCCGCCGCCGCACGTGCTAGTCCAGTCCTGATGGATGTAGTTGGCGTCTGTCTTGGCCATCGCGAGGTAGGACCGGTTGCCGGTCAGCTGGTAGGCCTGCAGCCAGGCAAGGCCCCACCAGCCGGTGTCGTCGTCGTACTTGTCCTCGAAGCTGCCGCCGGAGTTCTGGCTGAAGGCGCGCGCGATGACGAAGTCATCGCTCCTGTCCCCGGTGGTCTGCGCATAGGTCTCGAGCGTCGACAGGGCGACGCCGGCCTGCCACCACGTTCCGCCGATCCGGCCGGTGGTCTTGCGGTAAAAGCGCATCAGCTCCGCCATCGCGGCCTTCTGCGGGTTCACCGTACTCGCTGACACCGGCGCAATCACGACGACCAGGCCGGCAAGGAGGATTGAGGCGCCCAGGGCGGTGGCCATCGCCCGCCGCCCGAACCTAGAAGCCGTGCGACGTCGTATCACTAGCCCAGTCCCCGCCCGGTATAAGTACTTAGAGCGGACCGAGGCTATCGCAGCGGGAGGAATCTGGTAAAGCTGGACTAATAACGCAGGTCAGCCGAGGCGCTCGATGATCGTCACGTTGGCCTGGCCGCCGCCCTCGCACATGACCTGCAGGCCGTAGCGGCCGCCCGTTCGCTCCAGCTCGTGCAGCAGCGTGGTCATCAGCCGCGCACCGGTGGCGCCGAGCGGATGGCCGAGGGCAATCGCGCCGCCGTTGACGTTGACCCGGTCCAGGTCCGCGCCTGACTCCGCGGCCCAGGCGAGCACGACGGAGGCAAACGCCTCGTTGATCTCCACGAGATCGATGTCGGCGAGGGTAAGTCCCGTCTTGGCCAGCGCATAGGCGGTGGCCGGAATCGGCGCGGTCAGCATCCACACCGGGTCGGCCCCGCGCACGGACAGATGATGGATCCGGGCGCGCGGCGTCAGGCCGTGCGCGCGCAGGCCAGCGTCGTTCACGATGAGCAGCGCAGCGGCCGCGTCGGCGATCGAGCTGGATACCGCTGCGGTGAGCCGGCCGCCGGGAGCCAGCGGCGGCAGTGAGCGGATCTTCGCCCAGTCCGGCTGCCTCGGCGGCTCGTCGGCGGTCAGGCCGGAGACCGGTTCGATCTCCCTGTCGAAGCGGCCCTCAGCGGTGGCCCGGAGCGCCCGTTCGTGCGAGGTGACCGCGAAGCGCTCCATGTCCTCCCGGCTGATGTCCCACTTCTCCGCGATCATCTCGGCCGAGCGGAACTGGCTGATTTCCTGCTGGCCGTAGCGGCGCTGCCATCCCTGCGAGCCGCGGAACGGGTCAGCGAAGCCGAGCGCCTGGCCCGCCGTCATCGCGTACGAGATCGGCACCGCGCTCATGTGCTGGACGCCGCCGGCTACCACGACGTCGCAGGTCCCGCTGAGCACGCCCTGGGCGGCAAAGTGGACCGCCTGCTGCGAGGAGCCGCATTGCCGATCGACTGTCGTTCCCGGTACGTGGTCGGGAAGGCCAGCCGCCAGCCATGCGGTGCGGGCGATATCGCCCGCCTGCGGGCCCACTGTGTCCACGCAGCCGAGGATGACGTCGTCGACGGCATCCGGGTCGACACCGGTGCGGCTGACGAGCGCAGTCAGGACCGCCGCACCGAGATCGGCGGGATGGGTTGCGGCCAGCGCCCCGCCGCGCTTGCCGACGGGCGTACGGACCGCGCCGGCGATGTACGCCTCAGCCATGGCCTGAGCGTACCGAGCGGCCGCCTAGCCGGGCTACTTCCAGGCCCTGCCGTTCCAGCGGAGGCTGAGAGTGCCGCCGACGGCCAGTCCGAAGCGCGCGGACACGACGGCCAGATCGTTGAGGTTGCTGTACCTCTTCCGGCCCAGGGTGGGGCTGGCTACCCTCTTCCAGGCCTTGCCGTTCCAGCGCAGGATGAAGGAGCTGCGATACGGAAAGGTCTTCGTCGGCAGACCGCCGACCGCGAATGCGCTGCGTGCCGAGATCGCGGCGACTGCTGCGAGTGCCGCCCCGCCGGTTGGGTTGGGCGCGTGCACCGACTTCCACGACTTGCCGTTCCAGTGCAGGATGGTGGGCCCGTCTGACCCGCAGCCGCATCCGATGATGTCTCCCACCGCCCAGGCGTTGCGAGACGAGGTGGCGCTGACGCCGCGGAGATAGCTGCCGCCGAAGCCGGGACTGGGGCTCTTCACGCGCGTCCAGGACTTCCCGTTCCACTTCAGGATCAGTGTCTGAAAGGAGATGCAGGTCTTGCCGCAGGCTCCGCCTACTGCCCAGGCGCTGCGGGCAGAAAGGACCGTGACGCCGCTTAGGTCGGGTTCGGAGCCCGGGCTCGGACTTGCAACCCGGGTCCAGGCCGTGCCGTTCCAGCGCAGGATCAGTGTGTGGGACTTTGCGGTGGTGGAGTAGCTCCCCACCGCCCAGGCCCTGCCGCCGGGCGCGGTCGCCACGCCGGTGAGCGACACGCTCGAGGACGGATTCGGGCTCGTTACCTGCGTCCAGGCGGTGCCGTTCCAGTGCAGGATCAGCGACTGCGGTTCGCCGGTGGTGCTGCTGGTGAGGGTGCCCACCGCCCAGGCGTTAGTCGCGGACGTCATGGCGACCGCGGTCAGGCTGCCACCCGCCAGGCCCGGGCTCGCGACCTTACGCCACGCTGTGCCGGTCCACCGCATGGTCAGCGGGTAATAGGTCGAGCCGCTGGTGAAGTCACCGACGGCCCAGGCCTTGCTGGCGGAGCTGGCCGCCACGGCGGACAGGTAGCCGTGCACCGTTGTCGTCGCCAGGTGCGCGGCAACGACGCGCGCTGGCCCTCGGGTCGCGGGAACGGTCGGTGCGGCGGATGCGGCCGCGGCGGAGCAGACGGTCGCCGGGATCAGTCCGGCAGCGATGGCAAGCAACAGTGACCTGCGAAGCATGTGATGTCCCCCCCGGACTCGCACGGCAGCCTGCGCCGAAGTAAATCAGGAAGTGACGACATTGGCAATGCAGTGATCATTCAGCCACCAATGTCAGGCCAAATCCGCGCCACTGCGTGTCCGGGCCCGGTGCGGCTGAGGGGTAGCCGCTGGGCAGCTAGTTGTCGGCGACTCGCGGGATGACGCGGCCGTCGCGTTCGTCGGCGACGGCCGGCTCGTCCTCGCCGTCGATCAGCTGGCTGTGACTGAGTCCCGAGACACCGCTGACTAGCAGGGCCAGCGCCATTGCCTCCAGGGCGAGGTCGACCGTTGTGGCGCCGAAATGCTCGCCGAACAGGAACAAGCCGAGCAGGCTCGCTGCAAGCGGGTCGAGGATCGTGAAGCCCGGCTGAGACGCGGCCAGCGGCCCTGCCGCCAGGGCATGCGAGGCCAGCAGAAGGCTCGCTGCGCCCGCGCCGAGGAGGACGTAGGCGGACCAGTTGGAGAAGATCGAGCTCAGCCCGCCATTGAGGTGATAGCTGAACTCCTTGATCACGGCAGCGACGAAGCCCCAGGCGACACCGGTGGTCGCGCCGAGGATCGCGGCGCGCTGCGCCGGGGACTGCGGAGCGCGGCGCTGCCGCCAGGTGGCAACGGCCAGCCCGGCCAGCACGACCCCGAGCGTGAGCAGTCCGGCCAGCAGCCACAGCGAAGTGGGCGCGTGCTGGCGACCGCCGTGCGGCGATGCCGCGAACAGGAACAGGCCGAGGCCGGCCGACATCGAAGCCGCTGCCAGCCAGTCCCGGTGCCGGACGGTTCGCGACGTCAGGAATGCCATGTAGCCGAAGACGAAGAGCAGCTCGAGCGCGAGGATGGGCTGGACGAGGGCGAGCGCGCCGTAGTGCAGCGCCGACACCTGGAAGACGAAGCCGAGGATCATGCTGGCGATGCCGAGCAGCCAGATCGGCTTGCGTGCGAGCCGGAACACCAGCCAGACGTCCAGGCCGCCCTGCGGCTGACTGTCTCTCGCGCCAAGGCGCTGGCACACTGACGATGTCGCCGTGCACAGACTGGCGAGGAGCGCGAGCGGGATTGCCTTGTCCATAACCTCCTGCCGCCGTTCCGTCACCCCTGCGCCCCCGCGGCGCCGGGCCGGGCGAGCCAGCCGGATTCTGCCCCGGCTGCACGGTATCGGCCGGGGGCACCCAGCCGCAATCTTCTGCTGTCCTGCAGCTATAACCCTGACGTTAACGTTAGATTCCGCGATCAGGGAACTGGTTTGCTGGCTCGGGTCACTTTCGGCCCGGTGGCCCGCCTAGCGGTACCTCACCGGTAGGCCCTTGCCTGCAGTTCGAACAGCTCTGCGTACCAGCCTGCCGCCTCGATGAGCTCGTCGTGACTGCCCTGCTCGCAGATGCGACCGTCGCGAAGCACCAGGATGAGGTCGGCCATCCGGACCGTGGCCAGGCGGTGCGACACCAGCACGGTGATGGCGCCAGTGCGCTTGCGCGCCTGCCTCGTCGCCTGCGTCCACCTGGTAAACAGCTCATGCTCAGCCTCCGCGTCGATCGCCGCGGTCGGCTCGTCGAGCAGCAGCAGCAGCGGCTGCGGACGCATCATCGCCCGGCCGATAGCGAGCTTCTGCCACTGCCCGCCGGACAGATCGATCCCGCCTGGCCACTGCGGGCCGAGCTGAGTCGCGAGGCTCGCCGGCCCGTGCGTGATCAGGTCCGCGGCACCTGCCCGGTTCAGTGCCGCGGTGACGGAGTTAGCGTCCGCTTCAGCTGGCAGCCAGCCGAGGCCAACGGCCCGGCCCAGGGTGAACTCAAATCTGGCGTGGTCCTGAAAGCCGGCGGAGATGCGCAGCCGCCAGGCCTCCGGGTCGAGAGCGGCAAGATCGGTTCCGTCCACCAGGATCTCGCCCGAGGTCGGCCGGCACAGCCCGGCGAGCAGGCTGACCAGGGTCGTCTTCCCGGCGCCGTTGTCGCCGACGATCGCTACCGTGACGCCGGCTGGCAGCAGCGCCGACAGGTTGCGCAGCGCGGGCTGATCGTGGCCCGGGTAGCGATAGGCGACTCCGGCCAGCTCAATGCCCCTGGTCAGGTGCTGCGGCACGACGGGACGAGAGGGTCCCGATGCCGCGGCGGCTGACGGCGCCGCAGCTGTCCCAGCCGCAGCTGTCCCAGCCGCAGCCGTCCCCGGCGCGGCTGACGCTGCCGGGCTCTTCTCGGTGACCTGCTCCAGGAACAGGTACCGGCCGGCCGTCGTCAGCGTTCGCTGCAGCCACTGGGCATGCTCTGCCGAGCCGGCGACCAGAGTAAGCGCCTGTCCGGCCAGCACGGCAGCCATCGCCACATCTCCGATGCTGACCGTTCCCTCGACAGCCAGGCGAACGACGAGGACGATGGCGCCGACGTAACCGGCCAGGAACACGGTGCGGCCGATCAGCCGGAAGGCCTGCCCGCGCACCGCCAGCCGCACGTGAATGTCCCGGATCGCGTGGTGCTCCGCCGTGAAGCGGCCGAGCAGTTCGCCGCGCAGCCGGTAGAGGCGAAGCTCTCCGGCGGCGTGGCGGTTTGCAGCCAGCTGGTACAACATCTCGGCACGCCTGCTCGGCTCTGCGGCGAGCTCGTTGCCGCGGCTGAAGAGGTCAGTGCTGCGGCCAGACAGCGCGATCATGGGCAACCCGAACAAGGGGAGCAGCAGCAGCAGCGGCGTGATCGACGCGAGCAGCACCGCCGTGACTCCGATGCGCACCGCCGTTGTGACTGCTTCCACGATCGACGGGACTATCTGGCTGAATTCCCGGCTCTCCCCCTGCAGCAGCTCAAGCTCACGCAGATACTCGGGCGTCTGGTGGATGGCCAGCGTGGGGGAGCGGCCGACCATCTCGAGCAGCCTGCGCTCGAGCAGGAACTGGGTCCGGTCGCCGAGTGACATTCGCGTCCGGTTGCCGGCGTGGTCCAGCGCCGCGGTGCCGGCGATCGACGCGGCGACGGCAAGACCGCCGAGCACGGCCGCAGCGTGCTGATGTCCGGCGGCCGCGTCGGCGAACACCCGTAGCCACAAGCTGAACAGCGACGCCACCAGGGCCTCTGCGGTGAGCAGGGCGAAGGTCCAGGCGGCGAGCCTCGGGTCGGCTGCCCAGGCGAACCCGATCATCCGCCTCGCGGCCCGGAACGCCCGTGCTTGCCGGAACGCCCGTGGTTGCCGGAGCAGCTCCGGGGGCCGGGCTCCGTCACCGCAAGCCATCGGCGTCCTCCCTGCTGCCCGTGTAGTTGCTGGCCTGGAGGCGGAACATCCGTGCGTACCGGCCTCCGGCGGCCATCAGCTCGTCGTGACAGCCGTCCTCGGTGATCCGGCCATGTTCGAGCACCACGATCCGATCGGCCCGGCGGACGGTCGAGAACCGGTGGCTGATGACGACCGTGGTCAGTCCGCTGGTCAGCTCGAGGAACCGGTCGTACAGCTCAGCCTCGGCCCGGATGTCGAGGTGCGCGGTCGGCTCGTCGAGCACGAGCACGCTGGCTCCTGCCCTGACCGCCATCAGTGCGCGGGCGAGCGCGACCCGCTGCCACTGCCCGCCGGAGATGTCGACGCCCCCGGAGAACCGCGGAGACAGCGTGGTGGCCAGTCCCGCCGGGAGTCCGGCGATCACGCCGGCGGCACCGGCCTGCTCCGCGACCTCGGCGAGAATGGCATCAGCGGCGTCCGCCTGCTCGACGGCGCCGAGCCTGATGTTGTCCGCAGCGGTCAGCTCGTACCGGACGAAGTCCTGGAAGATGACGGCGATCTGCCGGCGCCAGCTCGGCAGGTCGAGGTCAGCCAGGCTCGTGCCGTCGATCTCGATCGCGCCGTCGGTCGGCTGGCAGAGCCCGGTCAGCAGCTTCACCAGCGTCGTCTTGCCAGCACCGTTCAGGCCGACGATCGCCACCGACCGGCCCGCGGCCAGGGTCAGGTCGAAGCCGTCCAGCACCAGCGTGTCCCGGCCCGGGTAGCCGAAGCTGACACCGCGGAAGCGGATCTGCCGGCGAGGCGAGGCCGCATCTGCGTCGGCTCGCTGCTCGCTTCGCGCCGCCGCGAGCGCTCGCTCCATGCCGAGCACATCCGGCACCGGCACCGACCCGTTCTCGATCCAGGTGTCGCCAAGCAGGCTCCCGATCATGGCCATGCCGAACAGGCCCTGCAGGATCACGACGACGCTTGGCACGGACAGCGATCCGGAACTGGCAGCGGTGGCGAGCAGTAGCAGGACCACGACATGTGCGCCGAGCAGCAGGCCACCGAGCAAAGCCATCGAACGGTAGTCGGCCCGGCGCGCTCGCCAAAGCTGTGACATCACCGCTGTCCATTCCCGGCTGTACTGGTCGGCCAGCCAGCCGATCAGGCCGAAGATGCGGACCTCCTTCGCCCAGTGCGGCAGCAGCCCGATGCGCTGGAGGTAGCGTGCCCGTCGCAGCGGATCGGTCCAGAACGGCTCGGCCCGGTAATAGCTGGCCTGTGTCGCCCGGCCGATGAGGAGCCATAGCGCGGTCAGCACGATGGCGGCGGCCGGCCAGTAATGCCAGACCAGCGCCGCTGCGGCGAGGCCCTGGCACCTGACCGTCCACTGCGCGGACAGGCCCGAGACCAGCTCGCCTGGTCCGTACCTCGCGAGCTGCACGCCCCGGTCCAGGCTGGCGGCGAGCTCCGGATCATCGAAGAGGAGCAAGTCGTCGCGCGAGAGTGCCGCCGACATCACCCGGCCGAGCAGGTATCCGTCGAAGCGTCGGTAGAGGTCGGTGCTGACGACCTCCTGCGCGCCGCTGACCAACTCGATCAGGAGGAGAACGGCTGCGATCCCGGCGAGCACGGCGAAGGTGCGATGCCCGGCGGGGCTTCCGAATCCGGCGCGAACCACGGCCGTGAGCTGGCTGACGAGAAGCCCGACGAGGACCGCGAACACGGCGGGGAGCATGCCGGCCAGCACGGCCAGCAGTGCGAGTGCCGCGGTCCGGCCGGGGTAAACGCGAGCTAGCGTCAGCAGCGCGGCTCGCCTGCTAGCGCGCCGCGGCGATGGCTTCAGCACAAGCTGGAGAAGACGTCTGAGGACCTAATACATGGCGTCACCTTAACAGCCAGCCGGCAGTCGCCGCCCGCCGCGAGTGGCTCGCCTGCCTCGGGCATGCCAGGCTGAGTCCCGTGGTGACACGGTCGTATCAGGGTCTGACTCCGCGGCAGAGCGTGGAGATGGAATGTGCGCGCCGCGGCACCGCAGAGGTCGTGGCCGGGTGCGTCGCACTGCTGCGGGGCCAGGAGGCCGATGACGAGCTGATCCTGGCTCTCGGCTGCGGGAACGGCCTGATCGTGATCCACGACGGCCCGAAGCAGCGCAACCAGTACTGGCGACGGGTCTGGGGAGCCCGCGGCCTGCTGTACGCCTGGGTCGATGACCACGGTGCGGTCGAGGATCTTCGCACTGAGGACGCGCTGATCGCGGCTCTGGCCGACGAGCACTGGCGGGTGCGAGAGATGGCAGCCAAGGTCATCGCAAGGCGCCGGATCGGCGCGGCACTCGGGCCGCTCGCTGCCCTTCGCAACGATCCGGTGCCGCGCGTCCGGGCGGCCGCGGAGCGGGCGACCGTGATGCTAACCGTGACCGGCGCCTAAGATCCGGGCATATCGCCCTATTCTGCTCGCTGAACTCCCGTTCCCTGCCCGGCGCAGCCGCCCGCTAGGGGCGTGAAACGCGGTCTGCTGCCCATAGAGGGGCACCAATCCGCACCTCGCGCCCCTTGACCCTACGGGAATTGACACTGGGACCCGTATTGGTTATCGTTTTCAATAGCAGTTAGCAGGTCGCCGCCTGGGTGGCGGTCGTGCCCGCCTGGTTCGCGTACTTGTCCACACCTCTGCTAGCCCGCCAGTGCTCTGGAGCGTGCCCTCATGCCAGTTCGTCGTGCGTTCGCGGTTATCTCCCTCGCAGCAGCAGCTGGCCTGACGGCCACTGCCTGCTCTGCCAGCTCAGCTAGCACCAACAGTTCCGACCCCGTGGTCGCCGTAGGGGCCGAGAACGAATATGCCAACGTCATCAGCCAGATCGGCGGCAAGTACGTCAGTGTCACCGCTATCGAGAGCAACCCGAACACTGACCCGCACGAGTTCGAGGCAAGCCCCGTGGACGCCTCCGAGGTGTCGAAAGCACAGCTGATCGTGCAGAACGGGGTCGGCTACGACACCTATATGAACAAGATCGAGAGCAGCTCGCCGAGCTCCTCTCGCAAGATCATCGACGTGCAGACATTGCGCGGCCTGCCGAACAGCACGCCGAACCCGCACCTGTGGTACTCGCCGGAAACCATGCCGGCCGTGGCCAAGGCGGTTGGCGACGACCTGGCAGCCCTGCGCCCGTCCCACGCCGCCTACTTCCGCGCGAACGTTGCGAAGTTCGACGCCTCGCTCAAGCCATGGCTGTCGGCGATCGCAGCGTTCAAGGCTGCTTATGCCGGCACGCCGGTGGCCGTCACCGAGCCGGTTGGCGACTACATGCTGCAGGTGGACCCCTCGCCCCAGTATGTGTCGCTCGAGGACAGCCTGTTCTCTCAGCACAAGGTCAAGGTGTTCGTGTACAACCAGCAAGTGACTGACTCGCTGACGGCCTCGTTCCTCGCCGCGGCGAAGAAGTACGGCATCCCAGTGGTCGGCGTGTACGAGACCATGCCGGTGCCCGGCTACAACTACCAGTCGTGGATGCTGGCCGAAGTGAACGCCCTTCGTAAGGCGGTCGCCGATAAGGTCTCCACGGAGAAGCTCTAATGGCGGTGATGATGACGAGCAGCAAGTCGGCACTGCCTGGCGAGTCCGAATCTCCCGGCGCGGAGACGGCTGGCGGCGTACTGGAGATCGAGGGTGTCAGCGTCCGGCTGGCTGGAAGGCTAGTGCTGGACGACGTCACGTTCGCGGTCGGACGCGGCGAGTTCGTCGGGCTGATCGGTGCGAACGGCGCCGGGAAGACCACGCTGCTGCGGGTCATACTCGGCCTTCAGCAGGCAGCGGCCGGCCGGGTGAGCGTCAGTGGCCGTCCGAGCGGCCGCGGCGTAGTCGGCTACGTTCCCCAGAAGATCCAGCTCGACCCGGACATGCCGGTACGAGCGCGGGACTTGGTGGGGCTTGGTCTGGACGGGCAGCGGCTCGGCCTGCCGCTCCCGTCCCGTCGGCGGCGCGAGCAAGTCGAGGCGATGCTCGCAGCCGTTGATGCCACGAAGTTCGCCAACCAGCGGGTGGGCAACCTCTCCGGCGGCGAGCAGCAGCGGATCATGATCGCGCATGCGCTGATCAGCCAGCCGCGGTTGCTGCTCCTGGACGAGCCGCTGGCCAACCTGGACATCCGCAGTGCGCAGGAGATCGTCGCGCTACTGGCCAGGATCAGCAAGGAGCATGGGGTGTCGGTGCTGATCTCGGCGCACGAGATGAATCCGCTGCTGCCGGTACTGGACCGCATCGTGTACCTGGCTTCGGGCCGCGCGGCCAGCGGCACCACCGACGAGGTCATCACCGAGGACGTACTGAGCAGGCTGTACGGCTATCACGTCGACGTGCTGAACGTGCACGGCCGGGTGCTCGTGATCGCGCATGCGGGGGAGGGGTTCGAGGTCCTAGCCGGCGATGAATCGGCGGCCGCCCCCGGCCACCCCGACCACGCGGCCGCTGGGCTTGAGCAGTGAGCTGGCTGTTCAAGCCTGGCTTCTTCGCCAGTTCGCCGGTGCATGTGGCACTGGTGATCGGTGGCATCGCGGCGCTGGTGTGCGGGGTGGTCGGCGCGTTCACGGTGCTGCGAGGGCAGTCCTACTCCGGCCACGCACTGGCGGACCTGTCCGTCACTGGCGGCTCTGCCTCGTTCCTCAGCGGAGTCAGTCCGCTCTGGGGTTTCGCCGGGATGGGCGTGCTGGCGGCGGGCGTCATGGACATGATCGGTATCAGGCGGGCGCGCGGCCGCGACCTCGCGACCGGGATCGTTCGCGGTGCGGGCCTCGGGCTCGGGGCGCTGTTCCTGTACTGGGACACCACCCACACCAGCACGACCGGAGCGGCCATCACCATTCTCTTCGGCTCCATGTTCACCACGAGTACCTCAGTCATCCCGCTGGTCGCCGCATTCGGGGCGCCGGCGCTCGCGATTGTCCTGATCTTCTACCGGCCACTGCTGCTGTCGTCAGTGAGCGCGGACGCTGCCGCCGCTCGGGGCGTCCGTGTCCGCCTGACCGGCCTGCTCTGCCTCGTCGCGATCGCACTCGCCGTCTCGCTGGCCGCGATCACGGTCGGCGCGATCCTGTCGACCGCGCTGCTGGTCGGCCCGGCCGCGATTGCGCTGCGCATGACGAACACGCCGGGGCGGGCCACGGTGGTCGCCGCGCTGATCGCAGTGCTGGCGACCTGGCTCGGCATCGTGCTGGCCTACGACAGCTTCAGCTGGCCGCCGAGCCACGACGGCTGGCCAGTCAGCTTCTTCATCGTGACGCTGATCTTCCTGGCGTTTGTCGGTGCGCAGCTCGTCGGCCAGAGCCGGCGCAGCCGGCTGAGCGAGAGCGCCGGGTAGGCCACCGTGTTCGCATCGTTCATGATGAACGCCTGGATCACCGCCTCGATCTGTGCCGTGATCGCCGGTGTGGTCGGTTTCTTCGTGGTGCTGCGCGGTGCCGCGTTCGTCGCGGATGCGGTGCCGCAGGGCGCTTTCGCCGGTGCTGCGGGCGCCAGCCTGCTCGGCATAAACACCCTCGTCGGGCTCGGCGTGTTCGCACTGGCCGGATCGCTCGGCATCGGCTGGCTGGCCCGGCGTGCGCGCCGGGACGTGTCCACCGCGCTGATCCTGGTCATGATGCTCGGCCTCGGTGCGCTGTTCCTCAGCTTCACGGTCGAGTACTCGTCAGAGATTTTCTCGCTGCTGTTCGGCGAGGTGCTGGGAATCTCGACGACGGAGATCCTGCCGGTCGCCGGACTCGCCGTCGTCTGCGTGGTGGCGGTGCTGCTGCTGTACCGGCCGATGCTGCTCTCCTCGCTGGCACCCGAGTCCAGCGCGGCCAAAGGCGTCAGCAACACCGCGATGGAGGTGGCGTTCCTGGTGATCGTGGCGATCGCGACCAGCCTGACGCTGCCGGTCGTCGGCGCGCTGCTTATCTTCAGCCTGATGATCGGGCCGCCGGCCGCGGCCCGGTCCCTGACCGCAAGCCCGCTGCGCGCGATGGGCATTTCGGTGCTGCTTGCGCTCGTGACTGTCTGGCTCGCGATCGCGATCTCCTTCGAGACCAACTTGCCGATCGGCTTCTTCGTCGGCGTCGGCGGAGCCGTGTGCTACGCGGCAGGCCGGCTGGTCGCATGGGCACGCGGGCGACGGCGGTCCGTGCCCGCCGCGGCGACTGCGCCAGTCGTCTAGGCGCGAGGTATTGCGCGCCTAATCCGCCGATCATCCGCTGGTCACGATGCCGGGTCTTCGCATCGGCTGGCTAGCAGGCGAGGGTTACCGTAACGCGTGCACACTGTTCCGGCGCGTGCGGTGCCGGCCCGCGCAGGCGGCTGGCGACCGTCCGGCTGGCTGCTGATACTCGTGGGCGCGGCGGCTTTCGCCGCCATGATGGCCTGCTACGTGGCGTTCATCCTGACCCATCCGGCGGACCGCTGGATGACACCGGTCGATCTCAGCGTGTACCGGCTGGGCGGGAGGGTTGCGGCGGCGATAGCGCCGGCTTACAACCGCCGGCTGGCCGCGCCCCTTTACGACTGGCCGGGAAACGGGCTGAAGTTCACCTACCCGCCGTTCGCCGCGCTGGTCTTCACCATCCTGATCCTGCCGTCGTGGGGGCTGCTGCTGAAGCTCACCCTCGGCGTAAGCATCGCAGCCATGATCGCGTCGATCTGGAGCACGCTCGGCGGCCTCGGTTACCGCGCCGGCGCGGCCAGACTGGGTGGCACGCTGCTGCTCGCCGCGGCGCTGTTCTGGCTCGAGCCGGTGCAGCGGACGCTCTACCTTGGCCAGGTCGAGCTGGTGCTGATGGCCCTGATCATGTGGGATATGTGCCAGCCTGACAGCCGCTGGTGGAAGGGCGCCGGCGTCGGCATCGCGGCCGGGGTCAAGCTGGTGCCGCTGGTCTTCATCCTGTACCTGCTGCTGACTCGCCGGTTCCGGCAGGCCGCCGTGGCGGCGGGCACATTCGCGGCTACCGTCGCGCTGGGTTTCGCGGTCCTTCCGGCCGACTCGCGTGCCTGGTGGCTCGACGGCCTGTTCGTCCAGGGCAGCCGGACCGGCTTCGTCGGCTGGGAAGGCAACCAGTCGCTGCAGGGCCTGATTACCCGGCTGTCGGGGAGCATCGCGGCCGGCCAGCCCGTCTGGTATGGAGTGGCGGCGGTCACGCTGATCGCCGGAGTTGCCGTCGCTGCCGCGCTTGACCGGGCCGGCCACCGGGTGGTGGGTGTGCTGGCCTGCGCGCTGACCGGCTTGCTCGTCTCACCGGTGAGCTGGGACCACCACTGGGTCTGGGTGGTACCGGCGATCGTGGTGCTCGTCGGGTACGGCATCAGAGCGCATGGCCGTCGGCGCGCCGCCTGGCTGACCTCCGCAGTGCTGCTGGCTGGCCTGTTCGGCGCCTGGCCCGGTTTCCTGTGGGGGAAGCCGCTGGACCTCGGCGGTTTCTCGGAGGGTTTTATCTGGATCCCGCCTAACACCAATCCCGGCACGTTCGCCG
>Ga0335074_10006434_pt1 | contig 16294 bp, 19 predicted proteins | sample Lox_Sample_23_FD_206715 | JGI IMG/M metagenome (GOLD analysis project Ga0335074, IMG submission 206715) | Soil microbial communities from Loxahatchee National Wildlife Refuge, Florida, United States - Lox_Sample_2.3 | ecosystem: Environmental > Terrestrial > Soil > Wetlands | place: USA...
TCCAGGCCCAGCCACCCGTCCAGGCCCAGCCACCCGTCCAGGCCCAGCCACCCGTCCAGGCCCAGCCACCCGTCCAGGCCCAGCCACCCGTCCAGGCCCAGCCACCCGTCCAGGCCCAGCCACCCGTCCAGGCCCAGCCACCCACCCAGCCCACACCCGGCCAGGGCCAGCCTCCCGGCCAGGGCCAGCCCCCCGGCTCGAGCACCCCGACAGGAGCAGGAGACGCCGCATCCGGGGCCGGGGCGGAAGGATCGGCTGCGGCAGGTCCTACGGCGGCACTTGACACTGGCCTGCGTCGCCTGACCCGCTCTGGCCGCAAGGTGCTGTCGGCCGGGCACGGCGCAGGAGCCGTCGTCGCTATCGTGGTAGTCGCAGGCTTGATCATCGGCATTGTGCTGGCCTCAGGCGGCGGCAGCCCCGCATCAAACGCCGCCCCGACAACAAACGCCGCCCCGACAACAAGTGGCGCCCCGGCAGCAAGCGGCGGCGGCCCGGGATCCCCGAGTATCCCGGTCACCGCCACATCCGGCCTCCCGGCGGTGACCGGTGACGTCTACGTTCAATACCACGACGGCAGTGACTCGAGCGCTGACCTCAAGGGCACCGTGCCCAGCTCTGCCACCGGGAATGTCGTCCGACTGTACGCCCAGCAGTTCCCGTTTACCGCCGCACCCGCGCTAGCCGGGACCGTCAATCTGAACTCAGCGAATGGCAGCGATGACTTCGCGTTCAGCGTGACCCCCACCCTCGCTACTCGCTACCAGATCAAGCTCTTCAGCAGCGCCACCAGCGCCGTCCCGCAGGCCGTCTCGGCCATCACCACGATCTATGTTGCCGCCACATGGAACTGGAACGTTACTCATTGCAGTGCGCGCCCATTCTGTCGCGGGCAGTACGTAGGCACCGTCTATGTACCTCCCGCTGCGATGAGCGTGGAGCTAAATAAGCACTGGTACGTGTACCTTGGCGCGACACTCGAGCCTTCAGGATCAAACCCCAACGCCCAGCCAGCCTCGCTGCCACTCGCCAACGGAAGCTCTCCGTTGCCCAACGGAACCGCCACTGTCTCTGCTCCGCAGCAGACCGGTGCGGACTCCTACAGCGCCACCATTAACGACAGCTACAACTGGGGCAATGATGAATGGACTACCCTTTACTGGATGGCTTGTTCCAAAAACACCGAAGCACAGGATGGAGTCGGGCTTCCCGGCTCGCACGGGTGCGGTGCCGGAAGCGTCGTAAACGGAAACGAATACCTCGGCTAGCCACGCCTGCGATCGAGGTGATGGACGGCGACGAAACGGGCGGTGCGGCACTGGCCGAAGCGGACCTGGGCGATCGAGGGCTGCCCGAGGCATCGGCGGCGCTAGGTGAGCAGAACACAGCCCGCCTGTCCCGGCGGAGCAGATCTGCTGACGCTTTCCTGTGTTCATGGCCGCCCCTCTGCGCGGATGGCGCCGGCCGGTTCGCGCCACATGGGCCAGAGCAGCGGCCCTTCCGGGAGCCGGAACGCGGCGCCGGGGCGCACCGTGTAGCCGTGCCGCCGATAGAGGTCGCGGGCGCGAGGGCTGGAGGCCTCAAGGTAGGCGGGCGTGCCGTCGTGGTCGAGGTCGTAGTGGCAGGCGTTGAGCAGCGCGGTGCCAATGCCCCGGCCCTGCCGGCCGGGGCATACGGCCAGGACCGCGAGGTGCTGGTGGGGTACACCGGCCGGGTGGTGCGCTTCGAGTGCCTGGTCGAAAACGGCGAACCGGCCCGTCCATGGTGCGGTCGCGTCGGCCAGCCGCTGCCGGTAGCCCGCCAGCGGTCCGGGGACACCGGGGCCGGCGGGCAGCCACAACGCGACAGCGTCACGGCTCGGGATCGTGTGCACGAGACCGGTGGCCATGGCGTAGGCGACGTGCAGGCGGAAGTAGCCGGGGAAGATCGCGCGCCGGGCTTCGGGGTCGGCGATCAGCCACCGCGACGGCGCCAGGTCATGGAACGCCTCCGCGATCACGTCGCTGAGCACATCCAGGTCGGCCGGTGCCGCGCAGATCACCTCGGGGCGAGGTTGCCCGGTGGTCACTGGGTTTCCGCGGGAGTGGCGGGCTGCGCGGTGATGGCGTGCGGGCCGAGCCCGATCGTGGCGTACACCTGTGGGCGGCGGGCCTTGAGCACCAGCCCCCAGCCCAGCCCGGCCGCGGCAACCACGCCGTAGCAGCCCGGCAGCACCCAGCTGGCGGGGTTGGCGGGCGGCACGCCGAGCAGGATCGCGTAGTGCTGCACGGCGAGCACGGCGATTCCGGTCAGCACGAACCCGGCTATCGCGGGCGCGGCGAGCCGGCGCCAGGTGTTCTCGCCGCGCGGGTCGCGGGCGAAGAATGCGATCACCGCGAGCGAGGTGGCGGCGAGCAGGATGATGATGCCGAGCCCGCCGGTGGTGCCGCCCCAGAAGAACAAACGGGCCATCGGGTTCTGGTGCGTCAGCGCGCACCCGCCGATGACGACCAGCGCGGTGGCGCTTTGCGCCAGCGACGCGGTCTTGGGGATGTTGTTGCCCCCGGTCCGGCCCAGCGCCGCAGGCAGCACGTTCTCCCGGCCCAGCGCGAAGGCGTAACGCCATACGCAGTTGTGGAACGAAAGTGCCGCAGCGAACAGCGAGGTCACGAACAGCACCGGCGCGATCTGAGCCAATGCGGCGTTGCCAGACAGGCCGAACAGGAGCCCCGGGCCTTGCGCCGCGGCGGCCGCGGCGACGTGGCTGGTGCCGGTGTGGGCGGCCATCGCCCAGGACGCCCCGGCATACACGACGGCGATCATGCCCAGCGCGGTGTAGGTCGCTGCCGGGATCGTGCGCCGTGGATGGCGCGCCTCCTCGCCCAGCACCGGTGCCTGCTCGAACCCCACGAACCCGAGCACCGCGACGACCGCGAGCACGCCGAACGTGCTTAACCCGGCCGATCCCAGCGCCGCCGGGGACAGGGTCGCGAACGACAGGTGCCCGCCTGCTGGATGCGCCAGCCCCAGCACGCTTTCAGCCACGATCACGCAGACCTCGGCCGACAGCAGCACGCCCAGCACCCGCCCGGTGATCTCCACCCGCGCCAGCCCCAGCACCGTGACCAGGGCCCACCCGCCCAGCGCCCAGGCCCACCAAGCCGCGTGCACGTTCAGATGAGCGGCGGCCTCGGCGGCAGCCGCCGGGCCGAGTGCCCCGTACAGGCCGACTTGCAGGAACGAATAGGACAGCAGAGCGACGAGCGCGGCGGCTACCCCGGCCGGGCGGCCCAGGCCGCGCGCGATCATGGCGTAGAAGGCTCCCGCGTTGGTCACGTTCCGCGCCATCGCCATGAACCCAGCCGAGAACACCCCCAGGATCACGGCGACGACCAGGAACGCGGCCGGGATGGCGGTTAACCCGGTGGTGGCGTACGCGGTCGGGATCACCCCGGCCGCCACGGTCAGCGGCGCGACACCGGCCAGCACGAACGACAGCACGGCTGGCACGCCCAGCCGGTCGGCAGCCAGGGCCCGGGACACACGACCCGTTCTGGCTCCTTGGCGAGTTGAGGACATCGACGGCACTCCTTCACGTGGGGGAAATTCGGCCCGGCCCGTGCCGGGCGGGTCAGATGCGGTGGGCCAGCAGCGCGGCGCCGACCGCGGCGTGGGTCGCTGTGATCACCTCCCGCAGGCCCGCGTCCAGCCGCCCGGCCGCCGCCTCCATCCGCGGCCGCGACCCGGGTGGCAGCCACGCGGCGAGCCGGGCACCCAGCCCGCACGCCTCGGCCAGCCCGGCCAGCGCCACCGCCTGCGCATCGGCCGGCCGGGACGGGTTCAGCGCGGCCTTGACCCGGGTGACCGGCGCGAACGCGCAATCCGCGCTGACCGGCACCCAACGCTGGGGACGCCAGGGCCGCGCCGGAACCGCGATCAGGTACCCGGCGGCCTCGAGCCGCCCGGCCACGCCACCGGGCGCGGTGCGGGCTAAGAACGCCAGCCACTCCCCCACCGGCCGCGTCCTGTCCTCGCCGGTGACCTGGCCCAGCACCGCCGCCGTCAACGCGTCGTCGGCCTGGCTCGCGCCGGTGACCACCTCGCTGCGGCAGATAGCGATCGCGTCGGCCAGGACTAACTCGCCTAGCAGCGCACCAGCCAACCCCAGCCCGGCAGCGCGTGGTGATAGCACCGGCCGACCGGTCCGCTCGTGATGCGCGAGCAAATACAGGTCATCAGCCAGGGACCCGGTCCCGCCCAGCTGCGGGCTGGGCATGCGCCGGCCACCAACAGGAAGCGTCATCGGCCGGATCGTCCCTCGCTCATGCGGGGGGTACGGTCCTGCGGCATTGCGTGGTTCCGGGAACGGTGCTCGATCAACTCGTCTAGCAGTTCGGTGGGAGACCATCCGAATAGCTGGTCATGCTGGCCGAAGAGCGCGGTCGCCCGCCACTGGCCTCCCGGCGCGCTGGGCGCGCAGACTGTGTAGCCATCGCCGTGGTGCTGGCGGAAGTAGTCGAGCCACTGGGCATGGGTGCGTGGCTGCCTGATGCCTTCCTGGTGCTGCTGAGCGGCATCGTCGGCATAGCGCTGGTCGGTGATGTGACGCCGGTCGGGATCGGTCACTTGATCCTCCGGAGAGCAAGGCCGAGGCTGTCGACGTTCTTGCCGTTGGTGTTGCCATCGCGGGCTGCTTGTAGCTGTTCGCAGATGACGGCCACGTCGTTTAACAGCTCTTCCAACCGCTCAGGCCGGATGATCTTCTGCTCGTCCGGCAGCACGCTGTAGAACCGGAACTCCGTGCCCTCGCTGGTGCGCTCGGCCCAGGTGACGCTGATACGCGTGATCTTCCCTTGCATGGGACTGGCCCTCCAGGAACCGGCTGTCTGCTGCGCCCCGTGGCCAAGTGATCCCAACGGGGTTGCTGGTCATCTGACAGGGTACCAACCAGTGCAGAGGAGAACTACTCAGAGCAGAAGAGAGGAGAAATACCCGTAGATCACCTGTGGACTGATGTTGTCTACGGTGACGGCATGACAGACCGGAGGATTGATGTCAGGTCCCCGGTACCGGCCTACCAGCAGCTAGCGGACTCGCTGCGCCAGCGCATCGGAGCCGGCGAGTGGCCCACCGGACCCCTGCCATCGATCGAGCACTTGCAGGGGGAGTACGGCATAGGACGCGACACCGTGATGCGCGCCATAAAAATCCTGGCTGACGAGGGCATCGTGTACACAATCCCGCGCCGCGGAACCTACGTCACCAGGAAAGATCACGAGTGACTCAGTTGTTGCATCAGTCTTCGCCCTCTTGCCTGTAGGCCTGCTCGCGCTTGGGATCGCCGTTGCCGGGCTAACCTGCGTCGTCATCGTCGGCAGAGAGGCACTTCTGCGCCATCCGGCACCCAGAGCATCGCTGTCAACAACCAAACAGTCGGCCGGGACTAATCGTCGGTATGTACGGCAGAGGCCTCTACGCCTCCCGGTGAGCCCCAGCACCTGGCCAGTCTTGTACTGAGGTAGCTGGCCACGTCCGCTGTTGCCACCGGGCTTGGGTAGGCTGTGCCAGCTTGAGCGAGAGCTCGTTTCGCGCCGAGGAGATCCGCTGGGTGCACGGCTACGCGGATGATGCGACCGTTCCGGCCGGGACGGGCGTCGGGGATTGGCGGGCCCCTCAGCGACCGGGGTCTTCTGCGGCGGACTCGCGGTACGACCCACGCAGCCAGCGAATTAGCGTCCCTTGATGAATGAGCCACTTACCTGCGAACTGGTTGCCCGGAAGATGTCCGCCAGAGATTGCTTCTATAACCAGGCGTTCCTCCACGCCGAATGCCACGGCGACTTGCCCCGCGGTGAGAACCGGGAACTCGGACGCTATGGGGCTGGCCGCGTGCGAGGGGCCAGCCTGGTGCTTGCCGGCGACGTCCGCGGCTGTGCTCGGACGGGCGGAAGCGGGTGCCGCCGCAGTACCTGCGGCAACAGGCTCGGTGAACACGGTGCCCGAAGAATCGCTTTTTGGCGATGGCTGACGCCGCCGGGTCAGCAGCAAAAGGAGTATGGCCAGGGAGACTGTCCCTGCCCAGTCCCCCACCGCGACAGCGACACTATGAATGAGCGTGGCCAACGTCGCAAGCCAGCCGAGCGCCAATCCCGGTGGAAGCCACGCCGATACACGGAGCGATTTGGACAGCGAAAGCCACAGGTTTCTCCTGCCGCTCCCACCACTGCCCATAAGATCGATAGTGCCGTAGATCAGACGATTGCGGGTGCAGACAGAGTGCTCCTCTGCTGCCTATCATGAGGTTGCTCCCGTCCCGAAGGCCGAGTCGATGGCAGGAACTGCGTCCTCCGCTCGCCGCTTAGCGTTGCCCGCCGCTCTGCTTGTTACCCTGGTCGCGGCATACGGCGGCGGGGATTCCAGGCCAAGTCTCGTGGCCCCGCCGGGCAGGGGTGCTCTTTGGCGGTGCCGGTTGTGCGGGCGAGTGGAGTTCTGGCCGGCCCGGGGGACGGGCCCGCGCTGCAACGGAAGAAAGACTCTCGACGGACAACCGACTCATCGCCTGGTCGCGACCCGTCAGGTGGGAAAAAAGGGTGTTAAGGCTACCGATGACCAGCGCCGGTTTATCCCATAGCGAGATAGCAAACGGTGGGAAATTTTGCCGGCCGACTCGGCACACGCTTCCTTGTGGTCACTGTGGTGCCCAATGTGCTGCTGATTGGGTATCTGAGCTTCTTGCTCGCGGCCGGGGCGCCGACGCATTCGCCATCACCGGCACACGCGCTGAAGGCTCTTGACGACCTCACCCTCAACCGCATCGTCGCCGTTATTCTTGGAGTGCTCGTCGTTTCGGTCGCGAGCCATCCCCTCCAGCTGCCGCTCATCCAACTTCTTGAGGGTTACTACTGGCCAGGGAAGCTCGGGGTAACGCTGGCGGACCGGGCCACCGAACGGTTCCGCCAGGATCAGCAGAACGCGCTCCGTGACCTCCCCCGGGGGGACGGGCCGACGGCGAACTGGGCCGTTAACTACGTCAGCAGGGCAGCACAGGCCCGGTTGAACTCGCTACCTGAACATACGGAGGACCTGCTTCCCACCGCTCTGGGCAACGTGTTGTGGCGGGGCGAGACTAGTGCAGGGCAGCCTTACGGGCTGGAACTCCTCGCGGCGTGGCCGCGCCTCGTCCCATTGCTGCCATCTAAGGTTCTCGCCGAGATCAACGACCGGCGGAATCAGCTAGACGCGGCCGTCCGACTGTGTGTATGTTCCGGCATCGCCACCGCGGCCAGCGTCTGTTTGCTGCTGCGCGACGGGCCCTGGCTGTTCCTAGCGCTGGGAACTTACCTACTGTGCTGGGCCTGCTACCACGCCGCCATCGCGGCGTCACGAGGGTATTCCATCAGCCTGGCCTCGGCAGTTGACCTCTATCACCTGCGGCTATTCGATGGGCTTACGCTGGAGCGGCCTGCTAATCTGAAAGAGGAAATCCAGCGTAACGAGGTGCTGATGAAAATGTTTCAGAGAGAGGCTTTGAGTAATAAAGACAAGAAAATGTTCCAGTACATCGCCGAGAAGCGCGGCAGGCCGACGGATCCCGCCGCTAAAGCATCTCCCGGACAGTCGTGATCTTTTCCAGGGCGGCAAGCTCCCGCGGCCGGTCGCCTACCTCCCGGAAAATGGCCGCGGCCTCCCGGTAGACGGTGCCGGCTTCCTCGAAGCGCCCCAACTCGCGCAGGACATTCCCCACGTTGCCCAGCGCCGTCGCAACACCGTGACGCTCTCCGGTCCCCCGGAAAATAGCCACCGCCTCTCGGAAGGCGAGGAGGGCTTCGTCGTCACGGTGCATGGCCTGCATAGCAATGCCGAGGTTGTTCAGCGCGTTTCCTTCGCCCTCACGATCACCGACGGCGCGGTACATCGTTGCAGCCTCGCGGTGCGTCGATAGAGCCTCGTCATTACGGTGCACACCGTTCAAGGCGATACCGAGATTGTTCAGCGCATGGGCCTGGCCGTGACGGTCTCCGGTCTCGGCGAAGATGGCCACAGCCTCCTGTTGCACGGCCACGGCCTCCTCCCATCGGTGCAGGCCATCCAGGGCCACGCCCAGGTTCGTCAGCGCGCCACACTCGGCAGCCAGGTCGGACAGTCGCCGGGCAGCGTCCAGTCCTATCCTGCTGACGAGCAGCAGGTCGTCGAACAGCCTCCGGAAGCCCAAGTAATAGGCCAGCAGCAGCGGCAGGCTCTTCGCGGCGTAGTCCCGGCCGGCGTCGGCGGCCGCCTGGACAGCGGCGACCAGGCTGGCGCGCTCCGCATCCAGCCAGTCCAGCGCTCCCTTACGGTCGGTGAATTCATGCGTCACCGGAACCGGAGGCAGGCCCCGCAGTCGCTCGTCTGCCGCCTCGGCAGTGATTAGGTAGTAGTCGAGCGTCTGATCGAGGCCGGAACTTGCGCGGTCTCTGTATGAGTGCTGTAGAGCCGCCATGGTGGATCACCTTCGTCCTGAGATGGGTACAGCCGACATCTGCCCGCGACTGGCCTTTAGTCACCCGGAAAGGCCCGGCATGTGCGGGTAGAGAGCTGATTCACGACGTCAGCGGGATCCGCGCTTATTCGAACCTATCATCGAATGGTCGGGAACGGCAATCGAAGGCCGCTAATCTGTTCGACTCCTCGGCCACGCCTGACCCACGGGAGTCATCTGGTCACAGGCGTGCTGGTGGCCTTGGGCACTAGGCTACTCGGAGCGGCCGACCGAGAACCCGTCCCTCTTCTGCCTGCAGGTTCGGGGTGGTATGGCGACGTCTACTGGCTGACGATGAAGCAGGATGGCGCAACAGCACGACGGCCCGCGAGGCCGGGTAAACCCAGCTCACGGGCCGTTTTCGCTGATGGTGGCAGGCGTTGGGTCGAACCAACTTAGGCTGAGCCGACGGTTTACAAGCTTTCCTAGCTACGGCTACAAACCCACCGTGGCCTGGGGAAACGATGATCCTGCGCTGCCGTGGTCTGTGCGTTCAATCACTTCTCAACCAAACGAGCCCAGCTCAGGCACTCTCCGTTCCGAGCCGTTGACGGGCCATGGGTTAGTCCCGACTGGCAAGATCTCGTTAGCTGGGGGCATACTGCATAGGAGAAACCTGTTGACCGCATACCACTGATGCCGTACCGGTTCTGTCATACCAGCGCTGGCGAAGGGGTTGCTCATGAGCGTGCAGGAAGCAGAGCGACCGCCCGCCATACTTGTAGGTGGCAGCGAGCCTGCCCGCGCGCACTTTGAGGCAGAGGTACACGAGGGCATCGTGATACGCGAGTTTCCCGCTGGATGGAGCATACGCTTCGCTGCACAGCCACTGGCCGCTCAGGGCCCTACCCGCGGCGCGGCGTTGGCCAGCATGATCGATGAGCTTCGTCTGTACTCTGCTGCTTGGCCAAGGCTTGCGCATACCCCGGAACATGCCGATAACTGGCCTCTTGCACAGCTGGTTGCTGTTTCGACGGATGAGCAGCTTTCCGCATGGATTGAACTACAGGTGGCCGATAGCCACTAACGTTCCCCAGTGTGGATGTTTTCACCCTGGGCGATCACCGCCTTCGTAGAGGCCGAAGGCTGGGAGCCGGCGGGCAACCGCGGAGGGCATGTCAACTACCTACTGAAGGCTAGCTCTTTAGCTGTTCTATATACCGGCATATCGCAGGGTGCGGCCAGCACGGAATACTTTGACCCGCGTATGCGATCCGTGATCGTTCACCAGCAGCTTCGAGTCACTCAAGAAGAGTTCTGGGCCTGCGTGAACCGGCGGAAACGCCCTGAACGCCGCAGCGATGGCTACAGCGTAGGCTTGCGTGGCCAAGAGGATGCATCGCCGCCACCGCAGGATCCGGCGCTTCTCCGTGAGCTCGAGCGTGAATTCGGGGAATCCCCTGCAGATGTTGAGGGCATGACCAACGTCGAGTTGCGAGCTTACCTGGCCCCCCTGTGGGACCGCCACGCGCACCGATACGAACTGTGACAGAGCGTCGCCCGCTCACCTGACCGATCACAATCTGCGGTCAGGAAATGAACGGGAGCTGTGCTCGGTGACCGTGACATCGTAGAACGCTGTGGCTGGTGTCGATACGGTTCGTTGGATTGCGTTCCAGCAGGCCCGAGCCATACTGACCGCACTCGATGTCTTGGACGACATGAGCATGGGCAGCATGCGGGTCGAGGCGAAGCTGAGCCCGGCTGCCGCGACCACGCCGTAGCAGCCGGGCAGCACCCAGGCGGCCGGGTCACCGGATGGCACGCCGAGCAGGATCGCGTAGTGCTGGACGGCCAGCACTGCGATGCTGGTCGGCGCAACCACAGCCATGGCCGGCGCGGTCAGGCGGCGCCAGGAGTTCTCGCCGCGCGGGTCGCGGGCGAAGAACGCGATCACCGCGACCGAGGTGGCCGCGAGCAGCATGATGATGCCCAGCCCGCCGGTCGTGCCGAGGTCGAAGAAAAGATCCTGCATGGGCGGGGCCCCGGCCAGCGCGTAGGCTCCGATGACGGCTAGCCCGGTCGCGCTTTGCGCAAGCGAGGCCGCTTTAGGGATGTTGCTGCCGCCGGTCCGGCCTAGCGCCGCGGGCAGCACGTTTTCGCGACCGAGCGCGAAGGAATATCGCAGTACGGCGTTGTGGAATGCGAGCGCGGCGGCGAACAGCGGGGTGACAAATAGCCATTGCGCGGCCTGGTTCAGCGCGGCGTTGCCGGACAGGCCGAAAAGCAGCCCCGGTCCCTGTGCTGTGGCAGCGGCCACTACGCGGCTGGTGCCGTTGTGGGCGGCCATCGCCCTGGACGCCCCGGCGTACACGATGGCGATCATGCCCAGCGCGGTGTAGGTGGCGGCTGGGATCGTGCGCCGTGGATGGCGTGTCTCTTCGCCCAGCACGGGGGCCTGCTCGAACCCTACGAACCCGAGCACGGCGACCACGGCGAGCACGCCGAACGTGCCGAACCCGTGCGAGCCGAGCGCGGCCGGAGACAGCGTCGCGAACGACAGGTGCCCGTATGCGGGGTGGGCGAGTCCGATCACGGTCTGGGCGACGATCACGCAGACTTCGGCCGAGAGCAGTACGCCGAGCACTCGGCCGGTGATCTCGACGCGGGCCAGGCCCAGCATGGTGATCAGCGCCTAGGCGCCGAGTGCCCAGGCCCACCAGGGCGCGTGCCAGTGCAGGTGGGCGGCGGCGTCGGTGGCCGCGGCCGGGCCCAGCGCCCCGTAGAGGCCGACTTGCAGGAACGAATAGGACAGCAGCGCGACGAGTGCGGCAGCCACTCCAGCGGGGCGGCCCAGGCCACGGGTGATCAGCGCATAAAGGGCGCCAGCGTGGGTCACGTGACGCGCCATGGTCACATACCCCGCCGAGAAGACCGCCAAGATCACCGCCACGACCACGAACGCCGCCGGGATACCGGTGAGCCCGGTGGTGGCGTACGCGGTGGGTATCACCCCGGCGGCCACGGTCAGCGGCGCGACACCGGCCAGGACGAACGACAGCACGGCAGGCACGCCCAGCCGGTCACGCGCTAGCGCCGACGACACACTGCCCCGCCGGGCAGCCTGCTGGGTTCGGGACATCAGCAACACTCCTTAACTTGTGGGGGAGCCCATGGACGGATAGGGGTCAGATGCGGTGGGCCAGCAACGCGGCGCCGACCGCGGCCTGGGTCTGGCCGATCAGCTCCCGCAAGCCCGGGTCCAGCTGGGCGCCGACCTGGTCCATGCGGGCTCGTGATCCAGCCGGGAGGTAGGAGGCCAGCCGGGCGCCCAGCCCGCACGCGGCGGCCAGCGCGGCCAGCGCCACGTCCTGGACGTCGGCGGCTTGCGCTGCCGATAGCGCGGACTTCACCCGGGTCACCGGGGCGAACGCGCAATCCGGGTCGGTCGGCCGCCACCGCACCGGACGCCATGGCGGCCCCGGGGCCGCGACCAGGTATCCGGCGCGTTCCAGCCGCCCGGCCACATCGGCGGGCGCGGTGCGCGCGAGGAACGTCAGCCAGTCGGCCACCGGGCGCGGCGGCTGCTCGCCGGCCAGCACGCCCAGCACTCGGGCGGCCAGCTCGTCATCGGGCGCACCGACGCCGGTCGCGCCAGCGAGACCGTCGGCGATGTCTACGCAGCCGTCCAGCACCAGTTCGGCCAGCAGGGCGGCGGCCAGGCCCAGACCGGCTGCGCGTGGCGACAGCAGCGGCCGGCCGGTGCGTTCATGGTGGGCGATCAAATACAGGTCATCTGCCAATAACCCGGTGCCGCCCAGCCTGGGAATCGGGGTACGCCGGTCAGCCGCGTTCTCGGTCACAGGTCGGGTCGTCTTTCACGCTCGGAAAGCGGATGGGCAGGAACGGGCGGACGGGTCAGGCCCGCTGCGCGGCGGCGATCGCGGCCAGCGCGCGGACGATGACCAACGTGATCTGCTCCGGGGTGGAACCGGGCTGGTTCCAGTACCGCAGCTCGACATAACCGTCTTCATCGACGAGCACCTCGCTGGCCTTGCCGCCGGGCCGATCCAGCGTCGCGGTGACGTCCAGCACACCGCGCGTCTCGTTCAGGCACGCCGTAAGACCCGCATCGGTCAGCCCGGCGGTGATGGCACGCATCCGGCGCGCGGTCTCGCCGCTGGGGCCCGGACGGCTTTGCCCGGCAGCTTTGGTCATTTCGAGCTCCTTCGCGCAGCGGCGGGGCGGGCGGACCGCTCGGCCTGCTCGATCTGGACGGCCAGGCCGCTCGCGGTCGCGGCGGACAACGCCGTGTCGTGGCGTGCGCCGGGAAGCCGTTTATAGGCGCGGAACTCCCCTTCGGCGGCCAGCCAGATCACCGCCCACCCGGCGTGGTCGTGACGCAGCTGCGCCGCCTCCCGCCACCGCTCCCCATCCACCGCTACCGCACCTTGCTGGACGGTCGCCGCATCCGGGGCGGCGACGCCTGGTCTCGCGGCAGGTGCTAGGCCTGGTTCGCCGGTTAGGTCGTGGATCGCCAGCCCTGGTCGGCGCTCGATAGCCAGCAGGCGGGTCTGCTCCCAGCACTCGCCACACATCGGGACCGACTGGCCCCACGACTCCGCCCAGAGTTCCGGCCGGTCCCCCGCCGCGGCACCAGGATCGGCGAGCACGCCGTAGGTCACCAAAACCTCGGCCACCCGGCCCGCAGACGCGCACGAGCGGATGTTGCACAGCTGCCCGCTTGCCGGCACGCTCAGAATGATCTCGTCATGATCAGGCTGCGGAACGCTCACCGCGACCACCTCCCGGTGACGGCCACCCCCGCATACAGGTCAGCCGGCTGGGCCGACCAGCCAGCATCCGGCCGCCACTCACCTACCGGAACCACCGCCGGCGCAGCCAGCGACAGCCCGTCGAACAGCGCCGTCACCTCCGCATGACTGCGCGCCGTCACCTCGGCCGGGACCCGCGCGTTGTAGGCGGCCACCCCCGACGCCACCTGCTCCGGGGCCAAGTCAGCGGTCAGATGCGAGACGGCCACGAAACTGCCCGGCGCCAACCCAGCAGCGAGCCTGGCCACAATGCCCGGAGGGTCATCGGCATCGGAGATGAAATGCACGATCGCCAAGAGCAGCACCGCGGCGGGCCGGGTGAAGTCCAGCGTCTGTGCCGCCTGGTCCAGGATGTCGCCAGGAATGCGCACGTCGGCGTCGACGTATGCGCAGGCGCCTTCCGGCGCACTGGTCAGCAGCGCGCGAGCGTGGGACAGCACCTGCGAGTCGTTGTCGACATACACGACTCTGGCCTGCGGCGCGACGGCCTGAGCCACCTCGTGCGTGCTGCCCGGCGCTGGCAAACCCGTGCCGATGTCCAGGAACTGACGGATGCCCCGCCTGGCCGCGAGGTAGCGCACGACACGGGCCAGGAAGGCACGGTTGGCCAGCGCACCAGCGACCACCTGCGGGCGGCACAGGGCAACCTGTTCGGCAGCTTCCCGGTCTGTCCTGTAGCCGTCCTTGCCGCCAAGCCACTGGTTGTACACGCGGGCCGGATTCGCAACATGGGGGTCGAACCGGGAACTGGCTGGAAACGCGTCGCGCCCATCCCCGGCGAGCGGCCGCGGGTGAGCGGCAGTGGTTGCAGCGATCATGGCTGAGATGGCGGGCAGGAGCCCGCCACAGCGTTCCTTTCTGGGCAGAATGCTGTTAAGGAACCAAGCGCGTTACCCGCTACTGCGCGCAGCGCGATTGGCTGCCAGCCAGTCAAGTCACCCCGCCGTGCTGTGGGAACGGGGGCTGCGAGTAGGGGATAGTAGAGCCAGGTGGAAATGGCGGCGGTCTACCCACTTCAACCCCGGAAGAGGTACGCAAACCATGTCAGCCGACAAGTCATTACCGACATGGGCGCAACGACTCACCGAGCTGCGCCGCGCGCAGGCCTGGTCACCTGCCGATCTAGCGTGCGAGCTGAAGAAGCTGCGTGACGGCCTGCCGTCGGTCCGGTCCCTGGCGCACATGATCCAGATGGACTGGGAGACCGGCAAGCACCGCCCCGGCCCCCGCTACCGGCTCCTGCTCGCCGCCGTCTACCACAAAGACGAGCAGCAGATCTTCGGCAACCAAAATCTGACGGTTCGCTCACATCCTGGGCATCAGCCCGACCTGGCTATGACTGATGTGGCTGCCGTGTTCCGTGATGATCAGCACGACGCCCGCGCGGATGCCGACAGTGGCGCGACACTCGTCGAGATTCTCGTCGGGTATCCCGGCGAAACCGACCCGGAGCTACCAGGCCCGCTACCCGACATTACTGTGCTGGAGGCCGCGGCTAACCATGCAAGGCGCCATTACCAGGCTTGCCGATACGCCGAGCTCATGGAGCTCCTTCCGCAATTGCTCCTTCGCCTGCGTGCCGCCTCCATACTCCTCGACGGTGAAGCCAAGAATCGGGCACTCATCTTGTCCGCTGACGCCTATCACGTTGCCGCCGGGCTTCTGCTGAAACTCGATGACCAGGGCCTTGCGCATCTCGCCGCCGACCGCAGCATGCAAGCGGCGCAGGCCAGCGAAGACCCAGTCACACTCGGGGCGAGCGCCCGCATCGTCACGCATGCTCTGATGCGCGGCGGCCACCTTTCAGTAGCCGCTTCCGCCGCGAGCGGTCACGCCGCCCGCCTGGATCGCGACATGCTCTCCCATAACCCAGAATCGCTGTCCGTCTACGGGTCTCTACTCTTGCGCGGCGCGGTCGCGGCAGCTCAAGATGGCCGACGTGGCGGAGCCCAGGAATTGCTCGACGAGTCCGGCGCGGCCGCCCAACAACTTGGTGCGGACGCCAACCTGCGCTGGACAGCGTTCGGCCCGACCAACGTCAAACTGCACCGCGTCAACGTGGCCGTGACGCTCGGCGATGCGGGAACTGCTGTGCAACTGGCACGAGAGATCGACCCAGCCGCAATCACGGTCACAGAGCGGAAAGCAACGCTGCTCATCGACGTCTCCCGGGCGTTCTTGCAGTGGGGCCGGCACGACAAGGCTTACGCCGCGCTCCGAGCGGCTGAGCACGCAGCACACGAGGAAGTGGCGGGACGGCCCTCGGTTCACCGGATGGTGCGGGAACTGATTGCCGCAGCTCCGCCCAGCGTCCGGCGTGACGCTGCAGAATTCGCGACCCAGATCGGGGTATCCACGTGACCGACGCACAAGATCAGCGTGTCTTGTCCGTCATCGTGTGCGGCGCCGGGCCCGCCGCAGCCATCAGCACATTCATCACGCTCGCACATGGCCGGGGCTGGACTGTGCAGATTATCGCCACGCCCGCTGCGCTCGACTTCTTCGACCAGGCCGCGGTCGAGGAGCAGACCGGCAACCCGGTCAAGAGCCAGTACAGCAAGCCAGGTTCGCCCCGATCGCAGATACCGGACGCAATCGTGGTGGCTCCGGCGACGTTCAACACGATCAATAAATGGGCACAAGGCATCAGCGATACCTACGCTCTGGGCGTTCTCGCGGAGCTGACCAGCCTCGACATCCCCATCGTGATGGTGCCCTTCGTCAACTCCGCACTCGCCAGCCGCGTCCCATTCCGCCGCAGCGTCGAATCCCTCCGCGAGGAAGGAATACAGGTTCTCCTCGGCCCAGGCGGCTTCGAACCGCATCCCCCGCGCACCGGCGGCAGCGTGATCGACATATTTCCCTGGGATGCAGCACTCGATGAAGTCGACCGCCTCACGGACTCCCACCTATCCCGACGCTGAACCCAATGACCAGGCCACGTGAGTTAGCGAGCCGACGGAAAGGTGGGCGCAAACTCCGACAACAGGACAACCCGAGCGCTGGCTGGCGATGCGCCAGGCGT
>Ga0335074_10006435_pt1 | contig 16292 bp, 12 predicted proteins | sample Lox_Sample_23_FD_206715 | JGI IMG/M metagenome (GOLD analysis project Ga0335074, IMG submission 206715) | Soil microbial communities from Loxahatchee National Wildlife Refuge, Florida, United States - Lox_Sample_2.3 | ecosystem: Environmental > Terrestrial > Soil > Wetlands | place: USA...
TGCTGGTGTAAGACCCTTGCTTCCGGCAGGAAGCGACACCGATAGCCGCGGCTCCGCGCACGCCACGCGAAGTCGACGTCCTCGTAGTAGGCAAAGAAACGTTCGTCGAACCCACCCACGTCATCGAACACCGACCGGCGATAGACGCCGGCGGATCCCGACGGGCCGAACACCTCGGCTGCGGCTCGAAACCGGGCATCGTCGCTGGGCTGGTTCCGGCCACGCTCGGTCGAGCTCCCGTCGGGATGCACGATGATTCCGGCTGAGTCGACCGTGGGTCGGTCCGAGAGGCGGACGAAGCATGCCCCCATGTCCAGGTCGGATTCGGTGGCCGTGTGGATCGCGGCCATGGTGCCCGGTTCGACGACGGTGTCGTCGTTCAGCACGAGTGCCCAGCCCCCGGTCGTCGCCCGGATGCCGCGGTTCACCGAGGCGGCGAAGCCGAGGTTGCGCGGGTTCTGGAGGTACCGCACCCGCGGAAAACCGGCGACCAGTGCGGAGGTGCCGGGGTCCGGCGCATCGTCCACCACCGTGACATCGAACCCGTTGGTTGCTTGGGAAACGAGCGACTCGAGGCAGGCCTTGAGCTCGGGGCCCCCACGGTAGGTTGGGATCACCACGGACACCCGGGGCTCCCCGAGACGGGACGGCCGGTCGGCCGGCGCGGGAGCGGGTCGCACCTCGGACGCCGTCATGCGTTCGGCGGCTCCCGAGAGGTGGCGGGCGCGCCGAGGTCACGCTTCGAGGCGGCGCCGCGCCCCTCTGCCCGGGCCCGAATCGGCGTCAGAAGTCCTGCGGCATACCACAGGTCCGCGATCAACCCCACCCACGGCAGCACGCCAAGGTCCGCACCCCTCAGCAGGTAGGCGCGACGCACGCGGTATGCGCGGGCTTCGAACAGCCCCGCTCTCATGAACGCCGGCACCACCGCGAATGGGAGGAGGCCCGGGACCACCACGGCGAACAGTGCGACCAAGGCAACCGTTGCGAGGATCCAAAGCAGGCCCTCTACGCGGTTAAGCCACCGCGCGTCACGGGCGGCCCCGGTCCCGCGGTCCGCGTAATCCGGGCCCACTCGCCGAAGCACCTGCTTGACCTGGTGGCCGTAGCGGAACTCCTTACCCAGGTTCGTGCGAACGGAGCTGGCGGCTCCGAGGGAAATCGCGAATCTAAGACCGGGGGCGGGGAGCGCCTGTACGCCCCGACGCCGCGCGTGCGCAGCTAAGACCTGGTCCTCGCCGCCCCCGACGATCGACTCGTCGAACCCGCCGAGGGTCTCGAAGACGTCCTTACGGATTAGGTCGCACTTGTTCTCCGAGAAAAGGTCGAGGCGGCCGGTCCGCACGTCACCGGCGGTGGTCGAGTACAGGTGGTTCCGAATGATCCAGAACCAGCGCTCGGCCCGCGAGAGCCGGGCCGGATCGATCACCGGGGTCCCGACCAGCCAGACGGGGCCGCCCACGGAGTCCTCGGGCACGGCCCGGGCCAGCGCGTCTCGGCCCAGGAGTTCGCAGTCCTGGTGAAGGATCAGCACCCATTCGCCCCGCACGGTGCGGACGGCTCCGTTCACGGTACGTGCGATGCCGAGATTCTCGGAGGTGCGGTCGACGCGCGCTCGGGGGTCGGGCCCCACCGCGCGTCGGGCGGCTCCAAAGGAATCGTCCCGACTTCCGTCGTCGCGGACCACGAGCTCGAGCGACACGCCTTCCTGCCTGAGCACCGATGCGATGGCGCGATCGACGAATCCCGCTCCCTCATGGAGCGGTATCACGACGCTGACCGCCGGCGGGGCAGCGGCTCCGGGACCTCCGTTCATGGTTGCGACGTGCCGTTCTTCCGGCTGCTCTCGCCCGAGTGGTCGTCCGGGGTTCGGGGGGCGGTCGGATTACGGCGTCGGATGCTCGAACTCGGTCGTGCCTCCCGAGATCGGTAGCGAGCCGCGGAGCTGACCGGACAGCCGGACGATATTGGAGAGGAAGTAGGGGATCTCGCCCGCGAGCCGACCCACCGAGGTCTTTCGGTTGCGCGTTTCGACCCAGTCGAGCGGGAGCTCCGCGACCTGGTAGCCCTCACGCTTTCCCCGTACGACGAGCTCGGTATCCCAGAACCATGAATTGTCACCGATCTGATCGAGCAGATCGTTCAGCGCGTCGCGTCGAATGGCCTTCAAGCCGCACTGGTGGTCGTAGATCCCGTCCCGGAACACGGCCCGGATGAGCTGGTTGTACCGGCGCGACATGAACTTGACGAGCGGAGGGCGTTTGACCCGGGCCCCGCGGCAGTACCGGGAACCGATGGCCACGTCGGCGCCTGTCTCGAGCGCGTGGATCGCCGCGAGGACCGCCTCGGGGCCGGCCGGCAGGTCGGCGTCGACGTAGCAGTACGCATCGAAGTCCTGGGTCTTCCAGAGCTTTCGGAGGGCGGCGCCGCGGCCCGAGCGATAGGCGAGGCTCTGGATCAGCAGATTGTCGACCTGACCTTTCAGTCGCTGGACCTGCTGCACCGTCCCGTCGGTGGACCCGTCCTCGACGATCGCGAGGACATGCTCCTGATGGGCCCCTCGAAGGCACTCCTCGAGCAGCAGAGCGTTGGGGACGATCCGTGCCGCCTCGTTGTGGACGGGGATGGTGACGAGGGTCCTCACAGCGCTCCCGTTGGCGGCGAGAAGGCGGAACGATCACGCTCGGCGAACCCGCTCGGAACGGCGAACACGGCCCACTCGTACGGCATGCGCCTTCGTGCTCCCAGGACCACGCGTTCCGCCGCCGTTGATGTGAAGACGACGGGGGCCCTATTTGCGCCTTCCGCCCGGACGGGGCGGTCCTCCGGGGAGACCGACGTGAGACCCTGCGGAACGGAGACTCGGAGATTCGGGGCTCTCCACCGTGAGGTTCGTAATCGAACCAATGATAAATCGAATGGTTAAGCGTCGTTACGGGCCGAGGAGTTCGGCGCCCCGACCGGGTGCAAGCCAGCGGACCTCGAAGCGGGGTTCGATGTATCCCCGAAGGGGATCTGCGACCCGTGACTCGATGGTCGTCGCCACGCCCAGTACACGGGTCCGGCAGCTCCCACAAGCCGAAGAGAGTGCGGACGCTCCGGCGCCGGGGACGGATACATCTCCGGCTACAGTGTCGAGCTCGTTCCCGGCGAGTGGATCGTTCAGGATCGGCGCGCGAGCGAGTGGCCCGCGGGCAGCTTCCGGGTGCTCCGGTTCGAGACCAATCCGGGGCGCGACGGCACCAAACTCCTCGTGGACCAGCCCTGGATCGCGGCCGAGTTTCGCTAGGAAGCGGACATGGGAAGGGACGAGTTCGACTCGGAGCCGATGAGGCGGTGCATCGGCGAATGTCCGAAGCTAACCCCGACCGACGCGCACCGTCGGAAACGTTAGCCGAGCCCGGTCATCCGGACTTCGCGGGATCATTCATCCCTCGCCGCGGACCGCCGCGCGGCGCCGAGGCAAGGAGGATCCTCAGACCCGGTCGACCGTGGACGGCGATTCCCGAAACATTCTCGGCCAGCACACCCTCGCCGACCTGCACGGCCTGTGTGTCGACCACTCCTCGACCGGCGAGGACGTAGACCACCGCGCGACGGTCGCGACCCACCGCCTGGAATGTCGTGCTCGTCTCCGCAAACCGGAGTTCTCGGGCCATCAAGCCGGACCGCGTAGGGATCTTGGAGCCGGTGCCCACGAGCGGCCGGACGAACGTGCCGTCGGCCTGGATCTCCGACTCCGTAGTCCGCTCCGTCCGGAGTCGCGGCACGCCGGTCTCGCTCTCAGGCAATGAGAGCACGAGCGAAACCCAGCGGACACTGCCCCCCTGCGCCGGACTCACGCGATGAATCACCTTGGACGGCGCGTAGAGCAACAGCACGGAATTGCTCGGCGTCGGCGTTGCGGCCCCCGCCTCATACTGGTACGCAGCGAACCCTTCGACGACCCACGTCAAGACCTCCTCGTGCTCGTGACCGTGCGAGGGTGCGGTGCGGGCACCGGTCGCGAGAGTTTCGACCACACGCGCAAACGGTGTCCAGCTCGGGACCGCGGACGTAGGGACCAGCAGGCGTGCCGTCGTCGCGCCGGACTGGACCTCTCCGGAAATCCACCTGAGCGACGCGACGGGTGCGGGAGCGGCCACGGCACCGGCCCACCCGATTCCGGGTTCATAAGGGTAGCAAGCCCGCCCGGTCCTACGGTCCAACCGAGTAGCGAACCACCGGGCTATCGACATACTCGAGGACTCGCTCCTGCCCCTGGAAAAGGGCCACCCCCCGGGCGAGGCGCAACACACGATTTCGCTCGGCCTCCTCGACCGGCGAGATTGGTCGAAGGAGCACGCGGGCCGGCTCCGCATGACGGTCGATCTCCGCGAGGATGGCACGGAACCCGGGAAAGGCGAGCTGGAACAGCGTGAGCTGCAAGCCGACGTCGGGAGGGATCGGGTCGACGTGGTAGCTCTTCATTTCATAGAACCGGTCGCGACCGTCCCAATAGTCCGGCTGAGCGTAGACTCCGGCCTGCTCATCGATCACGATCAGTCGGCTCTTCGGGCGGTGAAGACCGAGGAGTGGGCTCGCACGAAACGCGCGCAGCGCATTGCCGATCTCCCGGATCTGGACCTCGCGCGATTCCGGCGAGAGGGCGAGCATCGCGGCAGCGATCTCGTCGTCGAATGTCTCCCGCGCGAGGCGTTCTGTCGCGGCGAGCGTCGGCCGGCGATTCGTGCGGTACTGGTGACTCAACTCGGTGAGGGCGGAATCGATGGCTTTTCCAGCGGCCATACCGATCTGGTCACGTTCGGTGATCGGCCGTGGGTGCAGCGCCCGCACAACGTCATGGGTCGCTACCGCGCGGATTACGGTCACGCTTCCTCCCGTGCGCCGACACGAGGAGCCGACACCGATTCCTCTTGCCCGCTCGAGGGGAGGGGCGCGATCCGCGCGAGATTTGCCCACCGGACGGCGGGCTGGCTCCGAACCACCTCGCCTTCACCGGTAGCGAGTTCCCTCTTCCACCGGTCCTGCGGATCGTGTTCAGGCTGCCGCTTGCGACCCACTCGAATAGACCACAATGCCCTGAACCCATACGAGCACGATGGGGCCCGCAGAGGCGCATCCTCCGCCGCACGGGCCGCCCGGATAGTTCGGGTACAAGAGTACGAGATACCAAGTCCCCGGGGAGAACCCGAACCCGAAGCTGACCCCACCGGTTCCGAGAAGCCCCCCGGGGCCGGCGATCGTCCAGTTATTCACCGAATTGTTCAGCGACGCCGCGAGATGCGCCCAGTTCGACGAGTTCAGAAGTTCGACCGTCACCACGCCCTTCCCCGACTGGATGGTCGCGTTTCCTGAGACCCATCCGCTCATGGACACCGTGAAGCTCCAACTGACCGATCCCCCCAGAGCTACGGCCGTCGACTGCCCTGGACCTGGAAGACGATCGCCCGAATTGCCCCGAGGGTCCGAGGAGAGGGCCGGCCGCTCGGCAAGCCCAGTCCTCGGGTGCATCAACATCAAGCCCGCGACCAGGATCGACGCGGCGACCAGGATGGCGCAGACCTCGACAAGAATCGGCTCGTGACGTCCGTTCCGCGCGTTATGATCGATCGAGTCCACCGCCACGACTTCTGACCCACGCGCGTCGCCACCCCGAACCGATGTGCCGCGCGCCCCCCGCTAGTATGATAGCCACCGTTCCCCGATGAAGGGTTGCCTCAATGGCTAGCTCGAACCGATCGGCAGCCCCTGCGTCCGGGCACGTCAGAAATCCCGGGTGCGATATCTGGCGCTGTAGCGCAGGTGTGGCGATCACCCGCGGGGTCCGCACGTTCCATTAGATAGAGGTCCCATCTCGCGGCGCAGGGGCTCCATGCACGATGTAGTCGTTGTCGGCGCGGGAATCGTCGGGCTCGCGACCGCGAGGGCGCTTCTCGAGGAGGGTCGGGCCTCCGATATCGTCGTCATCGAAAAGGAGCCTACGGTGGCGGCCCACCAAACCGGGCACAACAGTGGAGTGATCCACTCGGGCGCGTACTACCGCCCTGGGTCGAAGAAGGCGGAGATGTGCCTCCGTGGCCGCCAGCAGCTGATGGAGTTCTGTGACGCCGAGTCCATACCGTACCGGATCTGTGGCAAGCTGATCGTCGCAACGAACCGCGACGAGCTTCCCCGGCTGGCGGTCATTCGGGAACGGGCGGTGGCGAACGGGGTTCAGGGACTCCGCGATCTGGATGCCGCGGCGATCAAGCAAACCGAGCCTCTGGTCGAAGGCATCGCCGGTCTCGAGGTTCCGAGCGCCGGGATTGTTGACTACAAGGAGGTGTGCCGCGCACTCGCAGAGGACATCAGGAGACGCGGAGGCCGGATTGTCACCCGAAGCAAGCTGACCGGAATTCGGGGTCGTGACCGAGGGCTCACGCTCACCACCGATTCGGGGGAACTCGACACCCGGCTGCTCGTGAATTGTGCCGGGCTTCATTCGGACCGGATCGCGAGGATGGCGGGACTGGAGCCGGCAGCACAGATCATCCCGTTTCGCGGCGAGTACTTCTGGCTTCGAGCAGGGGCGTGTGCCGAGCTTCACCGACTCGTCTACCCCGTTCCGGACCCGGCCCTCCCGTTCCTGGGGGTGCATCTGACGTTGACCCTCCACGGTCGCGTCGAGGCGGGACCGAACGCGGTCTACGCCTTCGCCCGCGAGGGGTACCATCGATCTGACCTCGAGGCGGGCGACATCGCCGAAACGCTGTCGTTCCCCGGCTTCTGGTCGATGGCCCGGCAGCACTGGAAAACCGGCCTGTTCGAGAACTATCGGTCGTTCGATCGAGAGCGGTTCGCGGCCGATGTCTCCCGACTGGTGCCGTCGGTGTCGGCTCAGGATCTCGCGGAGCCGGGCGCAGGGGTCCGTGCGCAGGCCGTGGGCCGCGACGGGCGCCTGATCGACGATTTCGTGATCCAGGTCGGGCCCCGTTCGGTTCACGTGCTGAACGCACCCTCACCGGCCGCGACCAGCTCGTTCGCCATCGGGTCCGAGATCGCCCGGTCGATCCCGGCGCTCGCCGGCTGACTTTGGGAAGAGATGGGCGACTCCACCGCAACGGCCATGGTGGCCGGGGAGTGATTCTCGACCGCGATGCTTCCACCTCCGGCGCTCGATGTGTTCGCCGGACTTCTATTGCTGTTCCTTCTGGCGGTGCCGCTGGGGCTCGTACTTCTGCGCGGGGTGGAATGGTTCCTCGGTCGTGCCCTCGCTCTGTCCGTCCCCGAGCGACTGTTGATCGCGTTCTACGGGGCCGGGATGCTGCTGTTCGTTGTGGCGTCCGTGCCGCTGGCGGCCTTCGGCCTCCTGACGGTCGTCGTCCTGTTCGCGGCGGGGATCGTCTTCTTCGCCGTGATCTCGCTGCGCGCCCGCGGAACGAACATCACCGCGGCCCTCAACTTCGTGCGCTCGCTCCCGGGGGCGGTGCTGCTCCTCGGCTCCTTGGGATTGCTCGTAGTCGAGCTCTGGGGAGCGCTGGTTTCCCTGCCGAACGGCGTCGACGGCACCGTGTACGCGCTGTTCGTCAATGTCGTGTTGCGAAACCACGAGATCGTGTGGACCCTTGCGCCTTACGCCCGTTCAGGAATCATCTACCCTCAGGGCGCGCCCGTGTGGATGGCCGTGCCGGTGCTGCTGTACGGCTGGCCGATCGTTGCCGCGCCCGTGGTCCTGCCCCCGCTGTTCCTCAGCCTGACCCCGGCCGCCGGATACGCCCTCGGCCACCGACTGTCGCCCATCACGCATCTCCCGCGCACATGGTCGGGGCTGACGTTCGCGGCGTTCTTCGGACTCGTCGCGAGTTGGCCCCGTCTCTACGTGGCCGGGTCGTACGATTTCATCTTCGCTTTGCCCGCGTTCTTGGTGGCCCTTGGGCTGGTCACCGCGTTCGCCGGCTCGACGGAGCGCCCTTGGCGAGAGGTCGCGGTCCTCGGAGCGCTGCTGGGCGGACTTTCCGCGCTCAGTCTGGCGGTAGGGACAGCCCTCCTCCTCTTGCTCGCAGCCCTCTGGTTAGCGTCCGCGGTCGGAGCCGGGAGGCGCGCCCTCGCCTCCGCCGCCGTCCGATTCGTGACCGTGGTGGGGATCGCCATGGCGTTCGTCGCACGCGGGGTGATCGGGGTCGTGGTGTGGTTCGGCTATCCGGGCCATGTGCTCACGCAGACCGGGAGCCCCCCCTACTCGCCGATCGTCTCGGGCAACACCTACTCCGGTTGGGGGACCCAGCTGGACCCGTTCGTTCCGTGGAAACCCAAGATCTCCCCGTTCCCTCCGACCTTCCTCGTACTCGAGGCGCTCTTGATCGCGGGTCTGTTCCTGGCCCTTCTCGTGCTCGTCGCCCGGCCATCGTGGCTGACCACGCGACTCCCGTATGCGCTGGTCCGTTGGGTGCTCGTCGGAACCTCGACCCTGTTCCTGGAGACCGCGCTCCTCCTTGCGATCGGATCACTGAACGGCTCCGTCTCTGGGATTCAATCGATCTCGAACGTTTGGGAGACGTCGTTCCTGCTGTTCATGTTCTACTCTTTGATTGGCCTCCTTCCGATCGTCGTCGCAGTCCACCAGTTTACCTCCGCGCGAGGGCACGACGCGCGGACAGTCCCGGAAGCGCGCGCGGGACCTCCCGCGACCCCCCGGCCCTCGATTGCTGGGGCGCGTGCGCGGCATCTCGACTGGAAGGTCGTAGGGGCCCTGGTGATCGTCGGCGTCCCGTTGCTGATCGGAGCCGCATGCACAGTGGCCTACGTTCCCTCCTATGCGCACTCCTCGATCGTCGCGGAAGCCAACTCGACCTCGTCGGACCTCGCCGGGCTACAGTGGGCGGGCTCCCACCTTCCTTCCTGTTCCGACGTTCTGGTCGCACCGGGCTCCGCGGCCCAGTTCCTGCCGGAGTTCGCGGTTGCCCATCTCATCTTCCCGGTCTTTCCGTCCCCGACCAATCTCTCGTACCACCATTTGTACGACGACTTCGTCAACGGAACGTACACGGCAGCGGACCGCGCTGCGTTGCGGGAGCTCAACGTGACCGAAGTCTTCGTGACCGGCCAGACGACGAACGCCTATCCGGCGTTCCGGACGGCGCAGTTCCTCTCCTCGTCCGATTTCACCGTCTTGTTCGCTGAGGGAGACGCGCTAATCGTCGAATTCGTGCCCGGGGTCACAGGATCCGGTTGTGCCCCCGGATAGCGGAACGGGCGGCGATTGCGCCTCCAGCCTTATGTTCCGCTGGCTCGGTCGCATGGACCGACCATTCCAATGGTGGCGGAGACACGGCGCGTGGACGCTTCGGTCGGTCGGGCGACCGCCGCCGCGCCTCACGTGTCCGCCGTGGTTCCGGCCTTCAACGGTGCGGCGGTGATCACGCATGCGCTTGAATCGCTCGCAGCGCAGCACTTCACGGACATCGAGTGGGTCGTCATCGATGACGCGAGTCAGGATGCGACCGCCGAGATGGTCCGTGAGTTTCTCGAGGACTATCCTGGGAAAGGGAAGCTCGTGCGGCATTCCGAGAACTGGGGTCTCTCGCGGTCGCTCAACCACGGGCTGCGAGAGTCGGCCGGGGAGCTGGTGCTGATCGTCCACCAGGACATCGTTCTGGGGTCGGCGGACTGGGTCGCGAGGGCCGTCGCGGACCTCGAGCGCGACCCATCGGTCGCCGTCGTTACCGGGAACTACGGGATTCCGGTGATCGCCGAGGTTGACTTTGCCCAGCGGGTCTTCGGCGTCTTGAGGCGCCAGTTCCACCAGGGTCCCGCCGGGGGCTCGGAATACGCGACGTTCACTGAATTCAAGTGCGACCTGATCCGACGGCGCTCGCTGGAAGCGGTCGGAGGATTTCCCGAGCGGTTCCGCATCGCCGGCGAGGACCTGTGGGTCTCCTATTCCCTTCAAGAGCGGGGGGAGCGGATCTTCAAGGACTTCTCCCTTCGCAGCGTGCAACGTTTCACCGGCGATGCGACCACGGTGGGGGGGAATCTGCGGAAGGAGTTCCTCTTTGCGAAGGTGCTTTCGGGCACGTTGCTGCGGTTCCGTTCGCGCGTCGCTCGAGGCCTCGCGAGGACGCCGTACTCACGCTCGCGGTCGTGGAACCGCGCCTCCCAGCCGGTCGTCGCCCTCGCGGGCCTCGTGCTCCTGCTAGCGGCGCTTCTCACGGGCGTATGGTGGATCTGGGCCGCGCTCGGGGCGGTGGTGGTCGGACGACTTGGCTACTACTCGGTCCGGCTCTACCCGGTCCTCCGGTCCATCCTCGGGCACGTGGGCCGAGCCTTGGCGGAGAGCCTCGCCGGCAGCTTCTTGGGTCTTGTATCGGACGTGGTGTACTCCGCTGGCTTGTTCACGGGCCTCCTCCGCTGGCGCCAGCGCGGGACCGTCTGACCCTCGCCGGCTACCGTCTCACCCGTGCTTCGGTCCGCCGGGTAAGGCGCCGGAACGCACCGAGTCGGAAGCACGCCCATCCGACCAGCCAGCCGGGCAACAGGATCCCGAACCCCAGCACCACCCACGCGAGATTCGGGCCCGACGACGCCCGGGCGAAAGAGACCTGGCTGAAGGTGAGGGAAATGTTACCGGGGCAGAACCCCAGCTTGCCGACGATGAGCAGCCGATCGGAAGTCGCCGACTTCAGTTCGGTGGTGTTCACGACGATCTCGGTCCCGCTCGGCGAGTTCCGGTACTCTACCTCGATTGAGTTGCCGGTCTCGACGACGACGGCAGAAAAGGTCGACCCGACGGCCGCGTAGAACCCGCTCTGAAACTGGGCCGCGCCGGGCGCGCCGGAATAGATCGGGCTGATCACCCCGATCAACGCGTCCGTTCGATTCGCGGCCGCACTTTCGTTCGATTTTCCCGTGAACACGGTCACGCTACCGGCGACCGGGAGCGGACCCGGGATGGAGATTCGATTGTTGTTGACCCAGGCCGTCACCGACGAGAGGTTGCGCGCGATCTGGAACCCCCCCAGGAGCCACGCCTGGGAGGAGACGCTCGTCACCGAGCCCGAATACTTCCACTGTCCGGACGCGTTGGTGCCCAGATAGAAGGTCTGGCCCTGGATAAACCCCAGGACCGTCACCGTTCGGTCGTAGACGGCCCACAGGACGGTACGGGCGGAAGCCTCCTGGGAGAACTCGGCGGCGAAGTACTCGGTGGCGCCGGCCACCGCCGAGATCGGCTCATCGTACTGGATCGCCTGACTGCCGTTCGTCACGAAGACCCGGACGGAGCCGACCGTCACGGTGGTCTGGCCCAAGATGTTGGAGGCGCCCCCGGTGGAAACCGGAGTCCAGGTGCCCAGCGAGTCCGTTCGGAGCGCAGTCGAATACAGTACGGTCACTTGAGAGGACTCGAGGAGGGGAACCGGTCCGCGGTTCGTGGGAGCGCGTAGCGTCGCGTTGAACGCGAGGGAGGAAGACTGGTTCTCGACGTTTCGGGCGAACCCGATCGGCGCCGAGCCGGGAGCATAGCTGAGTTGCCCCGTGGACGGATCCGCCGAGTAGGTGGCATTCGACGGCAGGGGATACAGACCCGGGTTCGCGGCGTCGTAGGCGTAGAACTCCTGGGTGTTGAACTGTCCGTTCGACGTCAAGGCGCCGCTCGGGGGGACCGCGTAGGCGGCGAGGAGCGACGCCGTCACCAGAACGAACGCAACGGCCCCGACGCGAAGGAGCTCGCGCTGGCGCAGGACGTACGGAGCGAACGGGGGCGGGGCGCTCGCGACGATCTGGAACGGAGTCGGCGTCCGCCGGCGGCGGGCTACGATGACTCCGAGGCCGGCGACCGTCGCGACGGCGCCCACGGCGTACAGCGCGAGGGCGAGCTGAAGTCCGAGTCGCCCGCCGAAGAGCGGGTACAGAATGATGTTCCGCTGAAGAACGAAGTAGGACCAGTAGAAGACTCCGGTCACCTGGCCGGGACCATTGACCATCTGCACGATCACAAAGATCGGCAGGAGAAAGGCCTGGGCGGCCAGCGCGCGGCCGACGGTGAACTTCTCCGGGGCAGCGAAAGCAAAGGCGAGGATCGAGAGGGGCGCGAGAATGGAGAACGCATCGCCCGGCAGGAAGAAGGTCAGCGCGAACGCGGCCACGGTCACGGTCAGAAGGGTCGTGAAAAGGTCGAGTCGCCAGCGAAGGAAGAGCGGAGGGAGGAGGACTGCGAGCGCGACCGCAACCGCCGTGAAGGCGAGCTGTGCGTGTGCGATCGACTGCGCGGCCTTCGGGCCGAGCAGGTTTACGACGGAGTAGGCGTTCAGCGGGTTGGACGTGCCGAGGTCGATCGAACCGGACGAAATCAGGTGGAACGCGATGAGCGGAACCGCGAAGCCGAGCAGGACAACGGCGAGGATGCCCACCGCCTGGAACTGCCGACGTCGGTTCGGCAGGTAGAAGATCAGCGCCGGCACGAGCAGCGCCGCGAAGTAGTACGAGAAGGTGACGACGGCAAGCGCCACCGCCCCCAGGACGGCCGCCGGAAGGTGGACGGGGTCCGACCAACCCCGGCGGAAGGCCCAGATCGCCAGCAAGAGAAGGAAGACGACGAGGACCTCGGTCCCGCCCCACACCGCGGTGACGAAGATCAGGTACGGGTTGAACAGCAACGCGAGGAACACCACGTGATCGTGCGGAAGGCCCGCATCGCGCACCAGCTCACGACCCAGCCATGCGACCCCCACGCCGGCGGCCACTCCGACCGACTTGAGCACGATCGAGGAGAACAGCAGGCTGTAGCCCGACGGCACGTAGACGATCCACGAGAGGGCATTGTACGAGAGAAACTGGTAGCCCACTCCCGGCAGGATCACATAACCCACGCCGACCGTCGAACCGTAGCCGTACGGATTCAGGCCGAGTGCCAGGTAGCTCGTTGAGAGGATGTTGCCGTTCAGGTTGAACGCGTCGTAGGTCAGGAGGATCAGCGGGACGTTGAGGAGGACATAGGCCACGACCGAACGGCGCAGGAACGCCGCGCGATCGTCCTCCCGCAAGTCAGCCGACACCTGCCCCCACGGTCCGTCCGGAGTATCCGCCGGTGCGGCCGACGGGGACGCGCTTACCGATTGGCCACAGGGCGGCTAGCCCCCGTGCTCACCATCGCCGTCGAGGACAGGCCGCTCCCGACGGGGGTTGAGTGGTGGAACGAGAGTGGGCGAGGCTCGGGGGGCTGCGCCCGGCCCTCCATGGCCAACTGGTGCCACACCCACGTGTACGTCTGGGCCATCCCGTCACGGAGCCGGATGGTGGGCTCCCATCCGAGCACCGAGCGGATCAGGGCGTTGTCGCTGTTACGGCCCCGGACGCCCTGAGGTCGGTTGGTCTCATGGAGCTTGGTGAGATGCTTGCCCGCGGCCTCGGAGAGCAGGTCGACGAGATCGTCGACCGAGATGAGCTCGCTCGATCCCACGTTCAGAGGCCGGGTCTCGTGCGACTCCATGATCCGTCGAACCCCTTCGACCGCATCGTCGACGTAGCAGAAGCTCCGCGTCTGAAGTCCGTCGCCCCAAACAGGAATCGACGTTCCCTCTCGCGCGACGGCGATCTTGGCGGACAGGGCCGCGGGAGCCTTCTCCCGTCCGCCCTCGTACGTACTCAGCGGGCCGTAGATGTTGTGGAAACGAACGATTCGAACGTCGAGATCGTGCTCCTCCCCGAAGTAGGTGGTGAGCTGCTCCGCGAACAGCTTCTCCCATCCGTATCCCTTCTCGGGATCTGCCGGGAGCGCGTCGTCCTCCTTCAGCGCGCGCACCTCGCTGTCGTCCTGGAGGTGGGCAGGGTACACGCAGGCGGACGAGGTGTAGAGGTACCGGGCGACCCGTGCGACGCGGGCCGCCTCGAGCATGTTGGAGTTGATCAGAATGTTGTTGCGGCTCAGGGTCGCGTGGTTCGCCGTGATGTACCCGATCCCGCCCATATCGGCTGCAAGCTGGTAGACGTCGTCGACGCCCCGGGTCGCCCGACAACAGTTCTCGAAAAAACGCAGGTCGGCAAGCTCAAACTCGTCGGCCGAGGTCGCCTCGAACTGGGGGAGCTTGATGTCGACACCGCGGACCCAGAACCCCTCGGCTTTGAGGCGGTTGACGAGGTGGTGTCCGATGAAGCCGCCGGCGCCGGTGACGAGAGCCTTACGCTGCGGACCTTCGGATCTCACCATTGAGTCTTCCCACACCTGTGCGCGCGCATCCCCCGGTCCGGCGTTGCTCGAGAGCGGCCCCCGCCTCCCGGTGGCATTGCAGTTCTTACCGCAACTTGCAACGAGGGGTAGATAAGCTCTAGGTCAATTTGGCAAACCGCGACTCTGGCCAAACCGCAATAACCCCCTCTCGGGAAAGAAGCATCAGGACTGCACGGGAGCCGAGGAACTTGAACCCCCCGAGCTACGGACGATCCCCCGACGGATCGGACCTAACGCTCCTGCTGCCGGTCTACAACGAGGCCGAGTCGATCTCGGCCGTGATCGGCGAGTTCGAGCGGACGGTCGTCACCCCCTCGGGTGGGAGGCTACTGGTTTGCGAGGACGGTAGTACGGACGGCAGCCGGGCCGTGCTCGAGCGCCTGGCGCGCCAACTGCCCATGGAGCTCGTGACCAGTCCGGACCGCAAGGGGTACGCCGGCGCTGCCCACGATGGCCTCGCCCAGGCGTCGACGCCGTGGGTCTTTTTCGCGGACTCCGACGGTCAGTACGATCCACATGACTTCTGGAAGATCTGGGCCGCGAGGAACGAGTACGACATGGTCATCGGATGCAAGACGCGGCGCGAGGAACGGTACTACCGGGTTGTTCTTTCCAAGGGGTTCCATCTGCTCGCCAAAGCGTTCACGACCGTTCCCTTCCGCGATATCGACTGTGGGTTTCGCCTGATCCGACGTGATGTCATCGAGCGCGTTCTGCCGGACGTGAAGTCGCTCCGCTACAGCTTCTGGGCCGAGTTCTCGATCATCGCCTATCGCAAGGGAATCCGGATCGGCGAAGTGCCGGTGTCCCACCGCGCGAGCCTCCGCGGCGGAACCTCGATCTACTCTTGGAACAAGATTCCGAAGATCCTGATCTTGCAGGTCATCGGACTGCTCCGGCTTGCACGACGGCTGAACCGCGAGAAGCGCGCCGAGACGCCGGTGCCCCCGCGGGTCGCGGCCGGTTCGTAGTCCCTGCTGGCTTCTCTCGGTAATACGTCCCGCTGCGGCGGCTTCGGGCGCCGAAGGGTATGAAAACCCCTTGGGCTTCCCGTCGCCCATGAAGCAGAAACCCGGGGCCCTCCGAGCGAGAGTGGCGGCAAAGGCGGCGATTTTCCGCGGAGAACAGATCCTGCTGCTCCATCGTTCGCCGGCGGCGTCCGACCCGGGGGTTTGGGATCTCCCCGGCGGTATCGTCCAGCGCGGTGAGTCCTTGTCCACGGCCGCTCGGCGCGAGATTCGCGAAGAGACGGGACTCGCCGTCCGGTTGGGTCCCATGGTGCACGTGGAGTTGTTCGGCTCGATGTCCCGACACGGCAAGATTCGGCCGACCGTCGGCGTGTTCTTCCGGGGCCAGGCGACCGCCCGACTCGTTCCTCGACTCGACCCCCATGAGCACACCGATTTCGCGTGGGTCGCGCGGGAGGACCTGCACGCCTACCCGACCGTCCCGTACCTGGATCGCGCCGTGCGGGCCGCATTCTCGGCGAAGCCCGGCAGCCGTCTCCCGGGGCCGTACGATCTCGCCCGCGTCCATCGAGCGGCGTCGAGCCACGTGCACCTTCCGGTCCCGGCCTAGCCCAGATCGGGCGGTACTCGCGCGCCTAATCCGCCGTTCGCTGGCCCCGCCGTGTGGCCCGCAGCGCGCGGAAGTATCCCTCGGGAGATCCCACCGACCGCCAGTGGGCCGGCGGTGCCGCGACCAGGGCGGCGACCGAACCCCCGTCGTCGAGCATCCGCTGAATCCCCCAGGTAAGCTCGAGCTCGGGCGCTCGAGGTCGGGCTCGCTGGACCTGGCGCAGCGCGTCGAACAGCCGGGGCCGAAACGCATAGACCGCCGTCGCGGCCCAGTGGGATCGGGGGTGGGCCGGCTTCTCTTCGATGCCGGTCACGCGCAGTCGACGCCATCGGCCATATCGTCCGGCGGAGGTTCCGTTCACGACCCCGTATCGACTCGGATCCGCCACTCGGCGGACCAACAGGACGCCGTCAATATCCTCCTCGACCAACAACTTTCCCATCGCGCGCGGCAGGTCCCCCCGGTGGGGCTCGTCGAGGAAGGCGTCCGAGGCGTGCACCAGAAACGG
>Ga0335074_10006436_pt1 | contig 16291 bp, 15 predicted proteins | sample Lox_Sample_23_FD_206715 | JGI IMG/M metagenome (GOLD analysis project Ga0335074, IMG submission 206715) | Soil microbial communities from Loxahatchee National Wildlife Refuge, Florida, United States - Lox_Sample_2.3 | ecosystem: Environmental > Terrestrial > Soil > Wetlands | place: USA...
AACGAAGACCCGCACCGGAAAATGCCCTTGCCCGAAGGGTTATGGCCGCGATGGCGCATCTCCATCGTCGTCGGCTCGGTCACAGAACACCCCGGCTATGCTCCCTCGCCGACTCCTCGGGTCTGCGCCATCGGGGCCATAACGATCGGTGCACGGACTTCTACAAAGCTTCCCTAGTATGCGCCGACGAGTTGGACCTCCAAGGGGTGCGTGAAAGGCATCTCGGAGAGGTATGTGAGCGGCGTGAACGCGAGATGATTCTGATGACAATCGATGAGCATCTCGAGGCCGCGTTTTACGCAGCCGGTCTCTTCGACGTACTTTGAGAGCTTTTTCGTGAAGTAGCTATGCGGATCGTGGAGGACCTTCGCGTAGTACGGATCGTTGGTAAGGCCGGCAGCGCTAATGCCTTCTTTGGGAACCAGCCAAACGAACCACGGATCTTGATTGCGACGGTACCCGATGAGCACCAGCGGGATCGCTCGCGCCGAGTCTAAGCGCGGTACGAAACTGCACAGCGTGTACGCGTCGAATGAAATCTCCGTCGGCTCGATCGTCTGGTGCATCGGCGTTCCTCTCCCGTGTGCCGTAAAATAACAACCGCCGCGTCGCGAACGGCGACCGGCGGCTGCGGAACTGGTGCGTGCGGCACGTCATGGACCATGGTCGATGGTTCCCTCGCCCGCGACGATGACCCTGGCGGCATTTTGAGGATTTTCGGTGTGCGGGCGTGAAACCGGAGGGTGGGTAAGAGCGGTCAAGTAGCACCGTATGAGCGTGCTCGCATCATTCCCTACGGGAGTTTACGTGCCACCAGCGATCCAGCCGGTCAAGCCGTCGTCCGAGCGGGCGCCGGGCAAAGCGGCGCCGAGCGTCCAGACGTTCGATCAGATCGTCGACGACTACCAGCGGCGACTGTACGGCTTCGCGTTGCGCATGACCGGCAACCGCGAAGATGCCGAAGAGATCGTGCAGGACGCTTTCGTGCGCGCGTACCGCGCGCTGGGGAAGATGTCGCCCGAGCAACGCGCCGATCTTCGGCTGCAGCCGTGGCTCTATACGATCACGCTCAACGTGACGCGCAATCGCTTGCGCAGCAAACGCCCCACGAGTGTGGCGCTGGACGCTCTTGCCGATCCCGACGCGTTGCTGCGCGAGTCCCACGACGGTCCGCCGCGGCCCGAAACGATCGTCGAACAAAACGCCGAGGTCGCCCTGGTCGAGCGAGCGCTCCTGCAGTTGCCGATGCATCTGCGCGCGGCGGCAACGCTGCGCTTCATCGAAGGGCGCAGCCATCCCGAGATCGCCGAGATCCTCCATCAGCCGATCGGCACCGTTAAATCCCACGTTCATCGTGCGGTGCGCATCCTACGTCGTATCCTTGGTCCACAGATTGGACGCACCGCTCCCGAAGGAGACACCCTGCATGCGCTGTCGTGACGTTGAAGAGCTTTGGGACGAGTTGCGAGCGGATTGTCAAGAATCGGTGAAAGAGGCCGTCGATATTCACCTGCGCACTTGTCCGCACTGTCAGTGTCTGTACAAGGAATTCGAAGGCGTCGCCTACTGCCTCTCGTGCCTCCCACAACCGGAGCCGTCGTGCGATCTCACCAAACGCGTCATCCAGCACATCGCGCAGATCAAGCAGCGCGAGCGTACGACGCCGCTCGTGCTCACCTCGGCGCAAACGCCGATCGGCCGGCTCTATGTCGGCTTCAAGGAGGATCGCATCGCCTACATCGGGATCGACACCGGCGAAGCGTTCGAGGCGGTGCGAGCGCGCGTCGAGAGCCGGCTACGCCGTCCGGTGGTCGCCGGCGAGGCGCCGCCGTGGCTCAGCCGCACGCTCGAGCAGTTCTTTCATACCTGGCGCGTTGACGATCGCATCGTCGATATCGAAGATTTGACCCCCTTCGAGCAGGCGGCGCTCCGGGCAGCGGCTCAAATCCCGCCCGGTGAGGTCCGTTCGTACTCATGGGTCGCCTCGCAAATCGGTCGTCCGCGCGCCGCGCGCGCGGTCGGCCAGGTCATGGCCCGGAACCCGCTGCCGCTGCTCTTCCCGTGCCACCGCGTGGTCGATGCGCAAGGCGATCTCCACAACTACGGCTACGGGATCGAGATGAAGGCGCGCCTACTTGAGATGGAAGGCTACATCGCGCGCAAGCTGTAACCTACTGCGGTGGTGGCTAGACACGTACTCATCACCGGGTTCGAGCCCTTTACCGGTGACAAGGTCAATCCAAGTGAGATGGTGGCGCGTGCTTTTACCGGCGCCCTACTCGCCGGTCGCCCCGTCGCGTCCCGGGTAATTCCCGTCGAGACGCGCAACATTCACGAGCGTTTCGAACAGGCGCTTCTCGCCGACCATCCCGATATCGTCGTATTGCTTTCACAGTTCGGCGGCCGCACGGCGCTCGCGCTCGAGCGCGTGGCCGTGAACGTGCTCGATTTCGAGACGCCCGACAACGTCGGCGTGATGCGCAAGAACGACGTCATCGCGCGCGGTGGTCCCGAAGCCCGCATCTCGAATTTGCCGTTCGCCCAAATCGTCGACGCATGGGCGGCGTCGGGCGTCCCGGGGTACGTCTCCAACACGGCCGGAACGTTCATCGGGAACCAAGCGCTCTACGAGATGCTCGCCCTGACCGAAACCTCCGTGCCGCCCGCAATCGTCGGGCTCGTCCACTTGCCGTATCTTCCGGCCCAGGCGATCGCCGCAGGGAGCGAGACGAATCCTTCGATGTCCTTCGACCTCATGAAAAAAGGCATCGAAGTCATGGTCGAGACCTTGGTGCCCTGGGTCGATCAGCGGACTCCCGAAGCGGCAAAGCCATCGGTCGGTACGAAGCGTTCGGCGTGGATACCTCGCGGTGTAAAGGAAGTAGAACGCTGAGCGACCCTCGTATAGCCGCCATCCCCGATATTCACGGTCACGCGAAGGGCGAACACCGGCCGTTTGCCGAGGAGCGCCCGATCGCTTACTCGCCGCGGATGCTGTTCTTGTGGTTCTATCACGCATGCCGGCGGAACTCGCCGCGCTTCCTGATGGTTTCCGACCACATCAACTACCTGACGTTTGAAGACCCCGGTGCCGTGCACACGGTTCGCCGTGCGCTCAAGCTCGCGCACGCCGGCGATCTTTACGGCGCCGCCGAGACTGCCGGAGTCGACGTCACGCACGCCGCCGTGGTCGGCGAAAGCTTGCGACGCGGAATGCGCTTTTCGATCGGCGCCGAGGTCGATAACGATCCGCGCGCCAGACCGGATGCGCAAAATATCGTCGACGCGATGCGACCGGACGGAATCATCCGCTCGGTCCATTTCTTGCCGATCGACCATCCGGAGAAGGGGCCCGATTTCATGTGGCCCTACGACAATCCGGAGTTCTCGAACCTCTTCGAACACGTCGGTGTCGAGCGTACGTGGGAGCTCTACACCGCGCGGCTCTTCGACGACATCGAAAAACTGCCCGGGCAGGTGGTGGGGCACTTCTACCGCCCGACGATTCTGGGCGCATGGCCCGACGAGAAGAGACTGGAGCAGTACGAGGATCGTTTGCTGACGCTCGCACACGCGCGCGGGATGGCCGTCGAGATCAACACACGACAACTCTACCGGGCTGAGAATGAAGAGCTTCGCCTGAAGTACGTTGCCGCAAACAAGCGGCTGATGCGCAAGGCGCAAGCGCGTGGCGTCGGCATCGCGATCGGTTCGGACGCGCACAGTCCGAAGGATCAAGGAGCCGGCTTCGACGTCGTCCTCGAGATGCTCGATGAATGCAGCATCAACGAGGTCGTCTTCCCCGTCGCCGGACGGCTCGCTCGCGTGGTCCTTCGCGCGACACGCGAACATCTCGAAGCGCAGGCACTGCGAACGCCGGAGCCGGTACAGCCGGGCAGCAGCATCACCGGCTTCAGCCGCGCGGAGCTCGGTCTTCCCGACGAGCCGGAAATACAACCGCGCGCGCGCCTCGACGCCAGGGGCTCGCGCGACGAGGGTCCGCGCAAACGCGCGAGCAGCCCGGAGCGAACAACGAAGAAGCCGGTTGCCGCAGCGCCTGCGAAAGCACCCTCTTCGTCGAAGCGCAGCGCCGAATCGGCGAAGGCCTCGCTCGTCAAGAAAAAGGCGGCCGAAAAGAAGGCGCCGCCGGCCAAGAAAGCGGTCGCGAAGAAGCAGGCTGCACCGGCAAAGAAAAAAACGCCCGCGAAGAAGGCCCCGGCCGCGAAGAAAGCAGCGCCGGTCAAGAAGCTCGCCGCAAAGAAGGCCGCGCCGGCGAAGAGGACCGCCGCGAAGAAGCCGGCGCTGAAAAAGCCGGCTGCCAAAAAGAACGTCGCCGTGAAGAAGCCCGCGGTGAAGAAATCCGCAAAACCCGCTTCGAAACCGTCGAAGGGATCGACCAAGAAGAAAACGCCAAGCAAGCGCCGGTAGGGAGCTCCCCTATCGGCCGATCGGAGAGTGGCCACCATGGACATCGAGCGGCAACGCAACATCGCCTTCGTCGGTCCGCATCACGCGGGCAAGACGACGCTCGTGGAAGCACTCCTCGCGTCGAGCGGCGCGATCGGGCGCCGCGGTTCGATCGCCGACGGAACGACGGTCACCGATCACGAACCCGAAGACGTTTCGCATGCGCAGTCGACCACGGTTGGTTTTGCGCACGCAATGACCGGTAGCGTAGACCTCACGATCGTCGACGCCCCCGGGTTCATCGATTTCTTCGAAGAGACGAAGCTGGTGCTCTGCGGTGTCGACGGCGCCGTCGTCGTCGTGGAAGCCGATCCGGCACGCGTCGTGCAAACCAAAACGCTGGTCGACTATCTCGAGTCGCGAAAGATGCCGCATTGCTTCGCCATCAACAAGCTCGACCGGCCCGGTGCGGACTTCGAAGGAACGCTCGCCGCACTGCAAGGGCTCTACGGGCGGCACGTCGTCGCCGAGCAATGGCCGCTTTTCACTCGCGCGGCCGCGAACGAAAAGACCAGCGGGTTCTCGGGCTACGTCGATCTGGCCGAGATGAAAGCGTATACCTATGAAGGCGAAGCCGAGCGCGACGCGGCGGTGCCCGGCGACGCGCTCGAGCGCGTGCAGAAGGCTCACGGCGAGTTGCTCGAAGCGATGGCCGACTTCGACGACCACTTGATGGAGGAGCTGCTCGAAGGCCTCGAGCCGCCGCTCGACGAGGTGGAACGCGACCTCTGCGCCGAGTGCGCGCACGATCAGATCGTTCCGGTATTGGTCGCCGCGGGTGCAACGGGCGCCGGCGTGCCCGCCCTTGCGCGAGCGCTCGAACGATGGTTCCCGTCTCCGGCGCAAGCGGCGGTCCCCGATGCCGAAGGACGCCCGATCTCGCCCGACCCCTCGGGTCCCGTTGTCGCACACGTCATCAAGACCGTCATTCATCCGCAATCCGGAAAACTTTCGATCGTGCGCGTGCTTTCGGGTACGCTCAAATCGGACGCGACGCTCACGGATATCTCGCAGGGCGACGAAAAGGTTCGTTCCGGTGGACTGTACCGGTTGCAGGGCAAGAAGCAAGAAGCGATTCCGGAGGCCGGACCCGGCGCGATCGTCGCCATCGCTCGTTTGGAGGCGGTCAAGACGGGCGATCTCCTGACCAGCAACGGCCACAAAGTTCTTCTGCCGCGCGTTGCGCTTGCCGAACCGTGTTTCGCCATCGCCATCAAACCGAAGGAACGCATCGACGAAGCCAAGATTTTTCAGATGCTGGCACGCATCGTCGACGAAGATCCTTCGTTGAAGCTGACGCGCGCGGAGATCACGGGCGAGCTCGTGCTGCTCGGCGGCGGCGAGCAGCACGTCACCATCGCCGTCGAACGTCTGGCCCGCAAGTACAAGGTCGAGGTCGAGACCGCGGCGCCGCAGATCCCGTATCAAGAAACCATTACCTCCGGCACCGAGGTGCATTCGCGCTACAAACATCAAACCGGCGGCCACGGTCAATTCGGTGACGTGTGGTTACGCTTCGAGCCGCGGGAGCGCGGTTCGGGCGTGAGTTTCGACGAGAAGATCGTCGGCGGAGTCGTGCCCAGACAGTTCATCCCGGCCGTCGAAAAAGGCGTACGCGAGGCGCTCATGCACGGACCGGGCGGCTACCCCGTGACCGACGTTCACGTCACGCTCTACGACGGACAGTACCACGACGTCGATTCCAGCGAACAATCCTTCAAGACCGCTGCGGGCATGGGCGTGCGCGACGCGCTTCCCAAGTGCCATCCGGTCGTGCTGGAGCCCATCTCGCGCGTGACCGTGACCGTTCCGACGCAGTACACGTCGACGGTCATCGCGCAACTCACCGGCAAACGCGGGCAGATCTTGGGCATGAACCCGGCCGACCAGCCGGGCCTGGATATCGTCGAGGCCGACGTTCCACAGGTGGAGCTGTCGCGCTACATCACCGAACTGCGCACCGGCACCCAAGGTCTCGGGACGTACGCCGCGCGCCACTTGCGTTACGACCCTGTGCCCGGAAACAAGGTGGCCTCCAAGGCATAAGGCAATAAAGCGCGGATTTACTTCCCTTCAGGGAGGCTTTTGCGCTTCGTGAAACGTGTCTTGGCCGTGGCCGCCCTCGGCGCGCTCCTCGTGGCCTGCTCGAAAACCGCGACCGAGGGCATATCCGGGGACCACGCTTGGACCCAGCCCGGCGTGTTGCGCATCGCGATGCAAGAGGAGCCCAAGAACCTCGATCCCCTCCTCACGTCGAATACGGACGACGTTTTCGTCGCCCGGTTCTTGTTCTTGCCGCTGATCCAGCCCGACGCTCAAGGCGTTCAGCAGCCGCTGCTGGTCACGGCCGTTCCGAGCACGACCAACGGCGGCATCAGCCGTGACGGCCTGACGATTACCTATCACTTGCGCAGGGACGTCAAGTGGAGCGACGGCGTCCCGTTCACCAGCAAAGACGTCAAGTGGACGTGGCAAGCGATCATGAACCCGAACAACAACATCGTTTCACGTCATGGTTACGACTACATCAAGTCAATCGACACGCCCGACGATTGGACCGTGATCGTTCACCTCGCGCAAAAGTTCTCTCCCTTCGTCAACACGTTCTTTACCGACAGCGACCAACCGTACGGCGTGGCGCCCGCGCACGCGCTGGCAAAGTACCCTAACGTCAATCAGATTCCGTTCAACAGCGAACCGACCGTCTCCGACGGACCATTCCGCTTCGGCGAGTGGGTCCATAACGATCACATCTCGCTCGTCGCAAACGACAACTTCTTCCTCGGAAAGCCTGGTCTGCGACGCATCGAAATCAAGATCATTCCCGACGAAAATACGTCCGTCGAGCTACTGCGAACCCACGCCATCGACTGGATCTATCAAGCCTCGATCCATCTCTATCCCCAAGTCAAGGACATCCCCGGTACCACGATCGTGTGGATGCGCGTCAACGGCTACTATGACATCCAAATCAATACCGCAAGTGCCGCGATGAAGGACGTGCGGGTGCGTCAAGCGGTCGCCTATGCAATCGACAAGCAGAGCCTCGTCAACACCACCATGTACGGTCAGGAAACGCTCGCGACGGAGGACATTCCCGATTGGATGTGGGCCTTCGATCCCAACGTGCACTCATATCCCTACGATGTCGGCCAGGCTCGGAAATTGCTCGCCGAAGCCGGTTACGGCCCCCGGAAGCCGCTTTCGATTCTGCTCGTCACCGAGAATTCGAACACGACCTACAAGCAGCTTGCGATATTGCTTCAGGCGCAACTTCACCGGGTCGGCATCGAGGCGCAGATCAAGCTCTTCCCCGGCGCCGAACTCTACGCACCGGCCGGCGAGGGCGGCATCCTGCAAAACGGCCACTTCGACATGATCGTCGACGGCTGGTATGCGGGCATCGACCCCGACGATTCGGCCCAATTCATGTGCCGGAACGTCCCGCCCGGCGGGTACAATTACGCCCGATATTGTAATTCTGAGATGGACGCGGCACAGACCATGGCCCTCACACACTACGATGAAGCGACGCGCAAAGCAGCCTATGCGAAGACGCAGGCCCTGCTGGCGCGCGACGTTCCGGAGATTTTCATCAACTGGCTGCGGCAAATGCACCCGATCAACGTCGACTTCAAAGGATTGGATCCGAGCCCGGTGATCGAGAACTGGAACGCGTGGCAGTGGAGCATCTAGGCCTGCCGAATCAGCCCGTTGGCCCGCTGCCCGAGCTCGTCTGGCTGCGAAAGATCATCGTGGAGCGCGCCCTCACGCGCGGAGACTACGTGCTTTCGGGAGGCGTGCGAAGCGACTACTATATCGACAAGTTCCGTCTGTTCTCCGATCCGACAGTGCTGCGCCGTATCGCACGTCTCTTCGTTCCGTTGATCACCGAGATCAATCCGGATCTCATCGCCGGCACCGAACTCGGCGGAGTCGTGATCGCGACGGCCGTTGCGCAGATGTCGGGGTTGCCGCTGATTGCAGTGCGAAAGTCGCCCAAGGGGTACGGCGCATTTGCCGACGAGTACGTGGAAGGGCCCTATTCACCCGGGCAGCACGTGCTCTTGCTCGAAGACGTCGTTACGACGGGTCGCGAGTTGCTCGCCGCGAAAGCGCGGCTCGAAGAACTGGGATTATCGGTGACGCCGTGCGCGGTCGTGAGCCGCGGCCTCGCTCCCGTGCGCGCGCTCATTCAGTTTTCGCTTCCTCGCGGCCAAGCCAAACTCGATAACTAGGCCTCCCGCAACTGGTATACCGCATAATTCGTTTCGCTCTACCGTTCGGTTGGGTACGAACCTTCTCAGCGATGCCATGGACGCCAGGTGTCCAACGTCGCCTGCGTTAGAAGCAGGCGCACTTTCCCTTGCGCGACGCGGCATACGGCATTCGAGGAGGATACATGAGGAACTTTCCCGCTCTGCTTCTGAGCGCAAGCGTGCTCGCAGCAGCTTGTTCGGCGCAGCACGGTTCGTCGATCGTGCCGGAGAGCGCCGGTGGCTCGACCAGCGCATTCGGCGCACGCACCGCGCACGCCGAGGCGATTACCGCTCCCGCCGGTTGGTCCGCGACGGCAACCAACGTCTTCTCGCTTCTGAACGCAACCGATCTCGGACCCGTGTCGGCGACGCAATCGATAACCGTGGTCCTCGGCTTGCAGATGCAAAACGCTGCGCAGCTTCAAAGCCTGGTTGCATCCGGTCAGACGATCTCACCCTCGACGTTCAACGCGACGTACGCACCGAGCGCGACGAGCGTGAAGGCGGTTACGTCGTACCTGCAGGCCGAGGGATTCACGAACGTCACGGTCGCACCGAATAGCCTGCTCGTCAGCGCAACGGCTCCCGCCTCCATCGTGCAGACCGCGTTCGACACGACGTTGCACTCCTTCTCACAATCGGGCGCGAGCGCTTACGCGAATACGGAGCCGGCGTTCGTTCCGAACTCTCTTGGCGGCATCGTCATCGCGGTGCTCGGGCTCAACGACGTGCAAACGTTCAAAACCAATCCCCACAAAGGCGGCACGGTGCCTGCACCGACGCCCACGCCGACGGCCCAGCCCGAGACGCCGTGCGACGTCTATAACCTCGACATCGTCGGCCTACCGTCTCCGCAGCCGGAACCATCAGCCGCATCGGGCGAAGTCGGATGCCTGCGTAACTACACGCCCTCGGATTATTGGCGCGCTTACGACGCTATGAACGTTCCGGCCGCAAGCAACGTCAACGTTGCGGTCATGGCCGAAGGCAGCGTGTCGCAGTCGATCAGCGATTTTCGCACCAACGAAACGGGCTTTGGCCTCGTGCAAGTGCCGGTGGTGCAAGAGCCGGTCGGGGTCGCGAGCACCGACACGTCGGGCGACGATGAATGGACGCTCGACATGACCGCGTCGAGCGGCATGGCGCGCGACCTCAAGACGCTCTATCTCTACGTGACACCTGCGCTGACGGACAGCGATATCGCACTCGAATACAACAAGTGGGTCACCGACGATCTCGCGAAGGTCGGAAACTCCTCGTTTGGCGGCTGCGAATACGGCCCGTATCTCGACGGATCGATGGTTCTCGACGACGAGGTCTTGCTCGAAGGTGCTGCGCAAGGGCAAACGATGTTCGCTTCGGCGGGCGATTCGGGATCGTTCTGTTCGGTGGGCGCACCCAACGGCATTCCGGCCGGCGCGCCGTTCGTCAACTATCCCGCCTCGTCGCCGTACGTGGTCGCCGTCGGCGGCACGACGCTTGCGACGATGACTGACGGTTCGTACCAAGGTGAAGCGGCGTGGTTCTCCGGCGGCGGCGGCGTGAGCCAGTTCGAGGACCAACCCGCATGGGAAGCGAGCGCGCAATCGATCGGCTCGGAGGTCGGCGACCGCGGCGTTCCCGATGTCGCGATGGACGGCGATCTGACGACCGGCATGACGCTCTACCTCAGCGATGAAGGCGGCTGGACGACGATCGGCGGCACGAGCCTCTCATCTCCGCTCTCCGCGGGCGTCTGGGCGCGTATGCTGCAAGTCCATGGCGCACTGGGATTTGCCGCCCCGCTCTTGTACGCGGAGTATACAAACTACACGGCGGGTTCGGACACCGGCGTGCAACCGGTGACACGGCCATACGGCGGATTCCACGACATCCTCATCGGGTCGAACGGCGCCTTCACCGCGCTGCCCGGGTATGACTACACGACGGGGCTGGGAAGCTTCGACGTCGGCGTCACGAGCACCGACATCAAATAGTCAGTTCGGTACCGTCGTCGGCGATGGCGCAAGGACCGTGATAGACGCTGCGCGCCGCATCCTCGAGCTCACCGGGCGCGAACTCCGTGCCGTAATGGGTGAGCACGAGGCGGCGCGCACCGGCACGCTGCGCCATCTCGCCGGCCTCGACCGCGGAAAGATGTCCGCGGACCGGGCCGGCCTCGACCGCTAAGCCGAGCGCCGCTTCGCAGAGAAAGATGCTGCAACCGCGCGCGAGTTGCTCGACGCGCTCGCACGGCGCCGTGTCGCTCGAGTAGCAGACGCTTGCGCCGTCGCGCTCCACGCGCACCGCGTAAGCGTCGATATAATGAATCGTCTTCGTAAAACTCACCGCGAGCCGTCCGATCTCGAGCGTGCTGCTCGGATCGTATTCGTGGATCTCGTACACCTCGTCGAGGAAGTCGTTGGGCCCTTCGCGTGCAAATGTGGCGGCAAACGCGCGCAGCTGACCTTCGCCGCCCGGCGGTAACCAGACGGGAAGCCGCTCGTCGCGAAGCAAGGGCCCGTACTTCAGCCCGTATCGCAGCGGAATCAGATCGAGGAAGTGGTCGGCGTGCATGTGCGTGACGATGATTGCATCGAGATCCGGGTAGTCCATCACGATGCGCAAGTTCGCGAGCGCGCCCGTCCCCATGTCGAGCAACAGATTCGTCCCGCGCGCACGGATGAGATGACAGCTGCACGCCCGGCCGGGGCGTGGAACCGAAGCACTCGAACCCACGACGCGGACCCGCATCGCGGCGGCCATTACGGTAGCGATGCGAGCACCTCATCGGCATGATCGTCGACTTTGACCTTCGGCCACACTTTGACGATGACGCCACTGCCGTCGATCAGGAACGTCGTGCGTCCCTTGACGCCGAGAGCGTCGGTGAGTTTCGAATCCGTGTCGGCAAGCAGGGTAAACGGTATTCCGTATTTCGCTTTGAACTTCTGATGCGATGCGGCACCGTCGCGGCTGACGCCGACGATTCGCGCGCCCTTGCGTTGAAATTTCGGATAGAGATCTCGAAACTGTGACGCCTCGCTGGTACAGCCCGGCGTGTCGTCTTTCGGATAGAAGTACAGCACCAACGGAGCACCGAGCAGATCGTCGGTCGCGACCGGCTTCCCGGTGTCGTCTACGACGGTAAGGCGCGGGAGTCTATCCCCTTCGGCCAGCATGCGCGTCCTTTCTCATCTCGTCTCCGTAAACTGGTCGAGCGGTACCATGAATAACAGGCGATCGCCAGGTCGAACGTCCTCGTCAAACTTGTGTACCGGCACGGCAACCCCTTTACCGTGACCGTGCTCGCGCCACACGTAGAGCGGAATCCAACGCACTTCGTAGCCCGGCCGTTCCGGCGGCGCCGGCGGGGGTGCGTTTTCGGCGCCCTGGAAGCGCTCCGCAAGTTGAAAGACCCGCGCGAACGGCCGGTCGACGAAGATCGCAAACCGTCCGCGTGTGCTTTCGAAGCGGGCCAGCCCCGCGATCGTTGGCGCGGTTAGTTCCGTCGTCGAGAACGATGCGATGCCGAAGTGACGCTTGATGGACGCCCCAAATGCAAGGTCGTCGATCCGCAGGACCACGTGCATGTCGGAATGCGCGCGCTCTCGCGTGCGGGTGCGCGCACCGAGCGCGACTTCGAGATTCGAGGTGTCGCTATTGGTAACGCCGACCAATGCCTTGGCTCGTTCCGGCGAACAATACGCGATCGTTTCGTCGTTCGTCGCGTCGCCGGTGAGCAAATCGATTTTCCGGTCGCGTGCCAGTTCGATCAGAATCGCGTCCGGATTGCGCTCTACGACCACCACGTCTTCACCGAGCTCGCGAAGGTAGTCGATGACGAGCGATCCCACGTTGCCCGCGCCGCACACGATCACGTGGCCGGCGCGGTGAATGCGGCGTAGCCCGCGCGTTCTTCTCAGCGATGCGGCGTTGAGTGCCGAGGTCACCGTTGCCGTAAAGACCGCGAAGATCGTCACACCGGCGAGCATCGTCACGATGTCGACGAGCAGCGAGACCCCCTCACCCGCACCCATTCCCGGCTTCGTACAGTTCGTACACGGCGTGATATCGCCGTAGCCGACCGTCGTCATCGTTGCGGTGACGAAATAGAGTGCCGCGATGGGATTGAGGTGCAGCGCGAATGCAAAGTAGAAGGCAAACGCCAAATAAAGGCCGGTGCCGAGGAAGAACACGGAACGAAGAACCGGCTCGGTACGCCGGGCGGTGACGCGGAGATCTCGCATCGTTGCATCGAACCGGCTCCGCCACGACGTTCCGCGCTCGCGTTCGCCCTGGGGCCACGTTCGTTTGATGCTCGCAATCGGTCCGAAGACGCACACCCGCGCGCCGGCCGGAATCGGTTCGCCGAGCAGCGACGAATCGGCGTGATCCTCCCCTCCGTGGCAGAGGTACGGCGCCGTCCCGTCGATGGCGACGATACGCGCGTGCAAGTGGGCTTCCGCTTCGACGACGGTGAGTCCATCGATACCGAACTGCTCGGCGTCGCGTTCGCAGAAGCCGAAGAGTCCTCCGGCGCCGTCAGACGCGACTTCGTCGCCGGGTTGATCGTGACGGTGAGCCGCCTTGGCGACCAGTGTTTCGAGCGTCGGAAACGGAAGCGCGTAAAAACACGACGGATCGACCGCAGAGGCCGCATAGGTCGCCGCCGCGTGCGCGGCGGGCGAAACCGCGCTGCAGTTGTACTTCAGCCCTTCCTGGATTTTATGACCGAGCACCGGATTGAATTGACGGATGGTGACGCGCGTGCGCTCGTTGATGTCGCGCGCGATCAGGGCGACCCGCAGATTCAGACGATCGTCCTGTGAGACCGCGACGATACAATAGTTGGGCTGATCCGAACGAACGCCGGGCGGCTCGAGACCGGCTTCACGCAGACTCGACGACTCGGCCGGATCGAGCGCGTAATGCGCGAACGTGGCCGGGTACTGCGCGCGGAACCTCGCGACCGTCTGCGCGAGCAGATTCGCGGCGCGCTCCTCTTCGTGCTTCCAGACGAGCGCAACGCGCTGCCCGGCCGTCTTCAAAATCTCGCGACAGATTTCGTACGCCAGGTAGTCACCGCCGACGACGATAATCAGCGTCTCGGTTGCCATAGATGTCACCCGTTTCGCCGGACCCCGTCTCCCGTCCGCCGCATCCCCTCGCGCTCGCCCTCATCGAGCGTTTGCGGGAGCGCCCCGGTGCGCGCGTGCTCGAGATCGGTGCAGGCAGCGGACGCAATACGCGCGCCTTGGCCGCAGCAGGCTTCCGGGTCTGTGAGCTTCCCGCCGGGCAGCCCTGCGCCGCCGCGCTCTCCACGCACGCACTGCTGCACGGCACGCCCGGCTTGCTTACAACCGAGCTGGCGGAGATTGCGCGCGCCCTCGAAGCCCGCGCACCGTTTTTTGGGACCTTCGGCTCGGTGCACGACGCGCGATACGGAATCGGCACGCGGCACGAACCTCACGTCTACGCCGCCCTCGATGGGGACGAGGCCGGGGTCGCGCACGTCTACTTCGACGAGCCTCGCCTGCGAGAATTGCTTTCATCGAACTTCATCGTCGAATCGATGCACGAAGTCGGCGTCGATAGGATCGCCGGCGATTGGGCACATCGGCGTGCACCGTTACACGGCGCCGTGCATTGGTTTGTGATCGCGTCGGTGCGCGATCAGTAGCGCGTCAGCGAAGGGTCGATGCGCTCCGCGTAGGCATCGATTCCGCCGTCGACGTTGACCACGTGGACGAAACCGCGCGCAGACAGGAACGCGGCGACGCGCTCGCTGCGTCCGCCGTGATGGCACATGACCGCAATCGGTTCGTCCTTGGGCAGCTCGGCGAGCCGCTGCGGAATCTCATGCATCGGAATCCATCGTGCCCAGTCGACGGTCACGGTCTCGATCTCGTCCGGATCGCGTACGTCGAGTAGCACAAACCTCTTACCCGTGCGGTGCCACTGCGCGAGCTCTTCGACGGTGATGTCGTTCACGAGGGTCCCTTCGTCGAGATGAGATCGCGCATCGGACTCGACGCGTTGGCGTAGAGCCGCTTCTCCATTCGTCCCGCCAGAAACGCCTCGCGGCCCGCGATAACGGCGTGCCTCATCGCATCGGCCATCAGCACCGGATCGCGTGCCGCCGCGATGCCGGTGTTCATGAGCAACGCGTCCACGCCCAATTCCATGGCGATCGCCGCGTCGCTCGCCGTGCCGACGCCGGCGTCGACGATCACCGGAATCTTCGCCCGCTCCTTGATGATGGCGATCGTATAGGGATTGCAGACGCCGAGGCCGCTTCCGATTGGTGCCGCAAGCGGCATCACCGCAGCGCAGCCGAGTTCTTCGAGTTGTTTGCAGACCACCGGGTCGTCGCCGACGTACGGCAGCACGGTGAACCCATCGTGGACCAGTTGCTCGGCCGCCTCGAGTGTACCGCGAGCGTCGGGATGCAGCGTCTGCGCATCGCCGATCACCTCGAGCTTGATGAGGTCGGTTTCGAGCAGCTCGCGCGCGAGCTGCGCGGTGAGGACGGCGTCTTTCGCCGTATAGCACCCCGCCGTGTTGGGCAGAATCCGAAGCTTGGCGCGATCGATGAAGTCGAGCATCGTCTTGCCGCTGGGATCATCGATGTTGATGCGGCGAATCGCGACCGTCACCATCTGCGCGCCGCTTGCCTCGTGCGCCGCCTGCATGACCTCCATCGACGGATACTTTCCGGTCCCCACGATCAATCGCGACGTGAATTCGTAGTTCCCGATCTTCAGTGTATCAATGCTCATACATTACCTTTTGCGGGAGGATGACGGCCGGGCGACATTCGCCCTCTCTTAACGCCTCGCGTCTCGGACAATGAATGTCAGGGTCCTCGCCGCTTCGGCTAACCCGTTCGGGCGAACGTCACCCGGCCGTCATCCTCCCGCAACTGCCTTTATTATTTCGATTGCGTCACCGTCTGCGATCGGGCTGTCCTCGTATGCTGAGCGACGAATGACTCGATCGTTTTTCGCGACGGCGATGCCATTGTGCGTGACGCCGAGGGCTTCGAGCAAGGTTGCAATCGTTGTTCCTTCGGGAAGATCGCGCACTTCGCCGTTGATCGTCGCCTTCACGCCGGAAGTAATTCGCGCAGCGGCGTGACATCGCCCGTTTCGACAAAACTCGCAACGAGTTCCGCGGTGACCGGCGCGAGTAGGATGCCGTTGCGATAATGTCCGGTCGCAAGAATCAGGCCGTCGACGGCGGTCGGTCCGATACGCGGGCGGCCATCCGGCGTGGCGGGCCGCAAGCCGGCCCAGGTCTCGGTTACCGTGAATGCGCCCAGCGCCGGCGCGGCTGCCAGCGCCGCGTGCAGCAGCGCATGCGTCGCTTGCGCCGTTACCCGCTCGTCGAAACCCGTGTCCTCCACGGTCGCGCCGATCAAAAGCCGCCCATCGGGTCGCGGGACGAGGTAGGCGCCGGGCACCCACGTCGCGCGGTGCAGGAAGCCCTCGGGTGCTGCGAGCGCGAGCATTTGACCCTTGATCGGCCGCACCGGCGCGCGCGCGCGCTCGGGGATGCCGTCGACGTGGGCGGCCCACGCGCCG
>Ga0335074_10006437_pt1 | contig 16291 bp, 14 predicted proteins | sample Lox_Sample_23_FD_206715 | JGI IMG/M metagenome (GOLD analysis project Ga0335074, IMG submission 206715) | Soil microbial communities from Loxahatchee National Wildlife Refuge, Florida, United States - Lox_Sample_2.3 | ecosystem: Environmental > Terrestrial > Soil > Wetlands | place: USA...
ACGCCACGGTCAGCGAGATCTCGAAGTCCGTGGTCAGCCTGGCGTGGAAGGCGTCCCCGAACGCGTACGAGCCCGCCTGCAGCTCGGTCACGGCCGGATGGCGGCCGGTGATGTCGTATGTTCCGGTACCGCCGCCGGACAGCGTGCCGGCCGGCAGCCCCGCGTCGCGCATCAGCTCCAGCGCGGCTGCGGCCTGGTTCATGGCCTCGGTGGCCATCTGGACCCGCTTGGCGCGGTCCGGCACGGACATGCAGTGGCCCTCGTACGCCTGGATGCCCTTCAGCCGCAGCCCGGGTGCGGCGTGCACCCGCTCGGCGAGGCGCAGTGCTTCCTCGGCCGAGCGGGCTCCGCAGCGTTCCATGCCCACGTCGAGCTCGACCAGGACGCCGATCTGCGTGCCTGCCTTGGCGGCCGCCGCGGACAGCGCGTCGATGTTGACGGGGTCGTCGACGGCCAGGGTGAGGTCGACGCGCCCGGCCAGCGCGGCGGCCGCGGCCACCTTGTCGGCGGGGATGACCTGGTTGGCGATGAGGACGTCGGCCACTCCGGCCGCGGCCATCGCGGCGGCCTCCCACACCTGCGCCACGGTCACGCCGATCGCGCCGGCCGCCACCTGCATGAGCGCGATGTCAGGCGACTTCTGCACCTTCGTGTGCGGGCGCGACCGCGCGGACTGGCCCTCGAGCGCTTTCATCAGCACGTCGATGTTGCGCTGCAGCGCATCAACGTCGACGATCAGCGCCGGCGTGGGAAGCGCATCGGCCGGCTCCCCGACGTGGCGCCCGTACTGATCCGTCACCCGCTCCCCGGCCCGCAGCCAGGGCTCACGCCAGTCGCTCACCAGGCACTCACCGCCTCTTCCGCCAGGCTTGACGCCTTTCTACCAGGGCTTGTGCATATGTCAATAGCATGAGCGCATGCTCACCCCCGGGGGTCTGAGACGGTGCAGCCCGATGCGGTGCGGCGTCGCCCGGCGCGCTGATCACTGGCCCGCGTGCTGCTCATGACCGGTCGGCAGGCGCTCGTCGGTGAACCCGACCCCCGGCATGTCGTCCCAGCCCAGAATCTCGAGGATGCGGCGGAGCCGGTCCGGCACCGCGTGCAGGGTCAGGTGCCCGGCCGCGGAGCCGCCGCCGTCGGCCTCGGTCACGCAGACGATCGCGCGCAGGCCGGCGAGATCGCAGAACTCCACACCGGCCAGGTCGATGTGAACGTCGCCGCGCGGGTTCACCGCGGCCAGGCCCTGCATCAGGCGACGGTAGCTGGACTCGTCGATCTCCCCGGCGATGATCAGTCCCAGCCCGCCGTTCGCCTGAGTGATGCGCAGCACGTCATCAGCCATGGTGCGCCGGGCTGCCCGGGCATCCGCGCCCGCTCGGCGGCGTGCCGCGCACGGGGTCAACGAGCCTGTTCAAGCACCTGCCCGATCTCGACGACGACCTACCGCCGAGCATATGCCCGGGCCAGGCCGGTGCGGAGTGTGCAAGGAAATGCCGTGACCTCAGCCGCGCCAGCCGCCGGGATCCACGCCGCCCGGCACCGGAACGCCCTCGCCGTACGGGAGCCGGGTGTAGGTGTGCGACGCCAGGTCCAGCGCGACCACGCGGCCATCCGCGCCGCGCACCGGGCGCAGTGCTTCCCCGGCAAAGTAGCCATCGAGCCCGGTCCAGCAGCCGCCGCCGTCGCGGCGGAAGCGGTGCGCCAGGCCACCGGAGTCGGCCACGCGGAACTCGAGCAGCGTAGCTGGCCCGTCCGGCCCGCCTCCGACGCTCACCAGGAACGCCCTTGGGCCCCAGTACCAGGTCCCGACCAGGTCAAGGTCGTCCCGGGCCACGTCAGTGGCCGTCCACTCGGGCCTCAGCCGCGGTTCGTTCTCGGCCAGGATCAGCAGCAGGTCGGCGGTGAACGGCGGCCCGCTGGACGAGGCCGTGGAGTTGGCGAACCTGATGGCCGCGTCGCCGGTGGCCGCGTCGATCTGCAGCACGCTGGTGAACCCGGGCATCGAGCCCGTGTGGCCGTAGCTGCGCCGGCCGCCGACGTTCCACAGCTGCAGGCCGAGGCCGTAGCCGAGTTCCCAGGGCCGGTCCGGCTCGTCGAGGACGCCGGCCGGCTGGCGCATCTCGGCCAGCGTGGCGGGGGCGAGCAGCGGAGCCAGCATCGGGCCCTGGCCGGCCAGGAAGCCGGCCCAGCGGGCCAGGTCGGCGACGGTCGACCACAGCTGGCCGGCCGGCGCCATCGCCCCCGCGTCGTGCTCCGGTTCCGGCAGCAGCAGGTCGGCGTGCGGATGCACGGCGAAGCCGGTGGCGTGCGGCGGCTGCGGCCGCAGCGTGGTCCGGGTCATGCGCAGCGGCGCGAGCAGCTCGTCCGCGATCACGTCGTACCAGGGCCTGCCGCGCAGCCGCGCCACCAGCTCGCCGAGCAGCGCGTACCCGACGTTGGAATAGTGGTACTGCCAGCCCGTACGCAGCCGCAGCGCATCCGGGCCGAGCGACTCTGCCGCCAGCGTTTCGAGCGGGGATCCCGCCGTCCGCTCCCACCACGGCCCGGCGGTCTCGGCCCGGAGCCCGGAGGTGTGCGACAGCAAGTGGCCGACGGTCAGGCCGCTGGCTTCGGCCGCGTCGCTCACGTGCCGTCCGATCGGGTCGGACAGATCGAGCCGGCCCTCGTCCCGCAGCCGCAGCACCGCCACGGCGATGAACGTCTTGGTGATCGAGCCCGCCCGGTACTGCACGTCCGCGTCGGGCGCCGGCCCGGACGTTCCCCCGCCCGCCTCCCCATGCCCGCTCCACCGGCCGCGCCCGGCCGACCAGATCAGCTCGCCGTCGCGGACAAGGCCGGCGACCACCGACGGCAGCCGGTGGACCGCCTGTTCCTCTGCCAGCCGCGCGGCCAGCAGCCGTCGCATGTGCTCATCGGTCACGCCCGCCTACGCTAGGCCGTCCCTGATTTCTGCGAAACCCCCAGGTGCGTCACACTGGGCCTTGAGCCGGGGACCGCGCCGAGCCGGACGATTGGTCTACCGAGAGGATCGCAGTGCCCTACAAGATCCCGGAACGCGACGTCGTCGCGATCGTCGATGCGCCACCGACTCCGGTGGCGCTGCTGGCTCCGGGCGGACGGTTCGTCGCCCTCATCCACTATGAGTCACATCCGCCGATCGCCATGCTGGAACGCCGCTACCTGCGGCTGGCCGGAATCCGCGTGGACCCGGTGCTGGCCGGCCGCCAGCGGGTGCGCCGGCTGACCGGCCTCTCGGTGCTCCGGCTTGCCGACGGGACCGAGCGGGCCGTCGCGCTGCCGGAGGGGGCACAGCCCAGCGTCCCGGCGTGGTCGCCCGACGGCCGGTCGTTCGTGTTCACGGTGGACGAGGCCGACGGCATCGGCGTGTGGGTGGGCGACGCCGAGTCGGCGATGGCACGGCAGGTGCCCGGGCTGCGGGTCCGCGACGTGCTCGGCGGTGACCCGCTGACGATCGGCGCGGCGGCCCGGTGGACCCGCGACGGCAGCGCGCTGCTGGCGCTCGGCGCGCCGGGGGAGCCCCCCGACCTGCCGGAGGCGCCGCTCGAGCCGCGCGTCGAGGAGACGGCGGGTAAGCGGTCGCAGATGGCGACCTACCAGGATCTGCTGCAAACCGCCGCCGACGAGGACGCGTTCGAGGCGCTGGCCATCACGGTTCCGCTCCGCGTCGAGCCTGGCACCGGGGCGGTGAAGGAGCTCGGCCCGCCCGGGCTCTACCAGCGGGTTTCGGACTCCCCGGACGGCGAGCACCTGTTGGTGCACCAGGTGCGGCGACCATTCTCGTTCCGGGTCCCTTATCAGTATTTCGCGCGGAGAGTCGAGGTCTGGTCGGCCGAGGGCGAAGTGGAGCGCGTCATCGCCGAGCTCGGCGTCAGTGACGAGGTGCCGCGGCAGGGAGTGCCGACCGGTGCGCGGCAGGTGTCCTGGGAGGAGCGGGCCCCCGCCACGCTGCTGTGGACCGAGGCGCTCGACGGCGGTGACCCGGTGGCTCCGGCCACCCACCGTGACCGCGTGATGCGGCTGACCGCGCCGTTCGCGGGAACTCCCGAGCCCGTGCTCGACGTGCAGCACCGCTGCCTGGGCTGGCTCGACCTGACCGAGCCGCACCAGGTACTGCTCACCGAGCACGACCGCGATCGCCGCTGGCTGACCACCTGGATGTGCGACCTGGCCGAGCCCGAGCGCCGCCGGGTCCTGTTCGACCACTCCATGGACGACGCGTACGCCGACCCAGGCTCGCCGCTGATGGCCACCAACCCCGACGGCAGCCGGACCGTGCTGCAGGACGGCGGGACGATCTACCTGCGCGGCGACGGGTCGACGCCGGACGGGGACCGGCCGTTCCTGGACCGCCTCGACCTCGCGACGATGGAGCAGGAACGGCTGTACCGGAGCCCGGCGGACGGCCTGGACCACGTGGTGGGCTTCCCGGCCCCGTCCGGCGCGCCCGATGCCCTGGCAGACGGCGAGCTGGGCGCGCCGCCGCCGCGTACCGAGATCCTGCTGTGGCACGAGAGCAACGCCGAGCCGCCGAACCTCTACATCGCCGCGCTCGGTGGGGTGAAGGGGGAAGGAGAGGTGGGCGGGGAGGTCCGGGTGCTGACCGCCTGGCCGGACCCGCACCCGCAGCTGACCGCCATGCACAAGCGGCTGATCGTGCACGAGCGCGGCGATGGGGTGAAGCTTTCCGGCATGCTGCACCTGCCTCCGGGCTACGACCCGGAGACCGGCGGCCGCCTGCCGCTGCTGATCTGGGCCTATCCACTGGACTACGGGGACCCGGCCACCGCGGGGCAGGTCCGGGGCAGCAGCCAGCGGTTCACCAGGCTGAACGCCCTGGAGCCCACGTGGTTCGTGCTGCGCGGCTACGCGGTGCTCTCGAACGCCACGATGCCGGTGATCGGCGATCCCGAGACGATGAACGACACGTTCATCGAGCAGGTCACCGAGTCGGCCCGGGCGCACGTCCAGGCCCTGGACGAGATGGGCATCGTGGACCGCTCGCGGGTGGCGGTCGGCGGGCACAGCTACGGCGGGTTCATGACCGCGAACCTGCTGGCGCACACCGACCTGTTCACCGCCGGTATCGCGCGGAGCGGCGCGTACAACCGGACCCTGACGCCGTTCGGCTTCCAGGCCGAGCGGCGCAGTTTCTGGGAGGCATCCGCGGTCTACGACCAGCTGTCGCCGTTCCGCTACGCGGACAGGATCGGGGCACCGCTGCTGCTTATCCACGGCGAGCAGGACAACAACTCGGGCACGTTCCCGATCCAGTCCGAGCGGCTCTACCAGGCGATCCAGGGAACCGGCGGGACAGCGCGGCTGGTGCTGCTGCCGTACGAGAGCCACGGCTACCTGGCCCGCGAGTCGGTGCTGCACGTGCTCGCCGAGCAGTTCGAGTGGATGGCGCGCTGGTGTAGCTGAGCGGAGAGAAAGTCACCCGGGGGCCCGGCGGTCCACAGGCCGGGCCACTCCGGGTGACGGGGCGCGGCAGTGCCGGATTTGCGGGAGCAGGACAGGTTCCGGCGGGCCCTCGGCCGCGCTTACGCATTAAGGACACCGCAGCAAGGTGCAGCCAGCCTGAGTATCGTCTGCGGATCGTCTGGACGTCGGGGTGCGCGTCCGGATGCGGATGCGCGCATTTGGGATGCGCAGGTTCACGCGCTGCGGTTCCGGTAATGCGGGCCGGCCAGGCACGTTACCGGGAGTTAACATTGTCAGCACCTTCTTGTTGCTGCACTATGAAGCCGTGACACAAACTCGCGTCGGGCGGCCCGGCTACCACCATGGTGACCTGCCCAACGCGCTCGCCGACGCAGCGACCAACCTGGCCCGAAGCGGCGGCCCGGAGGCCGTCGTGCTCAGGGAGGCGGCCCGCCAGGTCGGCGTCTCGGCGGCCGCCGCTTACCGGCACTACGTGGGGCACGGCGAGCTGCTCGCTGCGGTCAAGGACCGGGCGCTCGAGGCGCTGGCCAACGCGATGCAGGACGGGCTGGATGGCGGCGAGCCGCTCGCCGATCCCGTCGCGGACGCCGTCCGCCGGTTCACGAACCTCGGCCGCGCCTACGTCGGCTTCGCGCTGGGGAATCCCGGCCTGTTCCACACCGCCTTCTGCCGGCCGCTGGCCAAGCGCACCGAGGGCGACGTCAACGCGCGCATCGCCGCCGCCCGGCCGTATCAGATCCTGTCCGTATCGCTGGACGAGCTCGTCGCCGTCGGCCTGCTCAACCCGGCCCGCCGCTCGGCCGCCCCGATCGCGTTCTGGGCGGCCGTGCACGGCCTGGCCACCCTGCTGGTCGACGGCCCGCTGGCGGCGCTGACCGAACATGAGCAGGGCCTGGCGATCCAGCGCACCCTGGACATCCTCATCGAGGGCATCGGCTCGACGCCGCGTCCGGCGTAGTCTCGGGCATTCGTGGCCCGGCCGTCTTGTCCATCTGGGCCGTTCGCGTTCGTCGTCGTGGTGACCGGTCGGAGACTCTGACCGTGGAGCCTGGAGGAATCATGAAGTACATGCTGTTCATCTGCGCCGATGAGAACGCCGAGCTGACTGCCGAGGAGAAGGCGGAGATCGGGCCCACGATGGACGCCTGGCTCAAGGACGTCGACGGACGCGGGGTGCGCATGCTCGGCAACCAGCTCCGCCCGGTCAGCGACGCCACCACCGTGCGGATGCGCGGCGGTGACGTGCTGGTCGCCGACGGGCCGTTCGCCGAGACCAAGGAGCAGATCGCGGGCTTCGACATCATCGAGTGCGCCGACCTCGACGAGGCGATCGACGTGGCGTCCCGGCACCCGGTGGCCAGGTTCGGGTCCGTCGAGGTGAGGCCGTTCTGGACGGAATGACCCCGGAGGTCGGCGACGCCGTCGCCCAGGCGTTCCGGGAAGAGTGGGGCCGTGTGGTCGCCGCGCTGATCGGGACGACCGGCGACTGGGACCTGGCCGAGGAGTGCACGCAGGAGGCGTTCGCCAGCGCGCTGAAGACGTGGCCGCGCGATGGCGTCCCGCGCCGCCCGGGCGCCTGGCTGACCACGGTCGCGCGCAACCGCGCTCTGGACCGGCTGCGCCGCAGCGCGGCGGAGGCGGCGAAGCTGAGGGAGGTGGCCGCCTTGGCACCAGCCGACGAACCCGGCCAGGACGACGACAGCGGGATCCGGGATGACCGCTTGCGCCTGATGTTCACCTGTTGTCATCCCGCGCTGCCGCTCGAGGCCCGGGTCGCGCTGACGCTGCGCACCCTGGCCGGCCTGACCACCGCGGAGATCGCGCGGGCGTTCCTGGTGCCCGAGGCGACGATGGCAAAGCGCCTGGTCCGAGCCAAAAACAAGATCCGCCACGCCGGAATCCCGTATCGGGTACCGCCCTCGCATTTGTTGCCGGAACGCGTCGTCGGGGTGCTTGCCGTGCTCTATCTGCTCTTCAACGAGGGGTATGCGGCGAGCGCCGGGGCCGACCTGGTGCGGCAGGGGCTCTGCGCGGAGGCCATCAGGCTGGGCCGGGCCATGGCCGGCCTGATGCCGGACGAGCCGGAGGCGCTCGGCCTGCTGGCGCTGATGCTGCTGCACAACGCGCGCCGGGCGGCCCGCGTGGACGGCGCCGGGGACCTGGTCACGCTCGAGGACCAGGACCGCGCCCGGTGGGACCGCCCCGGGATCGACGAGGGCACCGGGGTCCTCGACGCGGCGCTGCGCCGCGGCCGGCCGGGCCCCTACCAGCTGCAGGCGGCGATCGCCGCCTGCCACGCGACGGCCCCGGACGCGGCGGCCACCGACTGGGCGCAGATCGCGCTGCTGTACCGGCGGCTCGGGCAGCTGACGCCGTCGCCGGTGATCGAGCTGAACCGCGCGGTCGCCGTGGCGATGGCCGACGGCCCGGAGGCCGGGCTCGCGCTGGTCGCGGCCATCGAGGATTCCGGGACGCTGGCCGGCTACTACCTGCTGCCCGCCACCCGCGCCGACCTGCTCCGCCGCCTGGGCCGCCGGGCCGAGGCCGCGGCCAGCTACCGTGCGGCCCGCGATCTGGCCGCCACCGACGCCGAGCGCCGCTACCTGCACCGTCGCCTTGCCGAAACCACCGACGACCCCGCCTAAGGACCCTCGCTACCCCGCCTGGTCCTCGCTTGGCCCGCGCGCCCGCTGACCGCGGTTGACCGTGGTGCTCGTCGCCCTCCCGCGCCTCCCCGGGTTAGCCCGCCCGCCCATCGCCGCTGCAGTGTCGGCTGGTTCTGGTGCTCGCCCGGCGCTGCAGTGTCGGCTGGTTCTGGTGCTCGCCCGGCGCTGCAGTGTCGGCTGGTTCTGGTGCTCGCCCGCCGCTCCTGCCTCGGTTTCGGACGCTCGCGCCGATTTTCGGTCCGTGTCCGAAGCCGCGCGGGCGCACATTTACTTCGACTGATAGTCATATTTCGGACATATAGTCCCGAAAAATGACTGAGTCGAAGTAAAAGATGGGCGTCCCGCCGCGGGCACGGGCACGGGCGGGGTCGGGGTCGGAGGCGGCGGGGGCGCTCGGCGGGCGTGGGGCGCCGCGGTGAGAAGGCGGGGCGTCGTGGGGACGGTGCAGCGCGGGGACGGTGCAGCGCGGGGACGGTGCAGCGCGGGGACGCCCGGGGGGACGAACCGCGCGGCGAGAGGGAGGCTGGGGCGCGCGGGCGGGGCGGCGAGAGGGAGGCTGGGGCGCGCGGGCGGGGCGGCGAGAGGGGGGCTCGGGCGCGCGGGCGGGGCGCGAAAATATGTTGACACCGTTAACTTGACCGGGTCATAATGGTAAAGTAAACAGTGTAAACATGGTTGAGGGTGGTTCACATGATCGACATGCAGATCCTGAATGACGCGCTGTTGGCGGTCGCGTTCGCTGCGGGTATAGCGATCCTGCTCGCGGTCGCGATCGTAGGGGTGGAGGCCCTTTCACAGCGGCACCAGCGCCGGGGCATCCGCGCGATCGAGCAGCACCTCGCCACCGTGGCGGAGCAGCGGGACTCGGCGTCCACCCGCTGACGTGCAGGGCCTTGACTAGCGGGCGACCTCGACACGCAGATCGGTCAGGTCGTCCGCCGGGTCGGCGCTGACAGCCCCGAGGGTGACGGGCCCGACGCCGGCCGGCCGCATGGCGACCTGACCCGTCGTGACCGGACCCGTAGTGACCGGAACCAGAGTGGCCGGGTGCAAGGCAGCGGACCGCAGAGTGGCCGGGCGCAAGGCGACGGGCCAGTCGTCCGCTGGGATCGGTAACGGGCCGGCTTGGGCGTGCGGGTTCAGCGGGATCACATTGATCCGCAGCGTCTCGCGGTCGATCACCAGGACGTTGCGGTTGGGCAGGGGCGTCCAGCCGGGCTGAGACCAGCCCGAGGAGGCGACGACGATGCCCGTCTCGGTCTCGAGGTGGGCGAGCTCGAAGTACTGGTCCGTTCCGCACTCCATTCCCCGGGAGGCCAGGGCGGCGTGTGGGATGCGTTCGGGCCAGTAATAACAGATCGCGTATAGCGCCCCAGGAGTAAGCAGCATGGCGTTCAGGCTGTTCGGCGTGAACAGCTCGTCGATGCGGGCGACCGTGGCCTCGATCGCGGTGATCATGTCCTCGCCCGCCTCGAGCCCGGACAGAACGTGCAGGAAGTAGCGCTCGCTGTCGGTGGTGCCGGTGAGCCGGCGCTCCCAGGCCGGCGGCAGCAGCTCGCCGAGCCGCTCCTGGGGGTGGATCGCGCCGTTGTGCGCCATCACCTTGTCGCGGCGCCGGAACGGGTGCGTGTTGCGCGTCTCGACCGGCAGGCCCGGCGTCGCCCAGCGGAGATGAACGAGGCCCAGGTCGCCGAGCTTGCGGTGCATGAGCTCGTCGTAGGAGGCCGAGTCCGACGCCCGCCGCGGGGACTTCTGGACGTGGACCTCGCCGGGCTGCTGCCGGTTGTACCAGGCGACCCCCCAGCCGTCGCCGTGGAACTCCGACATCTGCGTGAACTCTTTCAGGCCGCCGTCGCCCATCAGCTCGCCGAGTGGGGCCTCGGCTCTACTGCAGTACCCAAGTAGTCGGCACATGACCGGCAAACTACCCTAAAGGTACTTTCCCATTCCGCCGGCCACGTCGACCGATGCGCCCGTGATGTAGCTGGCGCGGTCGCTGGCCAGGAATGCGACGATGCCGGACACCTCGTCCGCGCGGCCGAACCGGCCGAGCGGCACCTCGTCCGCCGCGAGTTGCCCGAAGAACTCCTCGGCGGGCGTGTCCGGTGCGCGCCTGCGGTGGATGTTCTCCCACTGCGGCGTCGTGACGAAGCCGATGTTCACGCTGTTGACCAGGATCCCTTCCGGGCCGAGCTCCATCGCCAGCGCCTTGGCCAGGCCCAGGCAGGAGGCCCGGTTGACCGAGGTGGCGAAGAACGCAGGGTCCGGGTAGCGCCCGTACACCGCGTTGATGTTGATGACCCGCGGAGCCGTGCTCTGCCGCAGCAGCGGCAGTGCGGCCCGGGTGCATCGCACCTGCGACATCACCTTGACTTCGAAGTCACCCTCGAGGTCGGCGTCGGCCAGCGTCTCGAACCGGCCGGGCCGCGCGGCTCCCGCGTTGTTGACCAGGATGTCGATCCCGCCGAGGGCGGACGCCGACTCGGCGATGAACGCGGTCACCTGGTCGGCGTCGGTGACGTCGCAGCGGAACGCGAAGACCATGCCGCCCGGCTTGCGCAGCTCGGCGGCTGCCTCCTCAAGCTCGGCGTCGTTGCGGGAGCAGATGACGACCTGCGCTCCCTCGGCGAGCAGTTCGGCGGCAATCGCCTTGCCCAGTCCCTTGGAGCCGCCGGTAACGACCGCCCGCCGGCCGGCCAGGCCGAGGTCCATCTACTCGCCGCCGTCCGCGGACTGCGTCTCGGCGAGCGCGAGCAGGGTCTTGCGCGGCGGGCAGAACACATCCACCTCCAGGCAGGTGGTGTCGGTGGTCCAGGCGCCGTGCGGTACCCAGGCCGGGATCACCGCGACGTCGCCCTTGCGCATCGTGCGCACATCACCGTCGATGTCGAAGGTCATCTCGCCGTCGAGGATGATCACTATCTGCTCTTCCTCGTGGACGTGCCGCGGCGCCTCGGTGTTGTGCGCGAAGTGCACGAAGTTGGTCAGCACGCCGTCGCCGAGCACCGGCCGGAACGTCAGCCCGGGCACGTACTCGGCCGACTTGAGGTCGTCGATGTGCACGTAGCGGCCGGGGCCGGTGGGCTCGCCCTGCGCCTCCTGGGCGAAGTGCTGGGCAGCGTCGGTCATGATCCCTCCAGTGCGGTCCGGACGAGGCCCCCGAGACGCCGGGCCCCCTCGTCGATGAGTTCGTCGGCGACCCGGCTGTAGGCCAGGCGCATCTGCGCGGCCCCGCCCTGCCCAGGGTAGAACGGCTGGCCGGGGACGTAGGCCACCTTGCTGGCGGTGGCCGCGGGCGAGAGCGCCACGGTGTCCACCCCGTCCGGCGCGGTGACCCAGGTGAAGAAGCCGCCACGCGGCGAGGTCCAGGTCGTGCCGTCGGGCATGTGCGCTTGGAGGGCCGCGTCCATGAGCGCGGCGCGGCGGGCGTACAGCGCGCGGGACTCGACGAGCTGGCGGTCGAGGTGGCCGCCGCGCCCGTACTCCTCGAGCATCCGCTGGCCGAGAGCGCCCGAGCACTGGTCGGAGTTCTGCTTGGCGGTGACGAGCTGCGCGATGACCTCCGACGGCCCAGCCGCCCAGCCGAGCCTGACCCCGGGGAAGAACGTCTTGGAGAACGTGCCCGCCTGAACCACCACGTCCGGCGCCTGCGACCACAGGCTCGGCGGCGCCACGGCGCCGAATCCGAGTTCCCGGTACGCGACGTCCTCCAGGATCAGGAAGTTGTACCGGCGGGCCAGGTCGACGAGCTCGGCACGGCGGTCGGCGGCCATGGACAGCCCGGTCGGGTTCTGGTGGTCGGGGATCGTGTACAGCACCTTGGGCCGCACGCCGGCGGCGAGCAGGTCGGCGAGCACGTCGACCCGCATGCCGTTGTCGTCCATGGGCACGCCGCGCAGGTCCGCCTCGTAGCCGCGGAACGCCATGATCGCGCCGAGGTAGGTCGGCGCCTCGACCACGACCACATCACCGTTGTCCACGAGGCTCTTGGCGATGAGTTCCATGCAGTCGATGCCGCCGCTGGTGATCATCAGCTCACCCGCAGCCGGGCGATGACCCTGCTGCGACTCGAGCCGGCCGCCCACGTAGTCGCGCAGCCCCGGCAGGCCCTCGGTGGGGGAGTACTGCAGCGCGACGGCCACGTCCGTGGCGATCAGCTTGGCGGCGATTTCGCCGAGCACTTCGCGGGGAAACGTTGCGGGATCCGGGAAGCCGCCCGAGAACGTGATCACGTCGGTGGCTCCGGCCAGGGAGAGGATCGCGGTGATCTCGCCACCGCCCAGCGTTTGCGTCCGGCGGGCGAAGCTCGTGGTCCAGTCTCTGAGCTCCGGAGCGGCGGTCATCCGTGCCTCCCGATTTGTCGATACTGATCACCCTTGCCGCGCCCCTTGACATGGGAGCCTGGCAAACGTAAGAATTCTTGCCAGCAAGACATACATTTGCTTAGGTCTAGCTGAATCATACCTGAAGTCAGCAACCTTCTCACCAGAGATGTCTGCCAATTGACAACCACCTCAGCGCCGCTCGCGCGGCTCGCCGAAGTCGCCTCGCCGTCCACCGAGAAGGTCGAGGTCGACGACCTTGACCTCACGCTTCTGCGGGCTCTCGCCGTCGACGCCCGGCAGTCCCAGCGTGCGCTCGCCCGGGCGGTCGGCATGTCGCCACCCGCGATCGCCGACCGGCTGGCCCGGCTGGAACGCCTCGGCGCGATCCGCGGCTACCGCGTGGAACTGGACTGGGCGGCGCTCGGCTACCCCGTCGTGGTCTACCTGGCCGTGACCGCGAATCCGGGCGCCGACCTGAGCGAGATCGCCCGGGCGATCCGGGCGCTTCCGGAGGCTCAGGACATGAGCGTGGTTACCGGCGCCTTTGACCTGCTGGTACGGTTGCGGGTCCGGGACCATACCCACCTGCGCGAGCTGCTGCTCAACACGATCTTCCAGATCCCCGGCGTGCAGCGCACGGAGACGTTCCTGTCGCTAGCCGATGCCGAGCCAGAGAACTTCGCCGAAGCCCTGCTCGACCAGATGAGCCAGCTGGGCAAGCAGGGCCAGCGGGGCAGATCCGGCGACAAGACCAGAGGCAACCAGCCCTGACGAGAACCCGCTAAGACCTGACGAGGAGTGCACCCCAAAGTGAGTACCGCATCCCCAGAACACCCCGACGAGCGGGTGGCGAGCACCGCAGGCGTCGGCCAGCCGGGCTTCATCGCCAAGCATGGCCTGTTCACCGACCGTCAGGCCAGCGCGGCGGAGCTGGTCGCCGCGCGCATCAGCGAACTGGACCTGCGTACCGTGCGGCTCGTGGTCGTGGACCAGCACGGCCAGCCGCGCAGCAAGTCGCTGTCCGCTGACGCGGCGCTGGCCGTGCTGACGAACGGCCTCGACTTCTCCGGCGCGATCTACAGCCTGGACACCGGCAACAACGTGTTCGTCCCGGCGTTCGCCGCGGGCGGCGGGTTCGGCATCGAGGAGTTCACCGGCTTCCCCGACGTGGTCCTGGTGCCCGACCCGACCACGTTCCAGGTGCTGCCGTGGGCGGACCGGACCGGGTGGATGCTCTGCGACGTCTACTTCTCCAACGGCCAGCCGATGCCGCTGGATGGCCGCGGCCTCATGCGCCGGGCCCTCGCCGAGCTGGGCGAGCTCGGCTACGACTACCTGGCCGGGATCGAGATCGAGTACTACATCGTCAAGGTCGAGTCGGACCTGATCACGCCGGAGAACGCCGGCTTCACCCCGCCGCCCCCGCCGGTCAGCGTGTTCGAGCGCGGGTACCAGTACCTGTCCGAGGTCCGCCTGGACAGCGTGTCCGCCACGCTCGAGGCGATCCGGGACGCGCTGTGGGGTGTGGGGCTGCCGCCGCGGGCCATGGAGGATGAGTGGGGCCCGGGCCAGATGGAGTTCAGCTTCAGCCCGATCGGCGGTCTGGCGGCGGCCGACGCGGTGGTGCTGTTCCGGTCCGCGGTCAAGCAGGTCTGCCAGCGCCGCGGCCTCCTGGCCAGCTTCATGTGCCGGCCGGGGCTGCCGAACTTCTTCTCGTCCGGCTGGCACCTGCACCAGTCGCTGATCTCGCGCCAGGACGGCGGCAACGCCTTTGCCAGCGAGGAGGCGCCGCTGTCGGAGCTCGGGCGGCAGTACGTGGCCGGGCTCATCGAGCACTCGCTGCCGATGATGCCGTTCTCCACGCCCACCGTGAACGGCTACAAGCGCTACCGCCCCTACTCGTTCGCCCCGGACCGGGTGTGCTGGGCCGTGGAAAACCGCGGCGCGCTGGTCCGGGTGCAGGGGGCGCCCGGCGACACCAGCAGCCACGTGGAGATGCGTATCGGCGAGCCAGCGGCCAACCCGTACCTCTACATGGCCGCCAACATCGCGGCCGGCCTTGACGGGATCCGTCGCGGCCTCGAGCCGCCGCCCCCGGTCGAGGCCGATCCGTACGTGGCCGACGCGCCGATGCTGCCCACGTCGCTGGCTGACGCGGTCAACGCGCTCGACGCCGACAAGTTCTACCGCCAGGCGTTCGGCGACACCCTGGTCGACTACCTGCTGCAGATGAAGCGCGCCGAGATCAAGCGCTACGAAGCGGCCGTGGCGGAGAACCCGCCGGCCGAGGGGCAGGAAGTCAGCGACTGGGAGATGCGCGAGTACTTCGAGTTCTACTAAACGGAGCCACGATGACCCTGCAGCACATCGTCCTGTTCAGCTTCCCCCGCGAGCTCACCGCGGAGGAGGCGGACGCGATGCGAGCGATGGTGGCGAGCTGGCCGGGCGAGATCGGGCTGATGACCAAGTGCCGGTTCGGCACCGACCTCACCCGGGAGCGCAACCGCGGCTACGAGTACCTGCTCTACACCGAGTTCCCGGACGCGGAGACCCTCCGCCAGTACCAGGACCATCCCGTGCACGTGCGGTTCCGCGACTGGATCGTGGAGCGCGGGTGCACACCCCTGGCGTTCGACTACCACCTCGACGACGGCACCGTTCTTATGGCCGAGCCCGATTCGGCAGCCCGCAAGTGAAGTTAGGGAGGGCACCACCATGGCAGACACCGACCGCAGCCTGGCCGTAGCGACCGGCCAGAACGAGCTGGCGCACGGCTCGCTCAGGATCTGGGATGCCATCGCGATCTCGGTCTCGGTTATCGCGCCGGGAATGGCGATGCTCCTGAACGTGTCCGGCGTCGCGATCGTCGCCGGCGGCTCGACGCCGCTGGCGTTCCTGCTCGGCGGCATCGCCTGCCTGGCCCTGGCGTTCGTGGTGATCGGCTTCACCCGGCGGATGGCCTCGGCGGGATACGCCTATACCTACGCCAGCCGCAGCCTCGGCAAAGAGGGCGGCTTCATGGCCGGCTGGCTGTACTTCGCCGGCATGATCTGCTTCGTGCCGATGACCATGTCCGGTGTCGGCTACCTGGCCGCCAACCTGCTCGGCCTGAATCCCAACTGGTGGATCCTGTTCTTCTTCCTCGGCATGGCGCTGCTGGTCGTGCTGTCGATCGTCCGGATCAAGGTCACGACGCGGGTTCAGCTGATCGTGGGCGTGATCACGGTCGCGGTGATCGTGATCGTCGACCTCGTCACCACCGCGAAGGGCGGGGCCCACGGGCAGGCGCTGTCGGCGTTCAGCTTCTCGCACACGGTCAGCGGCGGGTTCAACGGCGTGTTCTACGGCATCATCCTGGGCGTCACCTCCTACATCGGCTTCGAGACCGCCGCCGACTTCGGCGAGGAGACCGCCAACCCGCGGCGCTACATCCCGATCGCGATCATCGCGGCGACGGTGTTCGCGGTCATCTTCTACCTGTGGACCACGTACGCGATGGCGATTGGCTTCGGCGTGAAGAACGGCGCGACCTGGGGCGCGGACCCGGTCGGCCTGCAGACGATCGCGAACAAGTTCGTGACCCCGTGGGTGGGCACGCTGGTCGAGATCGGCGGCCTGGCGGCGGCGTTCATCGTGTGCGTGGCGTGCGCGACCGCCGGGTCGCGGACCCTGTTCGCGATGGGCCGCGAGGGCGTGCTGCCGAAGGCGTTCGCGCACACCCACCCGAGGTTCAAGACACCGGTCAACGCGACGCTGGCGGTGGTCGCGGTGGCCATCGTGATGGCGCTGATCATCGGCTACCCGCTGTCGGACAGCGCGTTCGGCCAGCCGTTCAGC
>Ga0335074_10006438_pt1 | contig 16288 bp, 11 predicted proteins | sample Lox_Sample_23_FD_206715 | JGI IMG/M metagenome (GOLD analysis project Ga0335074, IMG submission 206715) | Soil microbial communities from Loxahatchee National Wildlife Refuge, Florida, United States - Lox_Sample_2.3 | ecosystem: Environmental > Terrestrial > Soil > Wetlands | place: USA...
ACGAGCGCGATCGTGGACAGCGGCGTCAGCTCGCTGGGCTTGAGCACCGTGGTGTTGCCCGCCGCCAGTGCGGGTGCCAGCTTCCACGAGATCTGCAGCAGCGGGTAGTTCCACGGGGCGATGAGGGCGCAGACGCCGACGGGCTCGTGGGTGATCCGGCTGACCACGCCCGCCCGGCCCGGGTCGACGACGCGGCCCGCGTGCGAACCGGCCATCCCCGCGTAGTACCGGAACACGGCGGTCGTGTCGTCCACGTCGGCGCGGGCCTCGTTGAGCGTCTTGCCGGTGTCCAGGCTCTCGGTGCGCGCCAGCTGCTCCTTGTCCCGCTGCAGCAGCTCGGCGACCCGGCTGAGCAGTGCGGTCCGCTCGGCCATCGTCGAGCGCCGCCACGACCCCTGGTCGAACGCCTCCCGGGCGGCCGCCACGGCCGCGTCGACGTCGGACGCGGAGGCCTCGGCGACGGTCTCCAGCGGGGTGGCGTCGTACGGGTTGATCGTCTGCGAGGTGCCGTCGTCCGAGGCCGGTGTCCACTTGCCCGCGATGTACAGGTTCTTCACGCCGTGCTCCCATGCCGTACCGGACGAGGCTCACTATAGACGCGCCGGATCCGGGCATGGGTCTGCGGCCCGGCTGTGGGCGCGGGCCGCAGGGGGATGGTGGGTGGGTGCGTGGTCACACCTGGGGCTCGAGGCGGGGGTTGGTGACGGGGCGCAGGCGGCGCCACAGGCGGTTGGTGAGGGGCTGGCGGTGGGTGGTGGTGCCGGATGCGATGCGGGCCTGGCGGGCGAGGGTCTGCTGCTGGGCGCCGGCGATCAGGTCGCGGCGGTGCTCGTCGGCCAGTTGCTTGCTGATCTGCGGGTTGAGGAACATCGGTTTCTCCTATCGGGTCTGTGCTCTGGGGCTTCTTGGCGGGCCGGGCCGTGGTGTGCTCCGGCCATGACAGGAGAATGCGCTGGTCGAGGGGGTCGCCACATCGACAGCTATACGTATTCCGGCCTGCGGGAAATGACTACGCCGCCCCCCGGGGAGATCGCGGAATCGCGGGCGCGGCGCGCCTATATCGACACGGTTCACCACAACGAGCACACTTCTCGTGTGGGGGGCGACCTGCCGATAATCGGGCGTGCCGTGGAGCGCGATGCGATGTCGGCCGCCTACGCCCGGGCGCGCGCGGGCCAGTCACAGCTTCTCCTGGTCACCGGCCAGGCCGGCCTCGGTAAGACCCGGCTGGTCGAGGACCTGTGCGCCAGCGCCACGGACGCCCGGGTGCTGACCGGGGAGTCCGCGCCGCTGGTCGGCGCCGCGCTGGCCTACGGGCCGTTCGTCGCCGCGCTCCGTGACCACGCCGGGTGGCTGCTCGATCAGGACGACCACTCCGGCGACATGCTGACCCAGCGGCACCGCCTGTTCCTTCGCGTGCTCGAGGTGCTGACCGGTCTGGCCACCCAGGCGCCGGTGCTGCTGGTGCTCGAGGACTTGCACTGGGCCGATGAGTCCTCCCGGGAGCTGCTGGGCTTCCTGGCGGTACGCCTGCGCGAGCAGCCGGTCATGGTGGTCGCGACGCTGCGTGACGACGAGCTCGGCGGCAGCGCCCGGCGGTGGCTCGCCGAACTGGAACGCCGTCCGCGGGTGATGAGCCTCCGGCTGGCCCCGCTCACCCCGGCCGAGATCGGCGAGGTGGTCGCCGATCTGCTGCCCAGAGGCGCCGGAACCGAATCCAGGGCGGCGGTGATCACCGCCGCGGAAGGCAATCCGCTCTACGCCAGGGAACTGGCCAGCGCCGGCCCGGGCCGGATGCCCGCCTCGATCACCGATGCCGTGCTGGCCAAGGCCGCCGGCCTCACGCCGGAGGCCCGCACGCTGATCGACCAGGTGTCGGTCGCCGACGGCGGGATGTCGCATGACCTGCTCGCCGCGACCGTCGCGCTGCCGGAGGACAGCATGCTCCCCGCGGTCCGGGCGGCGGTTGATGCCGGCCTGCTCGTGTCGGACGGCGACGGGTACGCGTTCGGGCACGCGCTGGTCCGCCAGGTCGTCTACGCCGAGATCCTCCCCGGCGAGCGGCGCTTCCTGCACCGCCGCCTGGCCGAGGCGCTCGCCGACCGCCCCGGTGCCGATCCCGGCCTGCTCGCCCGGCACTGGCATCTGGCGGGCAGCAAGGATCGCGCGGCGCCGGCGGCGGTGGCCGCGGCGCGGCACGCGGTATCCGTCAGCGCGTACCCGGAGGCGACCGAGAATTACGCCCTGGCCATCGAGCTCTCGAGCTGGCTGCCGTCGGCCGGGCCCGACCTGCGGGAAGAGGCGGCGCGAGCGGCCAGCTGGGCGGGTAATTCCGAGCAGGCCGCCACCTGGGCGGCCGACGCGCTAGCCCAGTCGGGCGCCGCAGCGCCGGTGGACCGGGCCAGGCGGCTCGAGCGGCTCGGGCGTTACCGGTGGGAGATGGGCGATCTTCAGGCCGCGGTGGAGGCCACCGGGCAGGCCGTGATCGTACTCGAAACAGAGCCGCCGTCCCGCCTGCAAGCCCGGGTCCTGGCCGCGCTGGCCACCTGGCGGATGCTGCTCGGGGAGCTGGACGCGGCGCAGCCGCTGGCGGTCCAGGCGGTGGCGGTAGCCCAGCAGGCCGGCGCGGACGCGGAGCGCGCTCATGGCCTGGCCACCCTGGGAGTCATCACGGCGGAGCACGGCGACGTGGACGGCGGGCTGGCTGACCTGCGTTCGGCCTTCACGCTCGCGGTCGGGGTCAGCAGCGTGGAGGACACCATCCGCGCCGCGGCGAATCGCGTCCACCTGCTGAACCGCGCCGGGCGCTTTGCCGAGGCGGTCGAGGCCGGCCGCGAAGGCCGCAGCGCGGTGGCCGCGATGGGCGCGCCGCCGGCCATCACCACCGGGATCGGTAACAACGTCGCGTCCGCGCTCGTCGCGAGCGGCCGGTGGGCGGAGGCGGATCAGCTGCTGGCCGAGCTGCTGGCCGAGTCGACCACGAACTGGACGCGCTACTTCCAGCTCCTGCAGCTGGACCTGGCCGTCGGCCGGGGTGACGCCGAACGCGTGGCCGACCTGGCCGCCACGCTGCGGAAGTCTCCGGGTGATCCCAGGCTCCTCGGAGTCCTGCACGCGTGGCTGGCCGAGCACGCCCTGAACGCCGATGACCTGGCCGCGGCGGCGGCCGAGGTGGTCGACGGATTCGCCGCGCTGTCCGGGGTCGCGATGGCCGAGGTGGAGATCGGGCTGCTGGCCGTCGGCGCCCGGCTCGCCGCCGATCTGACGTTGCTGCCCGAGTCGGCGCGACCACGGGACATACCGGACGGATGGCCGCAACTGGCCGCCACCTTCGCCGAGCGCGCCAGGCTCATCGTGGCCAAGCACGGGGCCGGGCAACCGGATCTGACCGCGTTCGGAGCCATGGTGGAGGCCGAGGAAGCGCGCCGGCTCGCCCACGACACCCGCGCGACGTGGCGGGCCGTGGCCGAGGCCTGGCAAACAGCCGGATGGCCCTACCGGGAGGCCTACGCGCGGCTGCGCGAGGCGGCCGCTGCGCTCAAAGCAGGCCGGCGCGAACAGGCCGGCCGCGCGCTGACCGGGTGCCAGGCCCTGGCCGCCGAACTCGGGGCTGTCCCGTTGCTTACCCAGGCCGACGACCTCGCCCGCCGGGCCAGGCTAGCGCCGGGAGCGCCCCACCCCGCCCGCTCCGCGGTCCCCGGCACCAGGCTCGACCTGACCGGCCGCGAGATCGAGATACTCGGCTGCCTGGTCAGGGGGGACAGCAACCGGCAGATCGCTCGCGCCCTGTTCATCAGCGACCGGACCGTCGCGGTCCACGTGTCCCGCATCCTCGACAAACTCGGAGTCCGCAACCGCACCGAAGCAGCGACCGTGGGCGCCCGTCTGGGCCTGGTCGGCGATCCCGCACCGCCAGCACGATAAGGAGCACGCATGGCTAATTACATTCAGATCGGAGACGACCCGACGACGTGGTGGCTAAACCAGCCGCTTAGCCCGGACCAGCTGACGGGACAGCCGCTGGCCCTGGCTCTCGCCGCGCCCCTCAGGGGTACCTTGGTCCTGTCGGGCAGGTCCGCCAGCGTGGCCGTCTTCGAGGTGCCCGACGCGACGGTTCCGGGGATTGTCAATCCTTCGGTGGCGGCCATCTACCTGCCGACCGCGGCCGGGCCGTCGGCGCAGCATTACGGGTACGCGTTGCCGGCTGGGGTCAACGTGGCGATCCTCGCCATGGAGATCGCGACCGCGATGAGCAACGGCACCCGTGTGACCATTCCCTTGAATGGCGGGGCGCTGGTGCTCGACGGCGCGATGCTGTCCTTTGTCGTCGTCCAGCCGGGTGAACTGGCTCCAGTTCAGGCTCCGATCAGTCCGGTCCACGATTCGTCGCCCCACGGATAGCCTCGCGGCGCAATAGGCCCGGGGACGACCGCCGTCATCGGCTCGCCGTCCCCGGGCCGGCTCGGCTTTCAGCGCGGATTACTTGCTGTCGTATTCGTCGTGGCGTCGGAAGAAGTTGAGGGGGTCGTCGTCGGTGCGAGCCTCGTTCCGCCCCAGGGGGGCCCGGTCGAGCCACTGGTACATGCCCCACAGCCCGTCCAGCCCGCGTGAGTAGGCCGAGTAGGTGTGGTAGACGTCCCCGTCCTGTTGCGCGAACGCGCTCATCCCCGGGCGCTCGCGCGTGTAGGTCACCCAGTCGGTGCCCGTCGTGCCGGCCCACGCGTCGAACGGCCCCCGCATGTCCTCCGGCGGCGTCCAGAAGGGCGAGGAGCGGTAGTTGTACTCGAAGGTGCCTGCGCGCTCTTGCTCCTCGCTGACGTAGACGCCGAAGTCGGAGCTGAAGTCGCTCCCGTACGCCGACGCCCACGGGAACGTCCAGCCCATCCGCTGCTTGTAGGCCTGCAGCTTGGCCAGCGGGGCGCGCGACACGACCCAGAGCGGCACGTCGTGGTTGGCCAGGTGAACCGCGAAGCCGCTGAACCCGTCCGCGATCGCCGAGCAGGCCGGGCAGCCCGCGGTGAAATCGGGCCCGAACATGAAGTGGTAGATCATGAGCTGGGAGTTCCCGCCGAACAGGTCGGCCAGCGACGCCGGGCCGTCGTCGGTGTCGAAGCGGTACTCCTTGTCGATACGGACCCAGGGCAGTTCCCGGCGCTGCCGGGCTACGTCGTCGCTGCGCCGGATCAGCGCCTTCTCCGCCTCGAGCAGGTCGAGCCGGGCGGCAAGCCATTCCTCGCGGGTTCCGGTCTTATGGCTGGGCATGGATTGTCCTTCCTGTCATCACACGGTGGGTGAACCTGTCACATCGGCGGGGTGAGGCCGGGAACCGCCGCGGGCGCGACGATGATCAGGATGCCGAGCCCGGTCATCGCCAGCGCCGCCGGCACGTCGATGGCCGCCCGGGGCGGCAGGAACTTCTGGGCGCTGGCCAGGACGGTGATCACCGCCATCCAGGCGATGCTCATGACCCCCAGGGCGACCAGCATCGCCATCAGCCCGATGCTCGACCCGAGGCAGCACAGCCCGAACCCGAGCCCCGAGCCGGCCATGTCGCGGCAGCGACGGCGGAAGTGCTGCTTGACCGGCGTGAGCTCATACAGCCCCGCGGCCAGCGTGACCACGCCCGCGACCAGCGTCCCGTGCGGCCGGTCCACCCCGTAGACCGCGACGCCGACCAGGGCCCACACCGCCAGGTACGAGACGGCGAACAGCGGCACGGCCCGCGCGCCGCTCCAGTCACGGGCGCGCCTGACTACGGCCGGGGCCAAGCCCGGCAGCATCATGGCCGCCATCATCGCTACCCACACGGCGATGAAGAACCCGAACGAGCCAAGCTGGGTCGCGACCCCCATGGCCATGCCGCTCATCTGCATGACGGCGACCACCCACGCCACGGCGGCGGGCCCCAGGACTGCCGTCAGCGCGACGGCCGCCGCCGGGCTGACGCCGGCCGGCCGCTCGATCCGGCCCGGAACACCCACGCCAGCCTCCCCAAGATGCGCAACCGATTGGTTGCTATATGATAGCAATCAACTGGTTGCTTCAAAAGGGCATCACTTTCGGCAGCATCAAATGTCGGCTGGCGCGATGACCGACTCGCCGTTATACCTTTGCTGGCGTGAGCGGTTCGCGGACCACGCTGGCGGGGCGGCTGGCCCGGATGGGTTTCGCGGACGCCGCGCGGGCCGAGCGCTTGCTCCGCACGGACCTGCGCGCGATCGAGGAGGATCCCCGCCGCCCGGACTCCGGCGAGGACGCAGACCGGCCCCGGGACGGCGCGGTGCTGGCCGCGCTGGCCGGCGCGGCCGACCCGGACCTCGCGCTGACCGGGCTGGCCCGCCTGGCCGAGGCCGCGAACGACCCGCACGCCCTGTACCGGGCGCTGCGCCACGAGCCGGACTTCCGCGGCCGGCTGACCGCTGTGCTCGGGGTCAGCGCCGGCCTGGCCGACCACCTGGCCCGCCACCCCGAGGACGCCGACACGCTGCGGGGGGACATCGGCCGCCCGGAACCCGCCGAACTCCGCGAGCAGATGCTCCGCGCCGTGGGCGCCAACCCGCGCCTGGCCGAGCCGGTCGCTGCAGTGCCGGTCACCACCGGGCCGGTCACCACCGGGCCGGTCACCACCGGGCCCGTCACCACCGGGCCGGTCACCGCCGGGCCGGAACCGGTGGCGGCGCTGGCCGCGGCGTACCGGCGCCGGCTGCTGCAGTTGGCGGCCCGCGACCTGACCGGCGCCGCGACCGTAGACGAGGTGGGGGAGGAGCTGGCCGACCTCGCGGCGGCCGTCCTCGAGGCGGCGCTCGCGGTGGCCAGGTCCGAGCTCCCGGGAGGCGCGCGGGCCGCGGCGCCGTGCCGGCTGGCCGTGGTGGCCATGGGCAAGTGCGGCGGCCGCGAGCTGAACTACGCCAGCGACGTCGACGTGATCTTCGTGGCCGAACCGGTCCGGGACGGGGACGAGACCGCGGCCCTGGCCACCGCCGGACGGCTGGCCGCGGGCCTGATCGGCGTGTGCGCCCGGTCCACTCCCGAGGGCAGCATCGTCCCCGTCGACCCGAACCTCCGCCCCGAGGGCCGCAGCGGCCCGCTGGTCCGCACGCTGGCCAGCCACCGGGCGTACTACGAGCGCTGGGCGAAGACCTGGGAGTTCCAGGCGCTGCTGAAGGCGCGCCCGGTGGCGGGCGACCTGGCGCTCGGCCAGGCGTACGCGGACACCTTCGGCCCGCTCGTCTGGGAAGCCGTGCGGCGCGAGCACTTCGTCGAGGACGTCCAGGCCATGCGCCGGCGGGTGGAGGATTCGCTCCCGGCCCGGCGCGCCGGACGCGAGCTGAAGCTCGGCCCCGGCGGGCTGCGCGACATCGAGTTCGCCGTCCAGCTCCTCCAGCTCGTGCACGGGCGCACCGACGAGACGCTGCGCGCGCCCGCGACGCTGCCCGCGCTGGCCGCGCTGGCGGCGGGCGGGTACGTCGGCCGCGCCGACGCCGAGGAGCTGGCCGCGGCCTACCGCTTCCTGCGCCGCACCGAGCACCTGCTGCAACTGCACAGGCTGAGCCGCACGCACACCCTGCCCGAGGACCCCGCCGTACTTCGCAGGCTCGGCCGGGCGATGCGAGGCATTGATACCCCGAACGAGCCTTCCCCGGGCCCCGCGAACCGCGCCGACCCCGCGGCGGAATTCGACGCGATGTGGCGCCAGCACGCCAGGCAGGTCCGGCGGCTGCACGAGAAGCTGTTCTACCGGCCCCTGCTCAACGCCGTGGCCCGGCTGCCTTCCGACGCCTCCCGGCTGACGCCGGCCGAGGCCCGGGCCAGGCTCGAGGCCCTCGGCTACACGGACCCGGCGGGCGCGCTGCGCCACATCGACGCGCTGGCCTCGGGTGTCTCGCGGCGCGCGGCGATCCAGCGCACGCTGCTGCCGGTCCTGCTCGGCTGGTTCGCCGACGCCGCCGAGCCCGACGCCGGGCTGCTGGCGTTCCGGCAGGTCAGCGACGCGCTCGGGCAGTCGCCGTGGTACCTGAGGCTGCTGCGGGACGAGACCAAGGCGGCCGAGCGGATGGCGCACGTCCTCGCGTCCAGCCGGTACGCCACGGGCCTGCTGCTGGGCGCGCCCGAGGCGGTCGCGATGTTCGGCGTCGACGCCGAGCTCGTCCCGCGGAACCTGGCCGCCCTGCGGTCCGAGATGATGGCCGCGACCCAGCGCCACGGCGACGACGCCGAGGCCGCGGTGACGGCCGTCCGCTCGGCCCGCCGGCGCGAGCTGCTCCGCATCGCATCGGCCGACGTGATCGGGGTTACCGGGGACCTGGCCGCCACGGCCGAGGCGCTGACCAGCGTCACCAGGGCCACGGTCGAGGCCGCCCTGGCGGCGGCGGAGCGGCGGGTGTCCGCCGAGCTGCGCCAGCCCCTGCCGACCCGGTTCGCCGTGATCGCGATGGGCCGGTTCGGCGGCCACGAGTGCGGGTACGGCAGCGACGCCGACGTGCTCTTCGTGCACGATCCGCGGCCCGGCCAGCCGGAGCGGCTGGCCTCGGATGCTGCGCACGCGGTCGCCGCCGAGCTGCGCCGGCTCCTCGCGCTGCCGGTGCCCGATCCCGCGCTGGTCGTGGACGCCGACCTGCGCCCCGAAGGCCGGCAGGGCCCGCTGGTGCGGACCCTGGCCGCCTACCGCGCCTACTACCGGCGGCGGGCCGCTCCGTGGGAGGCGCAGGCGCTGCTGCGTGCCGAGCCGGCCGCGGGCGACGCCGGGCTCGGCGAGGAATTCGCCGCGATGATCGCCGAATTCCGTTACCCCGCTGATCCCGCCGGGGGAGGGATCGACGCGGCGGCGGTCCGCGAGATCCGCCGGGTCAAGGCCCGGGTGGAAGCCGAGCGGATCCCGCGCGGCGCGGACCGGGCGCTCCACGTCAAGCTCGGGCCGGGCGGGCTTTCCGATGTCGAGTGGACGGTCCAGCTGCTGCAGCTACAGCACGCCCACGCCCTGCCCGGGCTGCAGACCACCAGGACCAGCGAGGCGATGGCCGCCGCGGTCCAGGCCGGCCTGCTAGGGGCCGACGACGCGGCCGCCCTGATGGCGGCCTGGGAGCTGGCCGCGCGGATCAGGAACGCGATCGTCCTGGTCCACGGTTTTCGGCACCGCTCCGCCGACACGCTCCCGACCAAGCACGGCGAGCTGACCGCGGTGGCCCGCCTCCTCGGCTACCCGCCCGGCGACGCCGCGCAGGCCCTGGAGCAGGACTACCGCCGCGCCGCCCGCCGCGCCCGCGCGGTCATGGAACCCGTCTTCTACGGATAACCCCGCCTGGGAACCCTAGGCTAACGGCCGGTTACGCCGTCGATCTGCTCACGGAGGATGTCGGCGTGACCAGCGTGGCGGGCCGTCTCGCTGGTCATATGGGCCAGCAGCCACCGCAGCGTCAGCCGCTGGCCGCTGACGCGCCTGGCCAGCAGCGCCCGCGGGTCACCGGCCGCGATGATCGCCGTGTTGCTCTCGGCGATGGCCGCGCGGTAGTCGCTGATCACCGCCTCGGCGGTCGTGGCCCGGGGAACCCGCATCCCGAGCGTGCTGCCCGCGGGCGGCGTGCTGCCCGTGAGGTACAGGCCGAACCAGTAGCGCTCGGCCGCGGCCAGGTGCTTCACCAGGCCGAGCAGGTTCGTGCCGGTGGGGACGAGCACCCGGCGTAGCTGCTCCTCGCCCAGCCCATCGGTCTTCTTCAGCACCGATTCGCGGTTGAAGTTGAGGAACGCTAGCGCCGTATCCAGCTCGCCCGAATCGGTGCGTGGCACGGGCCGTCGCTGCGTCTGAGCCATCCCATGACCCTAACCCGAGCCGGCCAGAGCCATCCACGTGCCTAAGCCGACCTGATCGGTCACCAGGCGGCCCTCCTCCCTGAGCATGTGCAGCGCGCGGAGCACGGTGTTCTTGTTCACGCCGAGCACGGCCGCCAGGTCCTTGGCCAGCGGAAGGCGCTCGCCGGGCCCGGCCTCGCCCTCCGCAATGGCCCGGCGGGTCGGGCCCGCCGATCCCGGCGCGGCGTACGCGCTGTTCCGTGAGGCCCGGCGCAGGGCGCCGCCGCCGACGACTGGCGGCTACCAGCAGCCGTTGGCTCGCAGGATCCGGAGGTTGTCTACGGTGAGGAAGCCGCGCCAGTCCCGTTCGGCGGCCGGCGACCAGGCCGGCCAGTTGAACGTCCACCCGCCGTCTTCGCGCTGGGCGTGCGCCAGGTGGTCCAGGTGGGCCTTGATCGTCGCGTCGTCGAACAGGCTCCGGGCCAGCGAATCTGGCTCGGGAGCGAAGTCGAGCGGACTGTGCACCTCGCCGGCGGCCTCGGGATCGAGGGCGGCCAGGTTCCGCTCGAGGATCAGCGGGCCGACCCTCTCGAACGCCTCCCGCGCCCGGTCCCGGTCAGGCACGTACTGGAGGAACCTGAGCACGCCGAACATCTCGTAGCCGCCTGGCTCGCGCAGGGCGCCGATCCGCGTCCACATCACGCCGGTCGCCCGGTCGAGCCAGGGGTGACTGGCCCCGCGCTTGTGCAGCGTGCCCGCGATCATCCCCGTGGCGATGAGTGAGGCGGGATGGCCCTCCTCGGGGACCCACCAGGGCGCGTGCGGCCAGCCGTCCAGGGCCTGCGGACCCGCCTCGACGAACGCCGCGCCGCCCTCGGCGGGCGCGACCGAAGTCAGCCAGTCACACGCGCCGCGGACCAGGGCGTCGTCCCACGCATCGGCCTCATCGAGCAGGCGCAGGGCCATCTCGGTCGCCGCCGGCTGGCTGGCGGGGGCGCGGCAGTCCGGTTCGAGCCCGTGGCCGAACCCGCCGTCGTGATTGCGGTACGCGGCCACCGCGTCCCGCACCGGCCCGGCGCCGCCCTCGCCGAACAGCCGGCCGAACCTGCGCCGGTCAATCACCCTCGCGTTCGCGGCGACGAAGGTGGCGGCAGCATCGAAGTCAGGAGCATTCATGGGTCCATCGCACCACAGCCCGGCGGCGGCCGTATTGAACGAAACGGCCATCCGCGTGGCAAGCTGACAGGGTGGGATTCGAAGCGCGCACCGCGGCCGGCCCGGCCGTGCGCGACTTGCCGCCCGGGTACACCGAATGGCCGGCTCCCGCCGGACTGCGGCACGCCATCGCGTGCCTGTGGGCGCAGGTCACCCCGGACGGCAGCACCAGGCGGGGCCTGGTGCTCCCAGACGCGTGCACCGACCTGATCTGGGAACCGGGCCGGGGCGCGTACGTGGCCGGGCCGGACACGGGTCCGGCCCCCACCGAGATGTCGGCGGGCACGATCATCGTCGGCGTCCGCTTCCGGCCCGCCGCCGGCGGCCCGGCGCTGGGCGTCCCGCTGAGCGAGCTGCGGGACCAGCGCGTCGACCTGTCCGAGCTGCGACGCGGCGAGGCCAGGCGGCTGCCGGGAACGCTCGACCCGGACACGGCCGTCGTCCGAGCGCTGGACGTGGCAGCCGGCCTCGTCGCCGACCGCGCACCGGACCGGACCCTGGCCTGGGCCGCCGGGCTGCTGGAGGACCCTCAGGCCCGCACGGAGGAGGTCGCCGGGCAGATCGGGCTCAGCGAGCGGCAGCTGCGCCGCCGCTGCCACGATGCGGTCGGCTACGGCCCGAAGACCCTGCAGCGAGTGCTCCGCTTCCGCCGGTTCGTCACGCAGATCGACGCGGCCGCCGGGCACCTGCCCGGTCCGGCAGGCGATCTCGCCACGATCGCGGCACGGGTTGGCTACGCCGACCAGGCGCACCTGACCAGGGAGTGCCGCACGCTCGCGGGCCTGACGCCGGCGGCCCTGGCCAGGCAGCGCGTAGCCGGCTCGGTCTAAGGTCAGCTCATGCCCCGCCAGACGAGGGTGGCCAGCCCGTCGATCGTGCTGACGCCGTACTGCTCGGTCGGGTTCCCGGTATCCAGCACGGCCATCAGGTAGTCCCGGCCGCGGCCCGAGATCCAGCCGACGCTGTTGATCTGCCAGTTCGTGTCCGAGCTGTCGAGCGGGAGCCAGCCGTTCTTCAGCGCCACCGTCACCCCGGCGGGGACGCCTCCGGAAACCCCCCACCGCTGCGACGGCGTCACGTTCTCCATCAGCGACAGCGCGTAGCCACGATCGGCCGGGGTGAGCAGGGGGCCCGGCTCGACGAGTTCCCTCAGCAGCGCGATCTGGTCGGCGGGAACCGTCGTGGTCAGCCCCCACCCCGGCCACTCGAATCCCGGGCAGACCACGCAGGACGACGGCGAGGTCTGGGTCAGGCCGGCCGCGGCGTTGAAGGCGCGGATCTTGTCTGGCCCCCCGACCTCGTACCACAGGCTCGTGGCGGCGTCGTTGTCGCTGTCCTCGATCATCTGCTGGGCTAGCGACCGGTCGCTGGCCGCCAGTCCGGCGCTGCCGCCGCCGCGCTCGGCCAGCAGCGTCTCGAGGACGTCGAGCTTGACCACGCTCGCCTCCGCCTGCGGTGGCCCGGCGCCCAGGCTCCACGTCTGGCCGGTGCGCAGGTCGTAGACCGCCGCCAGGACGGTACCGGTCCGCGCCGCGAGGTACGAGGCCGCCGCCGTCCCGAGCGGATCGGCGTGCGCGGCGGGCCGGGCGGACGCGGAGGGCCGGGCGGACGCGGAGGGCAAGGGTGTCGTCGTAAGGCTCGGGGGAGCGGAGGGAGTAGTCGGCACCGGTGGGGCCGGGGGACCCGTCCGGTGGAGGGCCAGGGCGACCACGACGCCCCCCACGACCAGGAGGCCAGCGCTGAGCGCCGCGAGCCGGGCCGTCGAGCGCGCGGCCGGAACGCGGTCCGTGTGCCTGCCCCTGGTGCCGATAACGCCATCCTGACACGATTCGCTCGAAGCGCTAACTCGCCGCGCACACCTGCTGGAAGGGCTGGGTCCCCGCGTAGCTCGCCCACTGCTGGCGGGTGAGCGAGGCGTCCGCGATCGCGCAGGCGGCCCGCACGGGCTCGGCGGGGAAGGCCACGTCCCAGTGCCGCGCGAATCCGTCGGCGCCGGCGGTGGCCAGCGTGCCGCCTGCGGGGCTGAAGGCGGCCGCGTAGACCGGCTGGGTGTCGGCGGTCAGGGGGGCGCCGATCTCCTGCTGGGTGGCCACGTCCCACAGCCGGACGGTGCCGTCGGCGCCGGCGGTGGCCAGCGTGCTGCCGTCGGGGCTGAAGGCGGCCGCGTAGACCGGCTGGGTGTCGGCGGTCAGGGGGGCGCCGATCTCCTGCTGGGTGGCCACGTCCCACAGCCGGACGGTGCCGTCGGCGCCTGCGGTGGCCAGGGTGCCCCCGTCCCTGGTGAACGCCAGCACGGTCGTCGCCGGGCCCGCGGCCATGGGCCCGCCGACCGGCTGGCCGGTGGCCACGCTCCACAGCCGGGTCTGGCCGCCGGCGCCGACCGTCGCGAGCGTCTTGGCGTCGGGGCTGAACGCGACCGCCCCGGTGAACGGGCCCGCCCGGCCCACGCGCAGGGGCCGGCCGACCTGGCGGCCGGTGCTGACCCGCCACACCCGGGCCGTACCGTCCGCGCCGATGGTGGCCAGCAGGGCGCCGTCCGGGCTGAACGCCATCGACCCGTACGAGCCGTAGCCGCCGGAGGCGGGCAATCCCGGACCGACCGGGGCGCCGGTCGCCGTCGTGAAGAACCGCACCCCGTCCGCGGCGACCGCCACGGTCCCGCCGTTGGGGCTGAGGGCCACCGCGGTCACGCCGTCCTGGTTGGGCAGGGCCAGGCCGAGCCGCCGCCGCGCGGCCACGTCCCACAGCCGGACCGTCCCACGGCTGCCGACGGTGGCCAGGACGCCGCCGTTGGCGCTGAGCACGGCGGACGCCCGTCCATTCGCGGGCGTGGCCAGGTACTGGCTGTCCATGACCAGCGGGGCCGATGACTGGTAGAAGGTCGTCGGGCGCCACAGCCTGATGGTGCCGTTGCTCGCCCCGGTGGCGAGCGCGCCGGCCCCGGGGCCGAAGGCCAGGGCGCCCACTCCGCCCGAACCCGGCACGGTCAGCGCCGGGCCGGTCTGGGTCTGCGTGGCGATGTCCCATAGCTCGGTCGAGCCGTCGCCTTCCGCGGTCGCGAGCGTCGTCCCGCCGTCGCCGAAGGTCAGCGCGGTCACGGGGTACCCGGTCGCCATGGTCACGCCGAGCTGGCTGCCGGAGGCGACCTGCCACAGCCGCGCGGTCCCGTCCTGGCTGCCCGTGGCCAGGACGGTGCCGTCCCGGCTGAACGCGAGCGCGTTGACCTGCGCCGCGCCGGCCCCCGTGAGCGCGGGCCCGGTCACCTGCTGGGTGGCCGCGTTCCACAGCTGGACGTTCCCGTCGGTGTTGGCGCTGGCCAGCACGGTGCCGTCGGGGTTGAACGCCACGGCGTCCACCGGGCTGGCGTCCGAGCTCATCGGCGTGCCGATCTCCTGCCGGGTGGCCGCATCCCAGAGCTTAATGATCCCGTCACTGCCGCCCGTGGCGATCGTCTGGCCGTCCGCGCTGAACGCGACCGAGCCCCCGGCGGACTCACCGGGGAGCGGCCGGACCGGCACCCGCGCCCCGTTGGCCAGGTCCCACGAGCCGACGGAGTCCGAATCGGCGACCTCCAGCGTCGTGCCGCCCGCGGTGAAGGCCAGGGCCAGCGGCACCGGCCCCCAGCTGGCGGTGCTCATCAGGCGGTGCGAGGCCACGTCCCACAACCGGATCGTGCCGTCCTGGTACCCGGCGGCCACGGTCCCGCCACCCGGGCTGTACGCCAGCGCGGTAACCACGCCGGACTGCGCGGTCAAGACGCCGCGGACGGGCTGGACGAGCGATTCGAGCAGGCCGTACCGGGCCTGTGCGGTCGGCGCGATCCGCCAGGCCGCCGCGGCCAGCAGCGCGGCCGTCGCCGGGTCCGCCGCGTCGAGCGCGGTGCTCTGCGCCGCCAGGCGTTCTGAGAGGGCCGCGGCGTTCTGCTGGCCGGCGGTCGTCCGGGCCCCTTGGCCCGCGACCACGGCCACCACGAGAGCGGCGATGAGCGCCAGCGCCACCACGCCAGCCAGGGCCCGGCGCCGCCACCGGCTGCGGGCCATGACCCAGTCACTGACCCTGAGGAACTCGGCCTCGCCGGCGGACAGCGCGGGGAAGCGGCCCGGATCGGCTTCCCACACCCGCTTGGCCTGCCCGGTCGCGGCGAGCTGGACGCCCCGGTACAGCAGCTCGGGGTTCTTCCCGGTGCCGTTCCACCGGGCGGCGTCCTGGGCGAGCTGGCCGTAGAGGATCACGCTGGTCTGATCCTCGGCCAGCCAGCCGCGCAGCCGGGGCCACGCCTGCAGGACGACGTCGTGCGCGATCTCGGCCCGGTCGCCGTCCAGCACGACCAGGCGCCCCCCGGCGAACGCCTCGAGCACCGTGTCCACCTCGGGTCGCTCGCCTGCCGGGAAGCCAGCACGCAGATCGCCCCTGGTCACCGTCTGACGGGCGATCCGGAGGTCGGCGCCCGGGGCCGTCATGGCCCGGAACAGGCCCCGGGCGATCGCCTGCCGGGCCTGGTTCAGCTGGCCGTAGGTGGCCTCCGCGCTGACCTCGATGGCCCGGGCGACACCGGCCCGCCGGTCCTCACCCTCGTAGCCTCGCCTGGTCAGCTGGCCGCCTTCGCGCTTCTGGAAGGTCAGCACCATGGCCTCGGACAGCAGCGGCAGGAGCCCGGCGTTCTGCTCTCCGCCGGCGGTGCGCACGTCGGCCAGGATGACTTCGGCCAGGCCGGGCTCGAGGCGCAGCCCGCTCGCCTCGGCCGGCGCGGTGATCACCCGGCGCAGGGCGGCGTCCGGCATCGGGCCGACGACGAGCTGACTGTGCTGCATGATGGGCGCGAGCCGGGGGTAGCTGGCACACCGGTCCCAGTAGTCGCCGCGGACCGCGAGGACGGCCAGCACCGGGGACTCACCCCGCGGCCCGGTCGTGCTGGTCGCCGCCGCACACACCGCGTCGATGAACGCGGCTCGCTCCAGCTTGCCCTCCTCGCTCCCGTCCGCGAAGACCTGCTCGAACTGGTCGATGATCAGGACCAGCCGGACCGCCTCGCCCGGTACCGCCTGAGCCTGGCCGCCGTCCCGCTCGCGCCCGGCCACGGCCTGCGTGATCTCGCTGATCAACAGGTCGGCATTGCCGGGCGCCTCGGCCAGGCCCGACCGGATGGACGCGGGGTCGCGCCCGTCCAGCGCCGCCAGCCTGGCCGCCAGCTCGGCGAGGGGGCGGGTCGTCGGGGTCATGCTGACCACGGGCCAGGACGGCGATCCGGGCACCTGCACGCCCCTGGCCAGCGCCGGGACCAGGCCTG
>Ga0335074_10006439_pt1 | contig 16288 bp, 14 predicted proteins | sample Lox_Sample_23_FD_206715 | JGI IMG/M metagenome (GOLD analysis project Ga0335074, IMG submission 206715) | Soil microbial communities from Loxahatchee National Wildlife Refuge, Florida, United States - Lox_Sample_2.3 | ecosystem: Environmental > Terrestrial > Soil > Wetlands | place: USA...
ACCACCACGACACGAGGCGCTAGAACAGGTCTCCGCCAGCCGCCGAGGCCGTGGTCCCGTACTTGCGCTGCGCGGTGAGCACGTTGCGGCCGATCTTCCACCGGTGCACCTCGTCGGGGCCGTCGACCAGGTGCTGCATGCGGACTTCGGCGTACCAGGCGGCCAGCGGGGTGTCGAAGGTGTAGCCGAGCGAGCCGTGGATCTGCAGGGCGGTGTCCACGACCTTCGACAGCATGTCCGCGATGAAGTTCTTGGCGATCGAGTTCTCCTGGCCGATGTCCAGGGCGTGCTCCATCTTGTAGGCGATGTGCAGCACCATCAGCCGCGCGATGTACAGGTCGCGGGCGCAGTCGGCGAGCATCCACTGGACGCCCTGCCGGTCGGCCAGCGGCTTGCCGAACGTCTGCCGCTCGAGGGCGTGGGCGGCGGCCATATCCAGGGCCTGCTGTGCCTTGGCGATGCTCCACATGCCGTGCCGGAGGCGGCCGTAGCCGAGTCGGTGCTGGCCCATCGCGAACCCGCCGCCGACCTCGCCAACCACGTTGGCGTGCGGGATGCGCAGGTCCTTGATGCGGACCTCGGCGTGGCCGCCGGTGACCTCGTCTCCGAATCGAGGCTCGACGGCCTCGTGCAGGGTGGGGATGTCGCGGACGATCTGGTAGCCGGGATCGGGCAGCTCGGCGAGGAACGTGGTGAACTGCCGGTGCCGGGGCGCGTCCGGATCGGTGCGCGCCATGATCAGCGCGTAGTCGGAGATGCTGGCGCTGCTGCTGAACCACTTCTCGCCGTTGAGCACCCAGGAGTCGCCGTCCCTGACCGCGGTGGTGCGCATGCCCGTCGCGTCCGAGCCGGCGGCGCGCTCGGTCATCGAGAAGCAGATCCGCCGCTCCGCGTTGACGAGCGGCACGAGGAACTTCTCCTTCTGCTCCTGGGTGCCGTGCTCGAGCAGGGTGAGCATGGTGGCGTCCTGCGGGCCCATGCAGTTCATCGCCCAGGCGGCGAGCTTGGAGCGGCCCACCTCGATCTGCACGATCGCGTTGGCCAGCGGGCCCAGGCCCATCCCGCCCCACTCGGCCGGGATGAACGGGCACCACAGCCCGGCGGCCCGGGCCTTGGCCTGCAGCCCGGCCACGATATCGAAGTACGGCCGGGTGCCGACCTCCGCCTCGGCAGGCAGCACCTGCTCGTCGATGAAGGCGGCGACCCGGGCGCGGGTCTCCTGGACGTCGTCAGGGATGGTGAAGTCGATCACCGTTTCTCCTCAGCTTGTCTGGCGGTAGTGGCCGCCGTCGACTCGGATCAGGGCGCCGCTCACCCACTCAGACGCGCGGCTGGCCAGCCACAGCGCGGTCCCGACGAAGTCGGCGGGCTGGCCCGGCCGGCCGAGCGGCACGTTGTCGGCGATGCGGTGCAGCTGTTCCTCCGGCCATGCTTTCGCGATGTCGGTGAGCACGCCGCCGGGCAGGATCGCGTTCGCGCGGACCGCCGGGCCGAACGCGCCGGCCAGCCCGATGGTCAGCGCGTTGAGGCCGGCCTTCGCGCAGGCGTAGACGAGTTCGTCTGGGCCCGGGCGCAGCGAGCCGATCGTGCTGACGTTGATGATGCTGCCGCCCCCGGCCGCGGCCATCCGGGTGCCGGCGAGCACCCCGAGCCGGAACGGCCCCTTCAGGTTCACCCCCTGGACCTTGTCGTAGTACTCCTCGGTGACGGAGGCCAGGTCGGGGTAGAGCGGCGACATTCCCGCGTTGTTCACCAGCACGTCGCACCGGCCGAACTCGCCGTACACGGTGTCGATCAGCCGGTCGCAGTCGGCCCAGTGCCCGGCGTGGAACGCCACCGGAAGCGCGGCCCGTCCGGTGCTGGCGCTGATCTCGGCCGCTGCCTTCTCGCAGCTGTCCAGCTTCCTGCTGGCGATCACGACGTCCGCGCCGGCGTCGGCGAGGCCTCCCGTGATCGCCCGTCCGATGCCGCGGCTGCCGCCCGTGACTACCGCCACGGTGCCGCTCAGGTCGAATAGGTCCCGGGGGGTCACCGGGCCGCCTCGAGGTCCCGCTCACCCCGGGCGAACAGGCTCGCGTAGTGGATGAGCCGGTCGTTCATGGCCGCCCGCTGGGCGGCGGCCGCCGCGGGCAGCCGGGCCACCGCGCCCTCCAGGATGATCGCCAGCTTGAACAGCGCCAGCGCCTCGTAGTACGGCAGCGCGGACAGGTCGGTGCCGGTGCGCTCGGAGTACCAGGCCGCGAGCTCGGCCCGCGCCGGCAGCCCGTCGCGGGTTTCGATGTCCCACACGCCGATAGCGGGCTCCTCGCCCGGGTCGGTCCAGCGGGCCAGCAGGTGGCCGATGTCGAGCAGCGGGTCGCCGATGGTCCCGGTGTCCCAGTCGATGACCGCGGCGAGGCGCCGGGTGTCCCGCGGCGACGCCATGACGTTGAACAGGCTGTAGTCCCCGTGCATGAGCGCGGCGGGCTGCGCCGGCGGCCGGTTCGCCTCCAGCCAGTTCGCCAGCCACTCCAGCCCTGGAATGTCCCTGGGCGCATAGGTGGGCAGCTTCCCGTAGCCGTCGAGCTGCCGCAGCCAGCGGGAAACCTGACGGTCGAGGAACCCCTCGGGCCGGCCGAGCCCGTCGAGCCCGCGTTCCCGCCACGGCACCGCCGCGAGCTCCGCCAGGGCGTCCACCAGGGCGAAGGCGAGAGCGCGGCGCGCGCCGGGATCGTCGTACGGCGGCGGCAGCACGCCGACCGGGTTGAAACCGTCGACCCGCGCCATGATCAGGAACGGGCCGTCCAGCGGGTTGCCGGGACTGCCGAACAGCAGCGGCGACGGGTGCGGGACTGAGGTTCCCTCGAGGGCGGTGAGGATGCGCCACTCGCGGTTCATGTCCGAGGCGCCGGGCGCGTTGATCACCGCCGGCGGCCGCCGCAGCACCCAGACGTGCTCGCCCCGCCGCAGCCAGTACAGCGCGTTCGCCTCCCCGGTCCCCTGCCCCATCCGGGTCGCCCGCAGCGCGACGCCGCGGCCGGGCAGCCGGTCACCGATCCACTCGTCCAGGGCTTCGACGTCGAAATCTGGCGGCAGATCCACGGTGATCCTCCCCGGTCAGCAAGATCTAGTGTACGGATCAAAACAGTTATATCATCTATCTTACTTGTCGCCTTTGGCGAGGGGAAGACCGGCGATCGGCGCGGTCAGGAAGGAGCGGCGATGCCGTCACGCACCGGACGCTGCCCGCGGTGGTGCGTCCGTAACCATTCCGCGGACAGGAGCGGGGCCGCGTTCTATCACGCGAGTGAGACGCTGTCGGTCGCCGTCTCCCGGCCAGACGACCCCGTCCTGCCGGACCGGCTTGACATCCAGGCCGCTCAGTACCTGCCGGACGACCCCGCCGAGCCGGCCTGGCCGCCCGCCATCGAGATCGCGGTGCACGCCGCCGGCCGCTACCGGCTGATCGGGCTGACCCCGCCGCAAGCCCGCGAGCTCGCCGGGGCGCTGGCGCGGGCGGCCGACATGCTCACCGCTCTCGCCGGGGGATCGGGCCAGCAGCAAGACGAGCCGACCACGGCGCGGTCCAGCCGGTTACCGCCCCGTGGGGCGCGCCTGGTGGGAACGCCAGATCCGCGTTGCCCCGTGCGCGTCCCCGCCCTCGATCGCCCGCAGTGCGCGGCTGTGCGCGCCGGCGTCGGTGCACTCCGAGGCGACCATGTGGCCCAGCGCGGTGATCAGGCTCTCCGCCAGCCTGGCGCCGGAGCAGCCGATGAGCCGGCGATGGAACCCGCCGTCGGACACCGGCACGCCGATCGAGGGCTCCTGCCCCGTCTGGCGGCAGTGCTCGGCGAGCGACTGAACCGCGGCGAGTTCGGCGCCCGCCACGAGCGCCGCCGCCTCGGTGGCATCCGTCCCCCAGAGCTTGCTGGCGTTGCGCATCTTGGCCGCCACCGTCCGATGGTCGGGACGGATCACCCAGATGCCGCCCCGGGACCCGCGGCGAACGCTGATGAGACCGTCCGATTCCAGAATCCGCAACGCTTCCCTGACGGGAGGTCGCGATGCTCCGAAGCTTGTCATGATCGCCGCCTCGGACGGGAGGCTGTCACCCGCCCGCACCCGTCCGGCCGCGATGTCGTCCTGGATCTGTTCCGCGATCAGCTCGGCGATCTTGGGGACTCGTATGTCGGTGTTCACGCTCATGCGTTCACCTTGCCCGGTGCCGATGACATCCAGGTTTCCGCGAGGTATGTAGTCTATTTATCTAAACGAATATGTCGTAGGCTTCACCCAGTTGACGGCGGGCGGACGAGGAGGCTGGGCGGTGACCGAGGCGACCAGGTCTTGGCGGACGTCGGCTCGTAACGCGGCTGAGCAGCCGCCCGCGCGGATGACGTATTCCGAAATGATCGCTGGCCACCGAGACCTGCCCGGCGCGGCGGTGCGGACCGCGGACGGCAGCTGCGGCTGGCCGGAACTGCTCGGGCGCACCGCGTCCGCTGTGCGGTGGCTGGAAGAGATCGGCGCGGACCCGGGCGAGCCGGTCGCGGCGCTCGTCACGACCAGTCTTAACGTGATCGCGCTGATGCTCGCCGCCGCGGCGGCGGGCAAGCCGGTCGCCCCGCTGGGCCCCCGGCTGACCGAACGTGAGCTGGTGCCGTGCGTCCGGGGCATCGACGCGAAGGTGCTTGTCGCCGAGCCAGAGTATGCCGCGCTCGGGGAGCGGGTCGCGGCCGCGTCGGGCGCGCGGCTGGCCGTGCTGCCCGGGTTTCCCGTGGCGGCCGCCCTTGACCTGCCGGAACCGGCGATGGAAGACATCGCGGTCATCCTGCACACATCCGGGACGACAGGCCTCCCCAAGGCCGTGCCGATGACCCAGCGAATGCTGGCACAGCGGGCCCTTGTGAACTCGGTGCTGCTCCGGCTGGACAGCTCGAGCTCGTACGCGACGGCGTCGCCGTTTCACCACATCGCCGGCTGGGGAAACGTGGCCGTCGCGCTCGGCGCGGGCGCGACGATCGTGCCCGCGCCCCGCTTCAGCATCGAGGAGTGGCAGCGGCTCGGGTCGCTTGGCATCACGCACGCGCTGCTCGTGCCCACCATGGTCTACATGCTGCTGGAGCGGGACGCGCTCCGGCTCGGCACGCTGCGCGTGCTGCAGTACGGCTCCGCGCCGATGCCCCCGGACACCCTGCGGCGCGCGGTGGCCGCGCTGACCGGCGTCTCCTTCGCCAGCATCTACGGGCAGACGGAAGGCAGCCCGATCAGCTGCCTGACGCATGAGGACCACCTGCGGGCCGCCGCCGGTGACGAATACCTGCTGGCGTCCGTCGGCCGGGCGGTGCCCGGCGTCGAGCTGCGGATCGCCGAACCCGACGGCGACGGTGTCGGGGAAGTGCTGGCCCGCGGCCCGCACCTGTTCCGGTACGCCGGTGACGGCTGGCAGCACACCGGGGACCTCGGCTGGCTGGACGACGACGGCTACCTGTACCTGGTCGGCCGGAAAGGCGACATGATCATCCGCGGCGGCGAGAACGTCTATCCGCTCGAGGTCGAGAACGTGCTGACCGAGCATCCCGCGGTGGCGGACGCGGCCGTGGTCGGCGTGCCGGACCAGCGGCTCGGGGAGACCGTCAAGGCGTACGTCGTCCCGGCCGACGGCGCCGCGCCGCCGGACGCAAGCGCGCTGCGGGCGTTCGCCAGGGAGCGCCTGGCGGGCTTCAAGGTGCCGGCGGTCTGGGAATTCACCGACTCGCTGCCGCGCAATGCCAACGGCAAGGTGCTGCGCGCCCAGCTCATCGCGCGAGCGAAGGAGGAGCACAGGCATGCGCCGCCTCACTGACACCGATGGCCTCAGCGACGCGCAGCGGGACATCCTGCGCACCGTGCGGGACTTCGTCGACGCCGAGGTGCTGCCCGTCGCGGCCGAGCTCGACCGCACCGATACCTACCCCGACAAGATCGTGGAACGGCTGAAGGAACTCGGCGTCTTCGGGCTGACGATCAGCGAGCGGTACGGCGGGCTGGGCGAGTCCCTGCTCACCTACGCCCTGGTCGTGGAGGAGCTGTCCCGCGGGTGGATGAGCATCTCCGGCATCATCAACACCCACTTCATGGTCGCCTACCTCATCGCCACCCACGGCACGGACGAGCAGCGAGATTACTTCCTGCCCCGGATGGCCACCGGAGGGGTGCGCGGCGCGCTGTCGATGTCCGAGCCCGGTCTTGGCTCGGACGTGGCCGCCATCCGCACCGCGGCGCGCCCCGACGGGGACGGCTACCTGATCTCCGGCCAGAAGATGTGGCTGACCAACGGGTCCAGCGCGAGCCTCGTCGTGCTGCTCGCGCGGACCGGCGACGGCGCGGGGCGGCCGCACCGCGGCCTGACCGCGTTCCTGGTGGAGAAGGATCCGGGGTTCGGCGAGACCAGGCCGGGCCTGACCGTGCCCGGCAAGATCCACAAGATGGGCTACAAGGGCGTGGACACCACCGAGCTGATCCTCGACGAGTGCCGCGTTCCCGCCAGCCGGGTGCTGGGCGGCGGCGACAAGGCGGGCCGCGGTTTCTACCAGCTGATGGACGGCATCGAGGTAGGCCGGGTCAACGTGGCGGCGCGCGGCTGCGGGGTCGCCCTCCGCGCCTTCGAGCTGGCGGTGAGCTATGCGAGAAGCCGGCGTACGTTCGGGAAAATTATCGGCGAGCACCAGGCGATCAGCTTCAAGCTCGCCGAGATGGCGACCAAGACGGTCGCGGCGCACCAGATGATGGTGCTGGCGGCACGCCGGAAGGACGAGGGCGGCCAGACGGACGTCGAGGCCGGCATGGCCAAGTACCTTGCCGCCGAGTCCTGCAAGGAAGTCGTCGAGGACGCCTTCAGGATCCACGGCGGGTACGGCTACTCGACCGAGTACGAGATCGAGCGGCTCTACCGGGACGCGCCGATGCTCCTGATCGGGGAGGGCACCTCGGAGATCCAGAAGATGATCATCGGCCAGCGCATCGTGAGCGCGTACTGACCGCGGAGGTAACGGCGATGGATGACGCCTTGTTCGACCTCAGCGGCCAGGTCGCGCTGGTGACGGGCGGGAATTCGGGGATCGGGCTCGGGCTGGCCACGGGGCTCGCCCGGGCGGGCAGCGCGGTCTGTATCTGGGGAACCAACGCCGGCAAGAACGCCGCCGCGCTGGAAGCCCTGCGCTCGACGGGCGCCGACGTCATGGCGATGATCGTCGACGTCAGCGAGGAGCGGGCGGTCGAGGACGGGATGAACGCCGTCGTGTCGCGATATGGCCGGCTGGACTCGTGCTTCGCCAACGCGGCCGTGACCGGCAAGTGGGGCAACCCGCGGTTCGTGGACTCGACGCTCGAGGCCTGGCGCGCGGAGATGGCCGTCAATCTGGACGGCACGTACCTGACCCTGCGCGCGGCCGCCCGGCAGATGATCGCGCAGGGCACGGGGGGCAGCCTGGTTGGCACGTCCAGCCTGGCCGCGGAGTTCGGGGCGCCGCGGGAGGCGGGCTACGCCGCCGCGAAGGCGGCGATCCTGGCGCTGATGCGGACCCTGGCTGTCGAGCTCGGCAAGTACAACATCAGGGCGAACGCCCTGCTGCCCGGCTGGACGCGGTCTCCGCAGTTCGCCGCCTGGCTCGAGAAGCCCGGCGCCGGCGACCGGATCATGCCCCGGATACCGTTGCGCCGGTGGGGTGAGCCGGAGGACTGGGCCGGGATCGCGGTCTACCTTGCCAGCAAGGCGTCGAGCTTTCACACCGGCGACGCGTTCCGCATCGACGGGGGCTACGGCGTCTTCTGACGCCTCATGACAGCCGCTCGCGGATGTAGCGCGGGACCTTGACATCCTCCTCGCCTGAAGGCGGGGGATTCCAGTTACTTACGTCCGGAAGGAGGCAAGCAGTTGAGGTTCGCGGTTCACCGGCCCGGCTTCCCGGTAGCCTCCCCGCGCAGTCACGGCGTGCCCCGCCGCGATGTTCCTGGCCGCGTTCACATCAGCGTTGCAGGCGTAACCGCAGGCAGTGCACCGGAAGACGGCTTGGCTCTCGCGCGACTTCCCGTCCACCTGCCCGCACGCCGAGCACCGCTGGCTCGTGAATGCGGGGTTGATCTTTTCCACCCGTCCGGGCGCCTTCTGCTCCAGGCGGCGGACCAGCAGGCCCCACCCCGACCGCAAGATACCCCGGTTCAGCCCTGCCTTAGCCCGGACATTCCGCCCTGGATTCTCCCGGGTTCCCCTCCCGGACCGGGTCATCGCCCCGACCCGCAGGTCTTCCACCTTGATCACATCGAACCGGCGCGCGATATCGGTGCTGGCCTTCTCGGCCCAGTCCTTACGCCCGTCGGTCTCCCGGGCCCGCAGACGGGCGATGGCGTGCCTGACCCGGGCGCGGCGGTTCGATCCGCGCCTGGCACGGGCCAGCTTCCGCTGCAGCCGCCGCAGGCGGCTGCGCTCTTGTCCGGTCAGGCCTGGAACATGCAGCTGCTCTCCTGTCGACAGCGCGGCGGAGATTGCTACGCCCCGGTCGATGCCCACCACCTGCCCGTTACCCGGCGCGGGCACCGGTTCGGGAACCGAGGCGAACGCCACCTGCCAGCGCCCGGCCTGGTCCTGGGTCACCCGGTAGGACTTCACGCCCGGCGGCACCGCCCGGGACCAGCGGAACCGCACCCACCCCACCTTCGGCACCCGCACCTGGCCGACCGCAAGCCACGGATGCTCTGCCCGCGCGGCGGTGAGCTGCCGGCACTACTCCAGGTACCCCGGCACGGCCGCCCGCCCTGGCCGCCAGTGCGCGTGCTGCTCCACGGCCAGGTTCCACACGTACCGGGCGTGGGCACAGTGGTCCCGCAGCACCGCCTCCTGGGCGGGCGTGGGGAGCAGCCGATAACGTGACATGCGAACACAGTAGCGACAACCACCGACATTCCTGAGGAGGTGAAGCGGCGTTTCCTCCCCGGCCTGAAGACCGGGGTCTCCACGCCGCGATCCAGATGATCCTGGACGAGGAGTGCGCGGCGATCGCCGAGACCGTCCGGGCGCGTGCCTGGGAGCGACTTGAGCCGCACGCCGCCGAGATCGACAGGACGCAGGCCTTCTCGAAGCCGGTGTGGGAAGAACTGCGGTCGATGGGGATTTTCGGCCTGCCGTTCGCGCCGGAAGCGGGCGGTGCCGGAGCCTCGACGCTGGCGTACATCGTCGCCCTCGAGCAGGTGGCCTACTCCTGCGCGGTGGCCGCGCTGTACCCGGGAACGACCGTCCAGGTGGCGCAGGCGCTGCTCGCGCACGCGCCCGAGCCGGTCGTGGCCCACTGGGTGCCCCGCCTGGTCGCCGGTGAGGTCCCGGCCGCGTGGGCTTTCACCGAGCCGCAGACCGGATCAGATCCCCGCCAGCTCACGACCCGGGCCCGCCGGGACGGTGACGGCTGGGTCCTCGACGGCCAGAAGATGTTCATCTCATACGCAGCCGAGGCGGCGGTCGCCCTGGTGTTCGCGGTCACCGAGGAGCAGCAAGTCTGCGCGCTCGTCGTCGACACCGCACAGCCCGGCTGGACCACGGGGCCCGCCGCCGAGGTCATGGCCTTCGGCGGCACCGGGGCGCGTCCCGTATACCTCGAATCGGTCCGCGCCGGTGCGGACGACCTCATCGGCGGCGTCGGCGGCGGGTTCGACGTGATGCTGGTCGGCGAGGCGCTGGGCAAGCTGCGAGTGTCCGCGATCAACGTCGGCGTGGCCCAGCGAGCGCTGCACGAGGCCACCGCGTACGCGCTGCAGCGGACCCACCGCGGCACCGCGATCGGCGCCAAGTTCGCGAGCATCCAGTCGCTGCTCGCCGACATGCAGGCCGCGGTCCTCGCCGCCCGCGCCTTGCTGTACGAGACGGCGCGGCTGCACGACGATGGCGCCGACGTCGGCGCGCGGGCCGCGGCGTTGCGGCTGGTCACTGGGCCGGCCGCCCGCAAGGTCACCAGTGACGCGATGCAGGTCTGCGGCGCGTACGGGATGACCAGGGACCTGCCGGTCGAGCGGCTGTACCGCGAGGCGAAGTTCTACGAGGTCGCCCAGGGATCACTAGAGCTGCAGCGGGTCATCGTCGCCAAGGACGTGCTCCGCTCGTATCTGCCGGATACGCATTCACGATGGAGGTTCGGCCGATGACAGAACAGCCGGTGACCTACGCCGTCAGCGACGGGGTCGCGGTCATCACGCTTAGCCGGCCGCAGGCCCGTAACGCGATCGACTCCACGCTCGCGGTCGGCCTCATCGACGCCTTCACTCGGGCCGAGTCTGCCCCAGAGGTCCGCGCGATCGTCGTCACGGGTGCCGACCCGGCCTTCTGCGCGGGCCTTGACCTCAAGGAGTTCACCCGGCTGCAGCGTCCCCCCGCCCGGGCGTCGGAGGCCATCGTGATGGCCGGCCAGCTGACCAAGCCCGCGCTCGGGGCGATCAACGGCCCGGTCATGACCGGCGGCCTGGAGCTCGCGCTCGGCCTGGACCTGCTGATCGCCTCGGAACGGGCCCGGTTCGCCGACACGCACGCGGCGGTCGGGATCCTGCCGGGCGGCGGGATGACCGCCCGGCTACCGCGCGCGGTGGGCTCCCGGATGGCCATGGAGATGTCGTACACGGGCCGGGTGATCGACGCCGCCGAGGCGGAGCGGATCGGGCTGGTGAACCACGTGGTCGCGCACGAGGACCTGCTTCCGGCCACGCTCGCGATGGCCGCCACCATTGCCTCGCGCGACCCGGCGGTCCTCCGCGCGCTGAAGAAGCTGTACCAGGTCAGCACGACGGTGACCATGGGCGCCGCGATAGCGCATGAGCTGCGCGAACGTGACCGCCGCCGCGCATCAGGCCAGGCCCTGACGCCCCGCTTACTGGGGAGGAACGATGGCGAACGCAGTTGACGATCAGTGGGGGTACATTCCCGAGGAGCTGAGGATCCGCTACGACGAGGAGTACGTCAGCATCCCGAATGCGGTACGCGTAGCGGCGCGCCGGTTCCCTGATGCGGAGGCCCTGGTCGACGGGGACGAGCGCTGGTCGTTCGCCGGCCTCGAGGCGGCCATGCGCGCGTCGGTGCGGGCGGTGCTCGCCATGGGCGTGCGCCCCGGTGACCGGGTCGCCCTGTGGGCACCGAACAGCGCGCGCTGGATCATCGCCGCCCTGGGGATCCTCGGTGCCGGGGGGATCCTGGTCCCGGTCAACACCAGGTTCAAGGGCGAGGAGGCCGCCTACGTCCTGGAGAAGAGCGGAGCCACCGCCCTGTTCGTCGTCACCGATTTCCTGGACACCGACTACGTGGGCATGCTGCGGGCCGCCGCTCCCGGCGCTGCGGTGCTGCGGCCCGGCCGGACGGTCGTCGTGTCCGGCCCGGTCGAGCCGCCGCTCGTATCGTGGGCGGAATTCCTTGCCGCCGGGAGCGCGGTTCAGGCCGCGGACGCGGACGCGGCGATCGACGCGGTGCGCGGCGACACCGTGTCGGACCTCATGTTCACGTCCGGCACGACCGGCCACCCCAAGGGCGTGTGCCTCACTCACGCCCAGTCGCTGCGGGCACACGGCTGGTACGCGAAGCTGATGGACTTCCGCCTGGGCGACCGCTACCTCATCATCCCGCCGTTCTTCCACACGTTCGGCTACAAAGCCGGCTGGATGGCGTGCGTCGTGCACGGCGTGACGATCCTCCCGCAGGCCGTCTTCGACGTGGACGACGTCGTCAGCAGGATCGAGACCGAGCGTGTCTCGATCCTGCTGGGCCCGCCGACCGTCTTCCAGGCGGTTCTCGACGCCCCGCGAGGTCGCGACTACTCGTCTCTCCGGGTGGTCATGGCTTCGTCGGCGCTCACGCCGCCTGAACTGCTGCGCCGGGTGCGCGATGAGCTCAAGCCCGATGTCATCGCCAACGGCTACGGGCTGACCGAGGCCACCTCGCTGGTCACCGTGGCAGCGCCGTCGATCGATGATTTCGACCACATCGTCACCACGGTGGGCAGGCCCGCCTGGGACGTGGAGGTCCGGCTGGTGGATGACCGGGGTCACGACGTTCCGGCCGGAACCCCGGGGGAGCTCCTGGTCCACGGGTACGGCGTCATGGCCGGGTACTGGGAGGATCCGGAGAAAACCGCGGAGGTCATTGACGCCGAGGGCTGGCTGCGCACCGGCGACATCGCCACGAGGGACGCCGACGGCTACGTGACGATCACCGACCGCAAGAAGGACATGGTCCTGGTGGGCGGCTTCAACGTGTACCCGGCCGAGGTGGAGCGGATCCTGGGGCAGCATCCGGACGTGGCGGCCATCGCCGTGGTCGGTGCGGCCGATGCGCGGCTCGGCGAGGTGCCGGTCGCCTTCGTCGTGCCGGTCCACGGAGCGGGCCTGACCGAGCGGGAGTTCCTCTCGTGGGCCGTCGGGCGGATCGCGAACTTCAAGCTGCCGCGCCGCGCCTTCCTGGTGGACGAGCTGCCCCGCAACGCCAGCATGAAAGTGCTGAAGGCTGAGCTGCGAGGACGCCTCCAGACCCTGATGACGTGACCGGGTTGGGCCTAGCCGGCGTCTTCTCTCGCGTCGTCCCGCGCCATGATCGCGGTGACGATGGCCGACGGGCTCATCGGCTGGCTGGCGAGGTAGATGCCGAGCGGGGCAAGCGCGTCGTTGATCGCGTTGGCGAGCGCCGGCGGCGAGGCGATCGCGCCGCCTTCGCCCATGCCCTTGGCGCCGCCGGGCAGCCGCGATGCCGTTTCGATGTGCCCGTACTCGATGACCGGGGCCTCGGCGGCGGTGGGGAGTAGGTAGTCGAGGAACGTGCTGGTCAGCGGGTTACCGTCGGCGTCGTAGACCATGTGCTCGTAGAGCACGCCGCCGATGCCCTGCACCACGCCCCCGGCGATCTGCCCCTCGACCACCATAGGGTTGATCATGACGCCGCAGTCCTCGCTGACCACGTACCGCAGGATGCTGACGTGGCCCGTGACCGGGTCGACCTCCACGGTCGCCGCGTGGCAGGCGTTGGAGAACGTGAAGGGCGGCGCCTTGAACCGCTCGCTCACCTCCAGCGTGATGGGCGCCCCGTCCGGCAGCGTCGCGTGCTCGAAGTAAGCGAGCGCCGCGAGCTTGGCGAAGGGCATGGCCGTCGCCGGGTCGCCGCGGACGGCGACCGCCGAGTCGGCCACCTCGAGGTCGCCGGGCGCCACCTCGAGTACGGCGGCGGCGAGCGCGACGATCCGCTCTCGCACGCCGAGGGCCGCTTGCCTGGCCGCGCCGGCTGACACGACCGCGCTGCGGCTGCCGCCGGTGCCCGCCCCGTAGGGCACGAAGGCCGTGTCGCCCTGGATGAAGGTGATGTCGGCGATGTCGCAGCCCAGGTTCTCGGCGACCACCTGGGCCATCGTCGTCTCCAGGCTCTGCCCGTGGCTGGCCGTGCCCATGATCAGCGCGACCCGCCCGTCGGGCTCGAGGCGGACGGTCGCGCCCTCGGTGCCGAGCGGGCCGAACGACTGTGACGGCTCGATGTAGAGCGCGAGCCCGATCCCGAGCAGCCGTCCTTGCTCGCGCGCCGTGGCCTGCTCTTTACGGAACGCGTCGTAGCCGATCAGCGCGGCCGCCTGCTCCAGCGTCTCCGCGGGGCTCACGGTGTCGTAGACCATGCCGGTGGCGGTGGTGAACGGCAGTTCTGCCGGGCTGATCACGTTCCGCCTGCGCAGTTCGAGCGGGTCGATCCCGAGGCGCCGCGCGACCACGTCGACCATCTGCTCGCGGGCGACCGTCTCCATCATCCACGGGCCGCGGTACGCGCACCGGCCGCAGGTCGTGGTGTAGACGGCCTTGGCTCCGTAGGACAGCGCGGGGATCCGGTAGGGACCGGGGAAGATCAGGGATCCGGCCCCGGCTGTGCTGCCGTTGCCGGGGAACGGGTAGGCGCCGACGTTCTCCACCTGCTCGGCCCGGACCCCGGTGAAATGCCCGGCGTCGTCGGTGGCCACCGACACGGTCATCTGCTCCTCGCGGGCATGCCCGCCGCTGAGCAGGTTCTCGTTGCGGTCCTCGATCCACTTCACCGGCCGGCCGAGGCGGCGCGTGGCGAGAACCACCGCGATGTCCTCCCGCATCGGGAACATCTTCTGCCCGAACCCGCCGCCCACGTCGCCCATGATCACCCGGATGCGCGCCTCGGGCAGGCCGAGGATCCGTGCGCAGATCGCGCGGAACTCGTGCGGTCCTTGCGTGGCGGCCCAGAGGGTGAGCTGCTCGCTGGCCGGGTCCCACTGGGCGACGAGCCCGCGGGTTTCCATCGGCACGCACACGTAGCGGTGCTGGTAGAAGGTCTCGGTGACGACGTGCGCGGCGTCGCCGAAGGCGGCGTCGAGGGCCGGAGACGCCGCGGCGGGAATCTCGCCCGCGAGGTTGCTGCCGAGCTCGGGATGGACTAGGTCCGCGGCGCCGTCCAGTGCCGCGCCGACCTCGAGCACGGGCGCCAGCGGTTCGATGTCCGCGGCGACGAGCTCGGCCGCGTCCTCGGCGATGTACCGGTTCTCCGCGACGACCAGCGCGATCGGGTCGCCCACGTAGCGGACATCGGCGTCTGCCAGCGGCCGGAACGGCGCCGACGGGGCCATCGGCCCCATCATCGTCTGCCACATCGGTCGCAGCCCCGGGTTCAGGTCCGCGGCGGTGAGCACGGCGACGACTCCGGGCAGTGCCCTGGCCGCCTCGGTGTCGACGCCGCGGAGCTGGCCGTGCGCCACGGTGCTGCGGGCGAACGCCGCGTGCAGCACGCCGGGCACGACGACGTCGTCGACGTACCGTCCGCGCCCGGTGAGCAGCCGCGGGTCCTCCCGGCGGCGCACCGACTGGCCGATGTACCGCCCCGCGGCCATGGCGGGGCTGGCGGCCGCGCTGGTGACCTCTGTACCACTCACTTCTGCTCCTCGGCTAGGTCCCGCGCGGCGCGGCGGGCCGCGGCGACGATGCCCTGATAGCCGGTGCACCGGCACAAGTTCCCGGAGAGCGAGTCGCGCAGTTCCGCGTCGCTCGGCGCCGGATTGTCCCGCAGGTAGGCGGTGACAGACACGACGAAGCCGGGGGTGCAGAACCCGCATTGCAGGCCGTGCTCCTCGCGGAAAGCCTGCTGGACGGGGGACAGGCCACCGCCGGGCGGAGTCAGGCCCTCGATGGTCACGACGTCCGCGCCGTCGGCCTGGACGGCGAACATCAGGCAGGACCGGACCGCGGCACCGTCGACGATGACGGTGCACGCGCCGCACACGCCGTGCTCGCAGCCCAGGTGGGTGCCGGTGAAGCCGAAATCCTCGCGCAGCGTATCGGCGAGCGTCTTGCGCGATTCAACCGTCGCGCGCCGGAGGGTGCCGTTGACCGTCATGGATACCTGCGCGACGGACACGCCTCGCTCTGGCGCTTCCCGCGTCTCGGTCACGTGGTCAGCCATGGGCCGCCTCCTCGGTAGCGCCTGTGCCGGCCTGGGCCTCCGCCACCGCGGCGGTGAGCGCCTGCGAAGCCATCGCCGCGCCCACGCGGCGGCGGTAGGCGGATGTCGCGTGCACGTCATCCGGCGGATCGGTGTCCGCCACCGCCAGCCGCCCGACCTCGGTCATGTCGAGGTCCCCCGGAGCGGCTCCGGTAATGGCCTGCTCCGCCTGCAGCGCGCGCACCGGTACGGAACCGAGCCCGAGCAGTCCGATGGCCGCGCGTTCGATCCGGCCGCCGGCGTCCAGGGTGACCGCGCACAGCGCGCCCGCCAGGGCGAAGTCGCCGCTGCGCCGGGCGAACTCCCGGATCGCGGACCCGGTGCGACCCGGCCACACCGGGAAGCGCAGGGCGGTGAGCACCTCGTCCGGCTCCAGGATCGTCGTGTACGTCGACGCGAAGAACTCGGCCGCCGGGATCCGCCGGGTGCGTTCCGGGCCTGCCGCTTCCATCTCGGCGTCCAGGGTCACGGCCACCGCCGGGATCTCCGCGGCCGGGTCCGCGTGGGCGCACGAGCCCCCGACGGTCCCGCGGTTGCGGATCTGGAAGTGCCCGATGAACGGGATGGCCCGGGCCAGCAGCGGGACGGAACCGGCGACGAGGGGATCGCGCCCGGCTGCCGCATGCGTGGTCATGGCGCCGACCGCGACGCTGCCGCCGCCGTCGCGCACGTACCTCAGCGCGCTGACCCGCCCGAGGTCCACGATGTGGCCGAAGCGCCCGAGCCGCAGCGCCATCACCGGCACCAGGCTCTGGCCGCCCGCGAGCACCTTGGCCTCGTCGCCGAAGGCCGCCAGTGTGCCGACCGCCTCGG